>Ga0157308_10000002_pt1 | contig 95638 bp, 143 predicted proteins | sample NitcycUS198509B2_FD_108396 | JGI IMG/M metagenome (GOLD analysis project Ga0157308, IMG submission 108396) | Soil microbial communities from Arlington Agricultural Research Station in Wisconsin, USA - Nitrogen cycling UWRJ-S198-509B-2 | ecosystem: Environmental > Terrestrial > Soil >...
TATTACACGAGGTTTACATTGCCAATTTTTACCATCTTTAGACTTTTTACAATTATGAAAATCATCTAATGATTTCTCCACTTTACATTTTGTACATATTTTTCTCATATACAAAGATAATAAATTCTCTGTATATGAGAAAAGAATTATATTAAACAAAGCCCTAATTAAAGAGCTTTGTTTAATTGTTATTTAATCTATTAATCGCATTACTTTAGTTTTAATTACAAAGGGTTTAAGTACTTTATACTCTCCCCAACCTTGCTCTATATAATGATTTAAATATCCATAATTATCAGATATTAAACCATATTTAAAAGAATCATCTAAATTCTTAATAACCTCTCCTTCATTAAATAATATATAACTTTTACTACTTACTCCCATAATTATTTACTTCCATAATCCTTTATATTTTAACTTTAGTAACTTTTTAATCTCTAAAACTTGTTTAGTATCTATTGATATTAAGTAATTATTAATTAAACTCATATTCTCAGATATACCCATACTACTTGTAACATAAGATTCTTGCCAGTCTTGATATCTACTCTTTATTTTAGTTATAAGACTATGAGAAGTTACTTCAGTAGTTAATAGTATATGAATTGAATGGGAAGGGCCTACTTTAATTATTAAACAAGGATGGTTTAATCCTTTATGATAGCAAATATCTCCTATTTTAAGTAATAATGGTCTTAATTTATTAGGATTCTTTATACTACCTAAAGCATGTTTTACTATTCCTTTAGACCAACTTTGTTTAGTATCAAATATAGAAATTAACTCATCTCTTGTTTTACCTTGAACATCTGTACCTATTATAACATCCATTAATCAAATCTTATAAGTTTAATTTCTACAGCAAAATCATGGATAATTTCATAATTACCATTTTCTAGCTTCTTTAATCTTGGGTAAACATTATCAAAATCATGATAAATAAAACTCCCTACTTGATTAGGTAGTAAAATTTCACCCTTTTTAAATAGTATTATTTTTACATTACTCTCCATTTAACAAACTATTATAATCTGGTGTAAAGAAACCCTCTTTTTCATCTTTATTCTTAAGAATTTTATTAGTAGTTGAATCATATATAATATATAAATTATCAACTACTCTATAATAAGTATCTCTACCCTCTTTATGATATTGAGCAATAGTATATAAAGCTTGATCTAAAGTCTTACAAGATTTACTCATGTTAGACCTCATAGTCTCATCAAATGCTTCATTAATAATAGAACTATGTCCATTAATACAAGCACCTCCATATACTACTACAAGTAAATCACATATAGCATCTAAAGCTTCTGTAGGATTATATTTATGAGTATCTACAGGATCATCAAACATACAATCTTTATTATCAAAATATTCTTTACAATAATCTGTAAAATATTTATCTAATCCATAAGCTTCAGCTAATTCACTTAATTCTTCAAATATTAGCTTTAACCTAAGTTTTCTTTTATCTACAGAAGGTATAGTACCTAATTCATTAACTTCATCACCAAATACTCTTTGAAATAGAGATACTTGATCTATTTGATTATTGTTGTTGCTCATTACTTTTTAGTTGTTTTAATATGTCTAATTCTTCCCTAATATAAAAAAGCTTCTCTTTATGGTTTATAACAGCTCTTTCAAATCTATCTAGCTCACTTTCATGAAATTTAACAGACTTTTCAAGTTCTAATATAGGATCTTCTTTCTCTAATCTATAAAGATCTAAATAAGAATCATCACAAAAATCTTCTTGTGGTAACTGTTTAAGTTTACTAATTAATTCTGCTATAGTTATATCATCAGTATTTTCTAAAGTATAAGAATATTTCATATTTTTTACATCCATTATTTATTCTTGTTTTTAATTGCTTCTTCTAATCTTAATTCCCACCTAGATTTGGGTTTATTATCAATATGTTGTGTATAAACTTTATTATGATTAACAGCTTTAAATACAGCAGTTAATACAAGTGATACTATCATAACTACTATTGAGATAATAATAGACCATAAAGACCACCAATTAAATGGTATATCTTTTACTAAGTAAATTAAAAAACTTACTATTGACCAAATACTACATATACCTATTGATATATAGCTTAATATTGTTATTATTAAAGATATTACTACTTTCATTATTTATTATTTATATAATCTACTATTTGTTTTTGTTTAAAAAATTTCTTGAATTCTTCTAGTTCCATATTTTTCTTTGTTTTGTAGTGTCTTGAAGCATCATAGTGCTTCTTACACATATCTTTTGCTGTAGCTATTTTATTACAAAAAATACATTTTTCAGTGACTTTTTTAGGTATAAAAATATTAACCATATCAAACTTTTCCTTTTTTCTAGTTAAAAATAAGTCTTCACAATCTTTATACAAAAAATCTCTGATTTTTAAACATATTGCATTTCCACCATGTGTTAAATTATATATATTTTTGTTTTTGATTAGTTTTCCTGCTTTTATAGATAACTCTTCTTCAAACACCTTTTGACATCCTTTTAAAAAATCATTACTTCCTGATAATGTGAAATAAGCATCTGGATTTCTATTGTAATCTTTTTTAGTATATAAAGATATACAACCATCACCATCAAAATAACCTCTAATAAAATGATGCATTAAATACTTTGGTACTTGTTTTTCTGTTGGGAATTTTAATATTAAAGATTTTCTGTCTACAACTCCTTGTCTATATAAATCTGTAGATAGTACTCTGCTACAAATTTTGATATATCTTTGGTTTTTACCTATATCTCTTTTTTGTAACTTAATAGGTATTTGAAAGTTGGATATGTATTTTGAAAGAAGTTCTAAAATGTAACCATCTTCTTCTTGTAATCCAATAGAGGCTGTGCCTGTTGGAGAATAATTATTACCATCACTATAAAACAATCCTAAAAAATAAGCTTTATCATAAGTATTGATTTCTTTAAAATACTCTTCATTAAGAAAATATTTTCTTGTTGTTACTTTATTATAATTCATATTACAAATATAAACCATAATGTGAATTATTTCTATTTAATTATCTAGTAATTTATTTTTATTTTGTTCTATCATATACTTTATATTTTATATTAATTATTTTACTCTTACTTTTGTTATATTAATCAAATCTCAATTTAAATTAAAAAATAAATGAAATTATTTAGAAACTCAATTGGGTCTTTAGTTGCCTTAGTTGATAGTGAGGATATAGTAGATATCCATAACTATGAAACATCTACTAATACTACTACTTTAACAATACCTGCTGTAAATAACAAAGATATTAACTTTGTTAATTATGGAGCAGTTGCTTGGACTTTAGCTCCTGATACTAATGAAGGTCTTACTATAAATAAGTCTACTTCTAGTATTACTGTTAATGCAGGTAAATCTGTATCTCTTAGGTATGATAGTTTAGCTAAAAACTTTATTATAGCTGGTAGATCTGAAGCTTCTGGTGGAGGAGGTTCTACTAATGCTGAAGATATTATATTACCTGTTGATTGGGTAGCTAATCCTTCTGGTGGAGCTGTTACTTTTAGTGAAAATGTTAGTTCTGCTATAGAAAAGTTACAAGGTCAGAATGATAATTTATCTACTAATAAAGTAGCTAAAGCAGGTGATAATATGAGTGGAGCTTTAAATGAAGCTAAATCTACTGATATAGCTAGTGGGGCTACTACAGATTTAGCTACTTCTACTGGTAATTATGTAATTATAACTGGAACTACTACTATAACTTCACTAGGTACTTTACCAGCAGGTTCTAGAAGAATTCTTGAATTCTCAGGTATTTTAACACTTACTCATAATGCCACTAGTCTAGTATTACCTACAAGTGCTAATATAATTACTACTGTTGGAGATAAAGCTACTTTTGTTTCTATGGGTGGTGGTAACTGGAAATGTGTTAGTTATATGAGAGCAGATGGTACTGCTTTAGCAGGTGGTGGTGGAGGTAGTTTTAATCCTAACACTGATACTGTTGGAGCTACTATAACTCCTAATAACACTCCTATTATAGCTAATATGAGTGTTAATGATGCTTTTGAAGCAGCTCAAGGACAAATAACTGCTAGAGAAATTAAATCAGTAGATGAATCAATGGGTACTACTGGTACTATTAATTTAGATTTTAATAATAACTCTTTTGATAGTATTACTCAAACAGGAAGTATAACTTTTACTGCTAGTAATACTACAGGGAGTAAAAAAATTGTTAAGACTATTGTAGTTCAAGGTAGTGGAAATGCTGCCCATACTTTTACTATTCCTGTAGGATGGGTAAATCTAAGTGGTGTTTTACCAGATTATAGTAAATTAAACTATATGGAAATCAGCTATGTAGATGGAACGGTTTTTTTTTGTGTAAACAAATATAGTTTGTCAACAGTAGGAACACCTCCAACATTAGTCAGAGTAAGTATATTACAAGATTTCCTAAATACAATTGAAATACAATATTCTGCATTATTAGACTCTAGTGTTACTCCTCTAACTGCTTGGTATTCTGTAACTGGTAAAACTATATCAAGTATAAGTATATTAAATAATACTGTTAGATTAGTTGTGTCAGTGCCTTTTGCTATAACAGATACTACTACAATGGCTTTTACTAATCCAGCTAGTGGTAATGGTATACAAGGTGCTTTAGGAGATAAAGTTGCAGATTTTACAGGACAAGCAGTTGCTGTTATAATTTATAGAGCAGATACATTTGTTAGAGCAGATAATGCTTCTTCAGCAAATTCTCCTTCTGATGGTGGTAGTAATTATGTACCATTAGCAGGTACTTGGGGTATAATTAGTAATAAATTGTATTGTGCTTCTGCTGTTAACTCAGGTGTTAATACTCCTTTAATGGTATCATTAGATACAGGTGTACCTGATTTCTCTGTAAAATATAATATAACATGGCCTGCTAGTGCAGCAGTTAGTTCAGCAGGTATAGCTGTTAGAGTAACTGATAATTCTAATTATTATGTTGTACAGTTTGGTAGAAATAGTGCTGATATGGTACAAGCTTCTGTTTATAAAGTAGTTGCTGGTGTAATAACTCAATTAGGTAGTACACTTAATGTTGGAACATTTGCTGATGGTACTAACCAAGACTATATTGTAAGATGTAGAGGTAATCAACTCTCCATGATTTACAATGGGACTGTTTATCAAGCAATTGTAGATAATACATTCTTAACACAGACCAAAATGGCTTTTAGAGTATTTGATGGAGCTGGTACAGCAGGTAACTTAGATAGATTCACTAATTTAACAGTTTCAGTATAATGGGGTCTCTAAATATTAATGAACCAATTTCATATTTATTACAGGGTCAATCTAATGCTTGTGATCCTGAGTTTAGTTTAAATGTACCTTCTGATTTAAGAGGACCTTTAGATAGTTGTTTTATATTTGAAAATATAAATAATAGGTGGAGTACTTTACAATGTGGTATAAATTCCAATAATTATCCTCAAGGATATATGGATTGGAATAACTTAATTAATAGTTATGGTAATAAATTTAGTATAGAGTTAAGGCTAGGTAAATTATTAAGAGACTATTATAGTTCACAAATTTACCTATTTAAGTATGCTTGGCCTGGCTCTGGATTACAAAGTAGTAGTCAAGGAGGTTGTTGGAAAAGTAGTTTAGGTACTGATTTATTTTTTAAATCTTTACAATACTATAAAACAGCCAAAAGAGATGGTGGTATAACAAATTTATCTCCATCATTTTTAATATGGATTCAAGGAGAGTCTGATAGTACTGCTTTTAGTACTTATGCTGCTGAGCTTACTACTTGGATAACAGCAACAAGATCTTTATATGGTTCAAATTTACCTATAATAATTGTATCTCTATCAACAGGTCAGACTACTTTAGTAGCTGGTAATATAACAGGTATGAAGGCTGCTCAAAAGTCTTTAGCTACTACCTTTTATACAGCTAGTACTGATACTTTTGGTACTCAATCAGGAGGTGCTACAATTCCAAATGTCTATTATATAGATCAAAATGAGGCCTGTTATACTTTTGCTGGTGCAACAATACATTATTCAGCAGCTAGCTTAGATAACATTGCCTCTTATGTATTTAAAGTTGTAAAAAATTATATTCTAACTTAATTAATTTAAATAAATATCTAAATGAAATACTTAATACTTCTTTTACTAAGTTCTTTATCAATATCAGCTCAAATAGCTATTAGACATAATAATATTAGTGCAGGATCACCTTGGACAGAAAGATATGTAATAAACAGTCCGTATAATGGTATAGGGACTTCAGTTGTAGTAGATTATACTAAAGACTCTACTTATATGAAGTTTTTCTTTCCACAATTTTATTATCCTAGATATGCTCAAACTATTGATAATTCAGCACCTGAAAGTATTCTATCTATTAGAAATGGTGATGGTTTATTAGTTAGACATAGTGTAAATTATTATTCTAAAGGAAAGTCTGATTCTACTTATTTAAAGATTATAGACACATTACACTATAATTATAGAATAAATAGTAAGTTTAACAGTCCTACAGGATCTACTTTGCAGTATTTAAAAGGTGATGGTAGTTTAGGAACTTTTCCTACTTCTAATAGTTCTTTTAGTAATTCAGAAGGTTATTTAAAAGTAGTTGATACTCTTAAATACAATAATAGGATTATACAAAAGCTTAATATTATAGATACTTTAAAGTATAATTCACGTTTAAATGTTAAACTAAATATACTAGATACTTTAAAGTATGATAATAGGTTAATATCAAAACTTAATAAGATTGATACTATTCGTTATAATAGTAGATTAAATAGTAAATTAGCTATTGTAGATACTATTAAATATGATCATAGAATCATTCCTAAATTAAATATTGTTGATACTAATACTTATAATAATAGGATTAATACTAAGTTGAATAAAATAGATACACTTCAATATAACAATAGAATTGTATCTAAACAAGATAAACTTTCTGGTACTGGATTTGTTAAAGTATCTGGTCCTACTATTAGCTATGATAATAGTAATTATTTAACTACTGAAGTAGATGGATCTATAACTAATGAAATAGAATTACCTAGTCAAACTAGTCAATCTGGTAAAGTACTTAGCACTAATGGTACTTCTCCTTTATGGATTACAAGTCCTGTAGGTTCTGTTACAAATGTTTCTTCTAGTACTTCAGAATTAACAGTTAGTAATCAAACTTCTACTCCTATTATTACTATAGTATCTTCACCTAAATTAACTACTAGTAGAACAATTAATACTGTTTCTTTTGATGGTACTAGTAACATTAATACAGGTATTAAAGCTTTTCAAGGAACTACTCAAAGAAATGGAGCTTTTCCTATCTTTAAAACAGTAACTGTCTCTAGTGGAACAGCAGTATTTCATTTAACTGATGATGGCTTATCTACTGGTAATGCTTTATTTACTAATGGAGTTATTACAGAAAGTATTAATGCTTTTGTAAGTGATGCTACAGCTTCTTTTCAAATGGGATATGCTTTTAGTAATTCTAATAAGACTTTAACTATTACAGTTAATAAACTAACAACAGCTAATATATTAACTGGTATACTAGGGCAAACAGCTGCTAATGGTTCAGTTGTAACTTTACAAGTTTGGGGGTATTAAAATAACTTAAACCCTTAGCTAAAAACTAAGGGTTTATTTTTATAGTTATAACCAATCTTTCTATTTTGGGGTAAATGTGAAATTTATTTTTATATCTTTTTGTAAACTTCCAAAAATTTACAAATCTATTCTGATTACCCCCTATTTTATTCTTCTTCATCATTACTTAATTTACATTTATCTGATAATAAACTGAAGAACTCTTCACCAAGATTAGTTAACCAAGCTCCATTAATAGAACTACCATGTTCAACCATACTATTATGGTCTAATATATTAAATACAAATTCAAAAATAATACTTGGATCTGTGTTTTGAATTAGTTGTTTTATTAGTTCAGCTTTCTTTTGATAATCTATAAGACTTTCTTTATAATCTTGTTGAATTTTAATTATATTATATAGGAATAACTTTATATCATTTGGTGAACCACATCCACACATACCTATACTAAAATATAATTCATCTAATCTTTCTTCTTTTTCTTGACTCATTTATTATCTTTCTTTATTCTAAACATATAAATATTTGTGTAACCTCTATATTTAAGAGCAGTTATTTCAATGGCTTTAAAACAATTATGATCTAAAACCTTAGATTGAAACTCACTATCAAAATCTTCCCAACATAATATAGCAGAAATCATCTCTTATACCTTTTATGGCTAACATTTTTGTTAGGTTGCCAAGGAGTTTGAGTCTTACTACTACAACTTTGTAATAAACTACAAAACCATATACCAAATCCTACTGCTATAGTTATAGCTATTTGTAACATCCAACTTTCTTTGTCTTTATAATTGCTGCTCATTATCTAATAATTTTAATATTTCTTCAATATTTTTAGTTGATTTATTTGCTTCAGAAATAACTATTCTTTTTATATCAGGATCATCTAAGTTTAAATCTTGATTAATTATACTAGCTAGATTATAGCTAGGACTTAACAAGTTTCTTATTTTAGCTTTTAATGTTTCTTCCATTGTTTTAATTTGTTTATATTTGTTGTTATGAACTTAAGAGATTGGATAATAGTCAGTATTATAGGAATATTAGTTATATTCCATATATATAATTATCAACCAAAATCTATTTATAAAGATAAGATAATACTTCAAGAAAATAAGCTTAAACAGGACTCATTAGAGCTTGTTATAAGACACTTAAATACTTCTATTGATAGTTTATCTATATTAAAGAAAAAAGTTGTTTATAAGCAGAAATTAATAATAAAAAATAATTATGAAAAAGATTCTATTATCCTTATTACTCCTGATAGTAACATTATCAAGTTATTCTCAGACTTATCAAACAAACTTAATTCCAAAACAAGAATTAAATAAAAGATGGTCTTTTGATTCAATTCAAGTAAGAGTATTAGCTGTTAAACTAAATGATCTTATATATTGTGATTCTTTATTAACTATTAAAGATTCGATAATTACTATTCAAGAACAACAATTAGTTGTTGATAGTCTTATAGTTAGTAAGAAAGATCAACAAATAGAATTGTTAAAAGAACAGATAAACTATCAATATAGTAGAGAAGTTAAAAGAAGTATATTAGGAGGATTAGTAATTAGTATATTACTAGGATTGTATATTAGTAAGTAACTAATCAATTATACCTAATTTTCTACTATAATCCATATATTTATCAAGTTTCTTTCTTTTTAAAAGAATCATATCTTCATTAATATATTCCTTTATAATACCTAATCTTTTAAGTTCAATCATAATAGCTAATATATCATTAAACTCATATACAATTCTTTCAGCATTAGTAAGTTCTTGACCTTCTTGAACCTCATTTAAACCAAATGTTAGAGCTTTAGTAGCTCTTTGTGCTGTCTCTACACATTCTTCTGCTAGTTTTACTAGTAAATACTGTTCTTCAGTCATTATTTATATATCTAAAGGATTATTCTTAAAATATTTTGTAAGTTCTTCCATTAATACTTCATCATTTAAGTGTTCTTGTAGTAAACTAATAAAGAAGTTTAAGTCATTTACTAAATAACTATTACTAGTTTCATTTAATGTTTCTTTAAATTCTTCACAAGATTGTTTAATGGATTTTAACTTTTCTATCTGATCATGAGTCATATTTATAATCTTTAAAAAACTCTTGAAATAATTCTTCTGGTGTATACTCTTCACTACTTCCTTTAGGTCTATACATATTATTATCTAATTCTATAGGTTCCCATTTTTCATGTGTAGAATAGTTTTCTCTTAACCAATTAGCAAAATCTATAGCTACTTTTGGTGTTATTTCTTTTAAACAAGTATCTACTCCACAAATAAACTCTATAGGTTCATCATATAAGTGTATACTAATTATTTTATCTGTTAAATCCATTATTTTGTATTTATTTAATCTTTCCTCTATTTCTTCTTTAGATAACCTCTTTATTTGTTTTCTAAATGATTTTATTGCTTTATCAAAAGGAGACTTCATAATTATTTTATTATATTTGCTTTATGTTGATCCATTTATCCCACATATTATTTTTAGCTTCTCTCTATAGCTTATTATTTGCCTTTATAGACATCTATTTTACTAAATGGTATAGAAACCTTACCAAGAGAGATAAGAGGCTTACAATAGTCTTAAAATCAGTATTTGTAGCTATTACAGGTTACTCTACTATTATAAGAGAACCTTATCTAATTCCTGTATTAATATTATTACTAAACCTAATGTTTGATTCATTAACAGGTTTATACTTTTATAATAGTATTTATGCTGTTGGTAAGAATTCAGTATTAGATTATTTAGGTGATAATATTGATAAAAAATTAGATCAAAGGGCTAAAATATATTGGTTTATAAGATTAGTATTGATTGTTGTTGGGATTAGTATTTATTTAATATCAAATACCAAATAAAGTTTTATAAACTCTAAAATATACTCATAAAACTTTTCTTTGTTAGATTCTACTAAATAATTATCTATACCTTCCAACATATCTAAGAATTTATGATAAGTTTCTAAACATTGCACATTAGTAATATCTATCTTACTAATCTTTTCATAAGCTTTATGTAAAAGATTCCAATCTTCTTCAGGATTAAATGTTTTATAAACAAACCTTCCTAATACAAGATCAGTACTTAATTCTACTATCCATCCTATATGGATACTAGTTTTAGTATCTGTACAATCTTCCCACTCTTGGATTAACTTAATACCTATAAAATCAGCAAATAATTTTATATCTTTTAATTGTTCTTTAGTTTTCATTTATTTTAACTGAATTATACCACTTAATTTCTCTTACTAATTTCTCAAAACATTTAGGCAAACCATCAAAACTAATACATTCACTTATTTCTTGAGTTCCTTCTAAATAATAATCAGTGTCTTCTGAAGTTTTAAAAGTACTTTTTAGTTCTGTATAATTACTATATTTGAACCATACTCTCATAAAATCATTATAATCTAAATGATACTTTAAATCTTTATGAGTTCTAGCTAAATAATATCCTTTACCTATTTTTAAATGACCAGTTTCTTTTCTCCAACCTGCATCTTTATTAGGATGAGGATAATACTTATAGCCTTCAAACTCAGCTAATATCTTATTACCTTCAATTATTTCTTGTTCTGTACTATTCTTCATTACTTTATATTATCTAAATTATAACTATTTAGTATTGAGTCTTTATTTATTTCAGAAGTATAACCATCAATACTACCTATTAAAGGTTCTATATTTAGTGTAGCTGTCTCACTAGCACTTTTTAGAGCTAATTCTACATGATATTTAGCAAATTCTATCATTTGATCTTCTATATCATCTTTATCTAAATCATAAAGACTATATGTTGTATTTTCCAGATAGATATCTAACCATTGTTCAGCACTTATTATTTTATTATTATCTTCATTCATTTTATTAAATTTTTATATTTATTTACTAACCCTTTATAGGGGATATTATATTAATGTATAAGTTACTATCTTTGTAACTTAACGTCTTATAATTATGTTTAAAATAACAACAATTAAGTATACAGCTATATCTTGTATATTATTAGAGCTTGTAGGTATTATACTACAAACAAAAGATATTAATATTGAACCAGAGTATATATTTTATTACGCTGGATTTGTATTATTATTTTATTCAATTGGTTTAAGTAAAGTTATTAAAAATGATAAGTCTAATGGAAAAGTCAAATAAAATAACTAGTATAAATAAAGAAGGATTGGATTTAATTAAGTCTTTTGAAGGATTAAAACTTAAACCATATCTTTGCCCTGCGTCAATTCCTTCTATAGGCTATGGGACTACAAGATACCCTAACGGTAATAAAGTATCTCTTAAAGATCCTGAAATTACTATAGAACAAGCTGAAGAATATTTACTACATGATGTTAAACAGTTTGAATTAGTTGTAGATAATTACTGTAGAGATGATATAAATTCTAACCAATTTTCGGCGATTACTTCATGGGTGTATAACTTAGGACAAGGTTCTTTAAAATCATCTACTTTACTTAAAGTACTTAATAATAATCCAAATGACCCACAAATTAAAAAAGAAATTATGAAGTGGGTGATGGCTGATAAAAAAGTACTACAAGGTTTAGTAAATAGGCGTAAAGCTGAAGCTGAATTATATTTTAAACCAGTAAATAACAACAAATAACATAATTATGATACAATCAAAACTATTGAAAATACTCCATATAATTAATGATCATCATCACCATTTACATGATGGTAGATCTTTATGGATAAAAAGCATACTGATAAGTATAGTAGGTAATTCTTTATGGGAGATTATCTATCCTGATTTAATACACATGCTAATGAGGTTTATAAGCCTTATAGGAGGAGCTTTTATACTCAGACTTACATTTCTATTACTAGATAAATTCATGCCTTTAAAATCAAAATCTAATCATAATGAGTCCAGCACTTCAGAGAAGAATCAACACAAACACTAAAAGAGTAATCTTTATAGCAGGTATATTCTTCTTATTTTTAGGAGGATTAATATACATATTACCAATGATCACTACAGTACATAAAGATTATACTGATGAATGGTATGTACCAATATTAGTTAGTTCTTTTGGATTAGTATTATTATGGAATCCACAGGTAATAGTAGATAAGTTTACTAATGTTGTAGATTTAATAAGTAAAAATAAAAGTAACCCTAATAGTTAATAGGGTTACTTTTTTATTAAATATTTACTTTTTCAAACACTTTTACTAATCTTTCTTGATTACTATTAATAGTTTCTTCAGATATAGTATCTTCAGTAACCATAGTACTCATTAATTTAAGAACTGCTGTAAGACCTATAAATTGACCCTCTTTAGTTTTATATAAACTGTCATATTCCTTCTCATTACCTAAAGAAGTTTCAAATGAATATTCTATTTGAGATAACTCTGTTCCAGTAAACCCATGTTTTTTATATAAATTATCTAAGAAGTTTCTAATTTTACTAACTTCTTTTTTAGAAAGAAAATCTTTATAATAATTACAGATACCTAACTCTTCTCTTATATCAGGATGAATATCATTAGTTTGATATTGTTCACCATAAGCTGTTTGAAAGTCATAACTCCAAACAGGAGTATTTAAAAGTGAACCTACTGCGCAAGCAGCGCAATCTCCATGTTTTAATTTACCTTCATTATAAGCATCTAGAAGTGTATCTACTGCCCAATTATATGTTTCTCTTGTCATTATTATTTATTGTTTAAATTACACAACCTATTTTATTATATTCACTTATTATCTCTTCAATAGACTCAGTTTCTTGTTTAACCTTTCTACCAAGTAATTTTATCTCATCTCTACTAAAATAACTTCTTAATACCAAAGGTTTAAAACTAAACCAAAGCTCTAAGAAATTATGTTTAGAATACATGTGAACTAATCTTAATACTAGAAACTGATCTACTTTAATTATCTCATTAACATCAGTATTATTATTCTTAGTTATTTCTTTCTTTATAGTATTAAGAATTAAAGCTTTATAATAATACTTAAAGTCATTAACTGATTTATACCTATTTAAAAGATAAATACTACCTACAAATATTAATATACAGATTATTACTATTAGATTCTCAATCATTATTGTAAAATAGTTAAAATTATAAACTTTAATAAACTAAATCCTATAATACCTACTACAAAAGCTAAAGTACCATAACTTATATACTTAACTATTCTATTATTTAATTCAGTTCTTTTCATTTTAGCTTCTACTCTTTTAAACTCACTAGCTAGTCTCCATCTTTCACATAAAGGGAGTTGTTTGATTCTTTCTAGAAATTTAACATATTCTATTTTAGATTCCATAATATTCATTTTTTAAACCTGTAAAGTAATTAAGGACTTCCCATATTGAGTCAAATAATTCGTCATATCTATCTTTAGTTATAGATTTATTACTAAACATTTCCCAAATAAAATCAAATTCTTTATTTTGTTCACCTATTCTTTTTAAAATAAAATCAATATCTTTTGTATAATCTGCTGCTCCCATTCTTATTAACTTATTATTGATTGTGGGACATTTCTATCTTTATTTCTAGGTTTCATTTCCCATCTATAGTCTAATTTATAGTTATGAGTATTACCTATAAGATCATATTTATCTTTGCTAAAACTAATTTTAACAAATGTTCTCATACCTTCTTCAATATTATCAGTATTTACTTTATGTATACAATATTGATTTAATCTTAGTAGAGTATTAACAGGATAAGTAGTTTCAAAGTGAGGTAGTGCTTGCTCATTCATTTCTATTAATGATTTATTATGATCATTACTTAGATTAAAGTTGGATTCATTAAATATAGTTGGGTTTTTATCATACCAAATATAATTAATATCATCAGTACCAAAACCATCAGAATGATAACCTATTCTATTTAAAGGATTATCTTTAGATTGATATCTATGCTTTACTGTTAGATAGATATATTGTTTGTTATAATTATCTTCCCCAAATTGAGTTATATAATCAGTAATAGCTTTTATTATTAAATCATTGAATAACCACAATCTTTCTTCTACATATCCTGTCATACAAGGCTTATTAGCTAATTTAATAGGCATATATTGATAACACATAATCTCATTACACTTAATATCAATAGTATCTATTACTGTTGGTAATTCACCATATTGTTTATTGATCATAATCTTCTATTTAAAAAGAAACAACTATAAGTAATTAACCTATAGCTGTTTAAACCTATGTTCATTTAACCTAAAATCAAATTATTTATTCTTTTTATGGGAATATTTTTGAGATTCTTTATCTAAAGAAGCTTCTTTTCTTCTCTTAATATCTTCTTGATGAATAGAGATATTATACTCAAACTGTTCTATTTCTCTTTTATTTAAATAGCTAGTTCTATTTAATTGAATGTTGTTCTTTAATGATGTTTTACTCATTGTTTTAGCTTTTTAAATTTAACTTACTTGTACAATTCTTAGTAGTTCTGTAATCTTTTAACTCTCTATCATAAAGTATTAATGCTTGTTTCTGAGTTTTTATCTGTTCAGTAAGTTCTTTAATTTCTTTATTTAAGCTATTATTTAGTTTCTCTTGTTGAGTATAAATTGCTCTTAACTCCATTAATTCATTTAGTTTCTTTTCATAATATTCTACATCAATATCATATACAGTTTTATTCTTTTTAAGAATAGCTAAAGTAATGATATTGGAAACTATTAATAAACTTATTGATATAAATTCTAACATACTATTAATTTAATTAACCAGCCTATTAACCAAATAATTCCAGATAAAATACCACAACCTATACTTAAAAGTAAAAGAATAACTAGAAAAGTTTTAATATCTTTCCATAGTTTAGACCAATCTGTTTTAAATGTAAAAGAGTTTTTTAGATTAATGGTTGCACAGATAAACCCACCTAAGCTTATAATACTCATTATAACTACTAATCCTACATTAAAATTATTTTCATTACATAAATTACTCATCATCTATTGGTTTACAAGTTACTTTACTAGTATCACTTTGTATTCTAGCTATTTGTAATCTAGCAGAATCTCTACCAGCACAATAACCTTTAGTATATACATGATTATATCCACTTTTTAACCCATTAAATACTACTACTATTAATATAATAAATAGTAATGTAGCAATAGAAGTTATATTAATTGATTTACCTACTTCTGTTTGACACATAATTTTTATAATTAAAAGAAATAGGTTTAGCTAAAATAACTAAACCTATTTGACTTACACTTAAAAATACAACCATGTTTATTATTTAAACATCTCTTGAAGTTCTTTGTATTGTTCAAGAACTTTAGTTTGATTTTCTATCTTAACTTTAAAGTTATTTTGTTTGTCTTTTGCTGCTTTAATAGTTGATTTAGCAGAATTAATATTAGAGATATAAGTATCAAAAGATTTACCTAAAATAGATAATTTAGCTTTATGTAACTCTTTTTCAGCACTAACAACATCTCTATCTGATCTTTTAAGGTCTTTTTCAGCTACTTTAATCTCATCTTCAAGTTCTCTAATTTCAGATTCAATAGCAAAGCTAAAATCTTCAATTTGATCATCAACTTGTTCTATTTGTTTTTGTTCAGGTGATTTAGTTATTTCACTAAGTACTTGATCTCTAAAAGATTGACTAGGAGCTGTTACTTGATTTACTTTTGTTACTTTCTTTGGTGTTGCCATAATTTTACTTTTTATTGTTTTTATTTATTTTACTTTTTACTGTTAATACTACTAATTCTTCTGGTACAATAGAACTTAAATCTTCAAATAATTGAAGTTTAGTTCTTTTTGGTTTATGAGAAGTTAAAGCTGAATAAGTATTTTCCCTTATTTGATTATACTTTTCTTCTTGTAAAGGTTTTAATTTATCTACAACAGATAATGATTCTTCAACTATTTCAGCAAATACTCCATTATACCATAAAATACCTGAAGTATTACATTCTGCAATAGCTTCTTTATCTTTATAAATACCCTTTTTATACTCAACAAAGTTGTCACCTTTAATTATATGAATTTGTCCAAAATCACCATCAGGAGATGTTTTGTTCACACCATAAAACTTAGTACCAATAAGGTATCTCTTTTTACATTCTATTAAAGCTTCTTCAAAAGTAAGTTTATTGTTAATCTTCTCTTCAGGAAAATATTTAAGAACTTCTTGAGGGTCTGCGGGTAATAATTCTTCTATATTATCTACACTACATAAACCTTGAGGATTATTACCACATTTACTACCAAGATTATAGTTATAATATTGTCCTTTATATAATATAGATTTATTTTTTATTTCTTTAAACTTAACAAGAGCTTTGAATTCTGAATTAGAAGTAGTTGTAAGTATATACCATTCACCTTCAACTAATTCTTCTGGTTTAAGATATTCTGATTTAGATTCAACAACTAGTTCTAAAACATGTTTTGGAAAGTTTAATTCTGATTTATGATTTAATAAAAATCCTTTATTTTCATTATCTTCTTCTATAATAAAGACTTTACCAATAGCATCATTCATTGATGCCATCCAAGTATTATTCCAACCTTCTTCATCTCTTTCAGCTCTTCTAAGTACTTTTACTTTATCACCTACTTTTAAAGATTGTTTAATTGGTAATCTATCTATATGATTTTCAGGAAGATACTGTTGAATTTCTGAAATATCAATTAAAGTAAAAGCATAGTAACCCTCATCACCAAAAGAACCTTCTGTAGTTTTACAAAAAGTTAAATTATCTTTAATATAATCTGTAGATCTGTGTTTACCATCTATAAACCCTTTATATTTTATATACCAAGGTTTATTTAAGATTCCTCTACCTGAAGTTACTTTATACCATTTACCAACTATAAACTCTGGTTTAACTGGTTTATCAACATATTTATTAGCCTTTTCACAGGCTTCTAACCACTCAATTTCATCTTGAGTAGCTTCTCTTATGTTTTGTAGAGCTTTTTCTGTATTAAAACATCCATCTAGAATAAAAGATTTAGTATCTACATTAATAAAACTAATGTAATAACATATATTTAATCTTTCATTTCTATTAGCTTTAAATATAATTAACCCATTATTACTTGAACTAATACTAATATAAATCTTACCTTCTATTAAATCTTTTACATTTAAACCCATATAATCATTAAAATTAAAGACTATCTACAATTAAGTAGATAGTCTATTCTGTTATTTACTAACTAATTCAGTAATTACTTTACTTGCTTTAATACTCTCCATTCTTTTTAGAATCTTATTAGTTTTTAATTCTATTAATTTTCCATAAGATTGTTCAACATAACTTTCTATACTATTAGATTCAATATTTAATTGAATATTTCTAATAGCTCTATTCTTGTTATGAGTAGTTGAATAAGCTTTATAAGATTGCTCATTAATAACCCTATTAGGATTAATACAAGATCTCTTATTAACTGCTTTATTAAAACAAACTACTTCTCTATTAATACCTACTTTTAGAATACCGTTCTCATAATAAACATAAGTACTAATAGTTCCTTCAGCAGGTTCACTAGGATTTGTAGTTTTAACTTTATTAGCAATAGGGTTGAAATACAATTTAGTACTAGTTTGTTCAATATCTTTACTATTAATAAATACTTGAATATTAGTACCAATATTATAACCTACAACAGTTTGACCATTAGTTAGGTTATATTTACAATTAATTTCTTCAGTCATTAACTTTATAGTATCAATAGTTCTACAAACTAATTGATTTTTAGTAGTAATTCTAGTTCTTTGTTTCATATTAATTATATTAATCTCTAAAATCTTTACAACAATTCCATCCAATGTAAATTCCTATTAGTGTAAATACTACTATACAAAATATAATGTATTCAGTACAATCTCCATAAGTTGAAGCTATATAATTATTAGTCTTATTATTAAAAATGTGATATTCTTCACCTTCTTTAATAACTAATAAAGTATCAAATTCTTTATGTAACTGTTTATCAGTTACTTCTGTTCTTAGACTACTTCTTTTATAAGTAACTTGGTCAACGCAACTACTTATACCTAGTATAAATAGAGTTAATATTAATAGTTTCTTGATCATTTTAGTTATTCAATTATTTCTTCTACTTCAGTTGTATCTTCTACTTTAATTACTGTATTAGCTTTAATTATATTTTCTTCTGATAAGAAATATAATATATCTCCTAAACTATCTTTAGACTTTATGTAGTTTCTAATTTGTTCTACTGTAAATAGTTCCATAATTATTATTACTCATTAAAATGATATTCATCTCCTTCTTCACCTTCAATTTCATCAGGAAATCCATATTTATTAGCAGTTGCTTTAAATAGAGGTAATCCATAGTAAGAATAAGAATTAAAGTTTTCTAAACCTTCTTCTAAAACCCAATTCCACATACTAACTACTTCATACATCATACCTGCTGATAAACCTCTTTGATTTAGAGCTTTTTCAAACCCAAAAGATACATCACTTTCTAGTTGTTTTAATATATTTTCTTTTGAAAACTCTATTACTTTACTATTCCAAGATTCTTCTGTTACCCCTTCTTTAGCTTCTAAACCAAAGCTACTTAACATATTAAATGGTATAAATTGAGCTAATCTATTTAGGTCTCTACCATCAATAGTATTTGATTTATATTCTTTTGCTATTTGTTCTAGTGATTTCATTATTTTAGTTTTAAAATATTTACTGATGGTTTATTATTTTGTAGTAGTATTTTGTCTACAAATATTGCAGCCTCTCTTTCAGTATTAAATATTTGAATATTTTGACCTATAGTTTTACCTATTAATCTTCCTTCATATTTAATCTCTTTAGTAGCTGTATTTTGTCTTATATAAACATATTTGTATAATTGACTTTTACCAATATATTTAAATAGTTTCTTTTGTAAGTGAGTAGTTCTTTTGTTGTTAGACATAATAAATAAGACCTTCTAATATTTCTACTAGAAGGTCTTTATTATAATTACTTATTAAGCTGTTACCATAGCAGTTACTCTATCTTGAAGAGTAACACAATTATCTAAGAACTCATCTTGAGTGAGTTGTTTAGTCTTACCTTCAGAATCTTTAAGCATTTCTACTGATCTATGAGTAGGTTTTTTGTCAACCACATCAATAGTTCTAAAAATAGCTTTTCCTTCAGTACTTAGATAATACATTGATACACCATTTTCTTCTCTTTGTTTACAAGTATTAAGAACAGCTGTTGTATATTCTACTTCATCAGTAGCCTTTAGAGCTACATTTTTAGGTATAATAGTACTTTCATTCAACTGAAGATAAATAGGGGCTCCTGATATAGTTTTAGCTTCTATATTAAGCTCTAATACATCTCCTACATTTACTGGAAAAGTAGTAATACCAAAAGTTTTCTCAATACCTTCTTTACTAGCTTTATTAATCCAAGCTAATTGAGGCTTAGAGATATTAAATCTAGCATCATCAAAATTTAATTGACTTAGTAATGATGGTTCTTGAGCCAATCCTTCTAATCTGCCTTGAAAAGTAAGAGAATAGTTAGCTTTACCATTTGAATCATTAATTCTTTTAATACTTAAAATTTTAGTAGTATTCATTATTATTGTTATTAGTAATTATTTATTAATCAAACCTATTTAGCTGGTTTCTGCTGATAATTCCTTTATTCAATTATCTAGTTACTTTTGTTCTGTATTTAACTGGCTTACAACAGTTCTACTATCACCTAGAGCTACATTAAAAGATAGGTATACAACTGTATACCTACTAAATTACTTATTAATTAAACATTCCTAATTCTATTAACCTATTTAAATCATCTTTAAATTCAGCTAACATTTCTTTTGCTCTTTCTAAAGTAGCTACTGATATTTGGAATATAAAAGCATTTGTATTTGCTCTTGTAAAACAATCTATTTTATTATTATTTAATTCTATACCAGATTTATCACTATTTGATGAACTCCAATTAGCTTTAAAATTATCAACTTCATTATAAAACTTAGCCCAATTTCTCATGAGCATCATAGTGTTATATAATAGAACATTATTATTAGCTTCTTCTTTAGATGAAAATACATAATTAATATTTGTCTTTTCATTAATAGAATCCATTACTGTAAACTCTCCCTTAGTTGTGTCTGTGATAAAATAAAACTTAGCTTCATTATCATTTAATACTTCTCTTTTCCAAACTTTATCTCCTTTAAAACAATCTGGATGATTAGCTTTAATTTTAGGTTTCCAACCTTCACAAGCTAAGTCATATAATCCTTTTATAGACCCTACAGTAGTACTTCCATCTATTTTGAAGTTAGATACTATAAACTCTTTTTGAGTGTCTGTAGCAGCCTCAAAATAGGTATTAACAAGTTTTCTATCTATTTTGATTTGAGTATTATTATTGAATTCTTCTTTTGTTATCATTTCTGTTTCTTGTTTTAATACTAATCTTTTAAAATCTTCAAATGATATTTCTGTGAAACCTCCAATTAGTATTTTTGAACCATTCCAACTTGATAGTTTATTTCTATTGTCTAAAAAATAATAGTAATCAGTTAGTGACCCAAATACACCAATATTAACACCATTAATTTTTTCATATTCTGTGATGTAATCACCAAGTTCTTTACAGCCTTTTATGCACCAAAACTCAGGAAGTTCTTTCAATTCTTTTTGTACACTATTACTATCCATTTTTATATTATTTAAACTTATTAATCTTTTTAAAAAGAAATAACCTATAATTATAAACTATAGGTTATTTGGTGTATAAATCATTTTTAACTAAAATCTGTAGCGAAGACTCAAGGTTTCGAACCTTAATTTATTTATTATTATAGTTATGGTGTGTTAAACTCAGAAAAAGCTGCCCAAACGAAAGGATATGCCTAAGGTTATTAAATCTAATATCTCATTATCTCAACAAGAATATTAAATCTCCATAATATATAAATAAGTTTTTCCTACTTAAACTAAATCTTCTTTATAAATAAAAAAGTAAGCTAATAACATAATTACTAGCCTACTTAAATCAATAAACTCTTTGTTTAAACTACTCTCCAAAGTAATTGTCTTTAATTTAATGTGTTTAAATATACCTCATTCATATAAGCATAAGTATTTACTATATTTTTAGGAATAATAGTAAACTTACTTAATACTAATATTATAGGCATTGCTTGTCCCATTTTTATAGCTTCTTTATTTGGTGTAATTATTCTCATAATTATTTCTTTTTAATGTAATTAGCTTTATAATATCTATTACCTATATTACTACCAAAAGGAAATAATATAAATTCAATAATTATGTTATCCTTATATTTAAATTGATTATTACCAAAAAACCAAACTTTATCAGCATTAAACTTATCAACTTTAGCTCTTTTAATTATCTTATTAGATATAATGTAATTATAGTATACATCTCCTCTAATAGAATCAACATCATTTCTAAGCATTATAGATGTGTATACAACAGTATCTATAGCTTGATGTGAGTATTGATTAGTATCTGATAGAGGTATATATTCACCATTTAACAACTGATTATAATCAGGAGTTACTGACTTATTATCATTTGAATTATTACAACTTATACCTAGTATAGCTATAATAAATATTGATATTATTGGGATTAATTGTTTTTTATTATTGTTCATTTTATTACTATTTAGTTTTTCTGAAATTTTATTTGATTTTAGTTGTAAAAATATCTATCTAATAATTAAGTACTATTAGATAGATATTAGCATAATTTCCTAACTTAGGTTATTTAATATTTAAAAGATATTAATAAGAACAGTAGCTTTAAATATCCTATTCTACTTAGCTAAAACTTCTTCCAAGATATCATCTACCTACTTATTATATTACTATAACAGTTAGTATTGGATTTGAACCAAGAGTCCTAGCATCTTATTAATACCTTAATACTTAATTACTTTATGAGGTATACTTCTCTGTATATAAATCTCTACGACCTGCTATTATTAGTTTCATAAATTTAATTTTCTTCTAATAAATGCATTATACCTGTTGCTACTACATATCCCATTATAAAAGTATATATTAAATGAAGTGGAAAATAATCATCAAATATAATCCCATGAAATCTTGGAGAGACTATAGGTGATAATAATATTAAACTTAAACTTATTGTTATTAATCTTTTCATAGTTATATTGTTATAGCTTTAAAGAAATCATCAATTCTATCATCTCTATAAAAAGGATCATTTTTAGTAGTTCTAATAGAATTAGCTACACTTGGATATAATTTATTAAGACAATTAAACCAAGTTTGACCTTTTCTCCAACTAGGATTTAATGCAGACTTTTCTTCAAAGCATCTGATTAATTCTTCTAGTTGGGTTTTTGTTAATTTATTATCTGATTCCATAATTATTTAAACAAGTCTGGATTATTATCTAATATACAAATACCTATTAGTTCTTGTAAAGAGAAACTTTCTTTTGTTTTAACATCAACTATACATGTTTTACCAATATGTATATTTAAATGAGTTCTACTCATATCAAACATATTCTTCATATCATCAGAATAACTATTATCCTTACCATTATTATACTTCTTAAGTACAATATCTATTTTATCTAGTAAGGTCATATTATATTGGTTTACCTATTAATTCTATAGTATACTTATATATACTACTTTTATTACTATGATATTGTAAAGCTATTTTACATTTATCTTCAATAAGATAAGTTTCTATTATTTTTGGTCTATCTTCATACCATTCTATTAATACCCACATATTATGTTGTTTTAGTTATTGATTATCTCTTTCTATATAAACTTGTAAACTATCAAACTTAATAGTCTTTACATTAATATTGTTATATACTTTACAACTATCATTTAATAATAGTTCTATTGTATATTCTTGTTTAATAGGACATTTATTTAATTGTTTTGCTACAAATACTCCTAAAAAGAAAGCTATTATTGTTAAAGGTTCTAAATATTTCATTATTTTTTATTTAAGTATATATCTTCTATTTCTCTACCAGTTAAACTATTAGGATGTCTATCTGTAACATTTAATCCTTTAAGTCTTAACCAAGGTATTACTTGATAGAATTTCTCTTCTAAAGAGAGGCTATTAAACCAGTCTAAAGCTTTTGTTCTAGTTTCTGAACTTTGAATAGTTTTGTTAACAACTATTATCTTTTTATTACTCATAATATTAGTAGTTTTTGATTTAGTTATTATTTACACAGGAAATTCATATTTTCTGTATTCTGGCAGAAGCTTTGAGTCTTCTATTATTTCTTTTATAAACTCATCCTCACTTTTTGTGAAATCTACACATCCTAGATAGTTACACCTATTTTCTGCTCCAAATTGAATCATTTTTACTTTACCCTCTAAGGATTTTTCTATTGTATATGATTCTTTCCAATTTGGTTTAAGACCTTCATAAAATATACCTATAACAATAACTTTTCTCTTCCTTCTTCTACCGCTACCTGAAACTTTTGCTTCATCACTACTATCAATTATGTAAAAACTATCTCCTATTTTAAAATTTGTTATCATTTTGTTATATGATTGATTTTGATTTAGTTATTTAAAAGTAAGCTTGGTGTCTAGTAACCAATTCCAATATTAATATTGACTAAATTTCAATAGTTTATTCTATCTATTATAAACTGTTAGTATGTATAATAGTTCTCAAAATATCACTTAATCTAACAAAAGTGGGGTTTTTATTTGTATAGTAAAAACTCATAAACAGTTGTATATATCCTTTCAACAGAGCTGTTCCATAAAGACTATTAATTAACCTCTACCTTTAAAATTAGATAGATATTGCTTACCACAACATGAGTTAATATTAACATTTAATATTAATACCTCTTCATCAGTATAGTTTCTTACCTTAAATAACTCTTTCTCACCTCTAACATTAGGAACCTGTAATTGCCAATAACAAGATTTTATATTACCACAAGTTATATCATTTTTATTACTATTGTTTAGGTTACTCCAATGAGTAGAATACCTAATAATGTATTTACCTTTATTATTTTCACCATACCAATATTCAGAAGATACTTCTCCTTGTTTATTCTGTGATATATAATCAGGTGTTCTTTTAGGTTTTTTACAACCTTTAAATACAGCAAATGTTGATTTATGGAAGTTATCAAATGTATAGTTCATTGTTATATGGGTTTTTAGTTTATTAATTGTTGAGAATTGGTTAATTATTGTATTATATTGATTATACAACCACTACATTACCATAAATAATATCTAAAATAGATAGATAATTATCCAGAATGGATCTATATAATACTTAATATTATACAGATTGAGTTTGTTAAAATATGCTCATAGTAATATGAGTATCAATTACTTATCCTATAATCTTAGAACTATTTTTCTAGTGATTGGATTCAAATTACTCAAAATATATACTAAAAATACACTATTTAATTAGTAATTTACTAAAATAATAGTGATATTTGTACCATAATTTAATGTGTCACTAAAATAATAGTAGAAATGAGAGCAATGAAACCACATGTTTTACCAGAAGAATTAGGAGCTAATCCATTTGTTAAGAAACTAGTAATACCTGTAGTGGTAAGAAAAGAGTTTGGTAAAATAGCTAAAGATGATCAAGGTCATTATAAGTCTGCTACATTTGAAGTAGAGTATACTTCTCATACTAAACTATTCTGTACTCCTGAGAAAAGGTTTATAACTAATCAATTGAGTCCAAGAGCTAAAGAATTATTACTTTGGGTAATGTATCAATTAACTAATGCACAAGACTATATTTGGATTAATAAGAAGATGTATATGGAAGAGAATAATATAACTTCTATTGATACTTATAAGAAAGCTATTGTAGACTTAGTATTAAAAGAGTTCTTAACTCCTACTATTAAAGCAGATGTATATTGGATTAACCCTGATATGATATTTAAAGGAGATAGATTAAATAAATACCCAGATCAATGTGTTACTAAGTATGATTATTCAGGATAAGTTAAAATAACCCTAGTTACAACTAACTAGGGTTATGTGTTTAGTTATATACTACATCATATCTACTAAACTCACCTTTTGATATAGGATTAATACATTATCCATCATCTATTATCTTATTGTATTAATCAATTATAAGATATAGACGTTCAGTTATGTAAACTGAAAAGTCTTAGATAAGTCCAACAACACTACAATAGTAGAATTACTTGTTGGACTGTATTATTATTTAGCTACTAAAGCTTCTTCAACTAAATATACTCCATTATCTTGAGTACATTCATTACATATAGCACAGAATTGATCAGCTTCTTCCTTACTATCAAATTCTTGAACTATTCTATTTTCTTGCATTACTAGATATACTATCATAATATAAAGAGTTTAAAGGGAGAAGCTAATCTCCCTAAGTTATTATTTAGCATTACGCTCATTATAGAGCCTTATAGCCTCTCTTTCTGAGATAGCTATGATAATCTGACCTGAAATCTTAAAGTGAGCAGCCATTGGACATAATATTAATGATTAAACAAAGAACTAATAAGGCTATGTAGTTAATTACAAAGCCTATGAAATAACTATTTCTTAACATATGATTGGAGATAACATGTGATTATTATTTAAATGATTATTGAATACTTAGTAAAGAGGAAAATACTGTTTAAAACAGTATCTCCTCAAGTTGAAATTGTTTGTAAGTAACACCATTACTCACAGTATCCTTTCTGTAGATAGCTCTAATACCATTTGAGTTCTTAAGCTCAAACATATCTCTCATACCAAAGGATAACTTATCACCAATGATAACACTCATTGCTTCACCAGTAGTACTCTCCTTGCCCTTAATAAGAGCATATTCCTTGATATAAGTAAAGCCTGTGATACTCATAGTGTATGATGTACCTATTTGTAAAGTAGCAACGTTAGTTGCAGTAGTTGTAGCCATAATAATGTTGATTTTTAGTTAAAAAGTACCATACCCTAGGTACTCATAAACTCTAATGGGGGGATAAGATTGGATAGTCCAGTAAATATATTTATATAAACAAAAATTGAAAAATTGAAAAAAAAAATAAAAATTATAATATTTTATGAATTATAATAACATTTTTATATTTTTGAATATAAAATTATAAAAACAATATGAAAGATAGTAAACCCTCTTTACAAGATTATAGATCCTCACAAGTAGTAACTAATGAGTTTTTAAATAATGTTCCTAATGCTACAGAAATAGCTGTAAAACAAGCTATTAAAGACTTAATAGAAAATACTTCTTTGTTTGATTTAGAAAGAATATTTAATATAGATATTGAACATACTTATTTTACTGGTAGGCCAGATATTGTAGATCTTTCTAGAAAAGAAATAATAGTAGGGTATAAGATAGTGGATAATACAAGATACACTTCTACAGGTCAAATAGATAGAGGATTAATATTACCTGATCCTAAACAAGCAGCTTATATAAATTTAAATAAATAATAACTGTTATGGATGAATTAACAAAAATAATTACAATTGAAGAATCACCTAAATCTAGGACCACTTCTGAAATTAAAGAGTTTAGTTCTTTAGGTAGAGAGATTAAGATATCTCCTAAAGCTAAAATAAATGTTAATAAAGAAGGGTATAAGACTGAATACTTTGTAGAAACTATTGAAGTGCTTATAGGTATAGGTAAAGACCATACTGCCACTTTAATTATGTCTAAAGAAGCTTATGAGGCTTTAAATGAAGGAGAGTTTATTAGCATAACTACTAATAAAGAATTCCAAGATAAATATTTTAAAAAGAGAATTAAATAACTATGAACAAAGAAACACTACAAGAAAAAATATTAAAACACTTGGAAAATAAAGCTATAAATATTCTAGAAGGTAATAATGAACCTATGAATGAGAAGGAAATAAATAAATTCTTAGAATCATTTAAAAATACTGGTAATCACATTCCTATTACTTCTCAAACTGAAGATAAGAAGTACAATCATTTTAGAGTAACTTTATCAGATTATATAGAAGACTTTAAAGTCTATAGGTTTTTTAATAAAGGAGTAGAATATTTTCAAAAAGAAAATCAAGTTTTATTTGAATTTAGTATTCCTATAAGTATAGAAGAATTTGAACAAACAATATTAGGTAAAACTAAGTTTTCTTATATTTATAGTGATTACATTAATCCTATTAAAACTGAAGATCCTACAATAGAGAATAAACAGCTAGAAGACCTCATATCTCAAATAAGAGACTCTTTTGATGGTTCAGTGGAGGTTTATACTAAAGGTAGTTGTATTAAGTTCTGTATGGTCTTAAAAACAGTATTTCCTAGAGGTATTATCTTTTATAATTCTGATCATGCAACCTTTGAATTAAATAATAGATTTTATGATATAACAGGAGAAGTAGCTAAACCTAATAATTCTATACCTATAGAAGAATATGGTATACTTAAATGCTATGAATTAATGAATTTAAAATATTCTATAAAAGTTTGAACTAATTAAAAAGTTTATTAGTTTTGTATTCAGTCCCCCACACTACTCAGCTAGTTGCTGGACTTTAAAATTAAATAATGATAAAAAGATTTCAACATAATGATCAGTTTCAAAGAAGACATCCAATAATTTTGGACAGGTAGAATATTGATTATTATAAAGATATCAAAAAGCTCCTGTAGAAATATAGGAGCTTTTTTATTATAATACTTATTGTGCTTTCTTCTAACTGGCAGGAAGATCCCCTTTGAAGGGATTAATTATGGTTCGAATCCATGAAGCACAACTATTAAATGGTGATAATAGTGTAATGGTAGCACAACTCTCTGTGAAAGAGTTAGATAGGGTTCAATCCCCATTATCACACTATAAATAAAGGACTCTTAACTCAGTTGGTAGAGTGCCTGTCTGAAGAACAGGTTGCCTAGGTTCAATTCCTAGAGAGTCCACCACTTAATACAGAGAATTAGTTTAATGGGAGAAAAACAACTGCCTTCTAAGCAATAATTAAAAGTTCGATTCTTTTATTCTCTACTTATAAACCTAGTATAACAACTAGGTTTTTCTTTTTATAAAAAGAATTATTTATCTTTACTTTATAAACAATAAAATAATAATGAATAGTTTTATAGATGATACTAGTAATTTATCAGATCAATTAACTTCTATAATTAATACTATTAGAAGACAGAAACACTCTTTAATACTTAATAGAATACAAGTGTTAGGTTTATTACCTAATACTGAGAGATTAACTAAAGTATGTCAAGGGGAAGAAGAGATTTGGTATTATGATTATAATACTGATGATGTTAAATTTATTATTTACTTTAAAGGTATTGAATGGAGTAATGATGTAAATAATGATAGAATTACTTTTAGTATAGATTATTTCTAATAAAAAAGAGTCTAGTATAATCTAGACTCTTTTACTTTTCTTTTTAAAAAGATTTACTTAACCTGTTTACCTTCAACTCCTCTTTTAATTCTGTCCTTAGTTCTTTTTTCTAACCACATTAAAGCTTCTTGTAAATGAGTAATACAACAAGCATTCTCTTTACAAGGAAATTTATTTTGTAAATAAGATAATCTATCAATTAACATTTCTAAAACTTCTTCATTAGTTGTTCCATTATTTACTGTAATTAACTCATTAGAACTTGTATCACTTAATACTTTCTCAATAAATTGTATTTTTTGGTTAGACTCTCCTGTTTTCTCAAACATATCTAACTCATACAAATGACCTTCTTTTAATACTTTCATTATTATTGTTATTTAAAATTGTTTACTTATTTAATGTAAATTATCAAGCTTATAAATTACTCCACTAGTAAGATCTAATATATCATCTATTATTTGTTGTATAAAGCCTACAGAGACACTTTCTCTTTGTTTTGATACTAGGCTATATACTTCTCTTAAATAGTCTCCTGAAGCTTTAAAAGAGCTAGAATTAATAGAAATAATGTAATTATTTAATGCTCCATATTCTACATAAGACTTTTCTACAAGATTATCATTTAAATCTCCTATACCAGTATAAAACTCTTCTAAAGCTTTATGTTCAGCATAATTCTTCTTTTTAGCTTCTAAATGCATCATATGACATAATACCTCAGCTTCAAATAGTTTATTAGCTATTACTTGTATTGGGTTATCTGGTTTCTTAATAACCATTAGTGTTGACTTCTTTGGTTCTTTATTTGTTAAATCCATGTTTTATATAATGTTTATCTATTACTTCTTCTAATTCATCTCTACTCATTTCTACTACATCTTCATTACCTGATGAACATATAATGCATCTATCAGGATAATTATCATCTTTAGCTAAATAGTCTATTGAATAATAACTAACTTCTTGAGTAGCTTCTTCAACAGCTATAGTATTCTCTTCTTCCTCACTTAACTTACCTAAAAGTCTTTTAAGATCTTTCTCTTTAATCATCTCTTCAGTTTCCTCTACTTTAGCAAGTACTACTGTTTTTAGTCTTAATGGTTTTATGAATCTCATACTAATCTCTTATTTTAGCTTGTTTCATAAATTTTTCTAACTCTGACTTATTTTTAAGTTCTAACTTGATATTCATACAATCAAGTGTCTCGTACTTTCCATCAAAATTGGGGGTTTCTATTATTATAGATACTTCCCAAGGTTTGTTTATAGTTTGAATTAACACATACCTTGTTTTGGGGTTGTTTGTATTTATTTCATAAACCATGTGAAGATCTGGATAAACTGGTGAAGTAGTAGATAATTTCCAACCTAAAGACTCTATATCTTCTCTATCAAGGTATTTAACTCTTATAACTTTCTTTTCTATAGAAACATGAGTATCTAGAATTGTAGGATAACCATCACCTTCTAAATAATTAATCATATAAGGAATTTTAACCCATATACCTTCCACGTTATATTGAACTTCAAAACCTACATGAAATTCTTCTATTTCAGGAATATAGTATTTATTATATTCTGTGTTCATTATTAATTCAAATTTATATTACCTTCTACTTTAAGTTCTATAGTTTCTTCCCAAATACCTATTACTTTTAAATAAGGATAATAAGTCTTACAATATTCTTCAGCTTCAAAATAAGTATAAGCTTCTATATTTATACCTGCAAAGAGCTTTAATTCATTATCAGTTATATCAATAGCTTGAAACTCAGTTAGAAATGTTTTCTTGTTGTTCTGGTGTGTCATTAATTTCTTCTTGTTTAATTGTTTCTAATTTCCACTCATTATTAGCTATACTAATTATAAGTTCTTTAAATTGAGTTTTAGTTAAGTTTTGAGTATACTTAATCTCTATAGCCTTTTTAACTGGGTGACCTTGTGGTAATCCTATTAATAAATCTATATCATCTCTTAACTCTTTATTCTGTTTTAATAAGAATGAGTTATTAGTCTTAGTCTTTTTATTACTGTTACTTATGTTCATAAAATTTGTTTTCTCAAAAATAGCATATATATTTGTAATAAACAATATAGAAATATTATGTTATACTCTGATTATAGAGTTGATATTAATGAAGCAATGGGATTAGATTTATTTCCTAGAGAGATATTAGTAGATACTTATGTATTTGATGATATAGACTTTGCTTTTAATGACTTTATATTATATGAGAAGAGGTTAGAATCAATGTGTAGAGAACATAATAATCTTTACTTTTTAGAAATAGATATAAATGTTGGAGAGATAACTATTAGTTATATTTATTATGAGCAACAGCAGCAACAATAAAATAGTAAAACTAAAATATCAAACAATAGATCATCATATAAAACTATGGTGTAAATTGTTAGATAAATACTATCCTATTAGTGAGAAAGAGTTAGAATTAGTTAGTTACTTAATTCAAAAACAATTAGATTATACTAATAGAAGATTAGAAGAGAATGATATTAATGAGTTAATGTTAAGTACTAAGATGAGAAAAGAGATGAGTACTTATTTTAAACTTGATCCTAAAACACTTAATACTTATGTTAGTTTATTAAGAGGTAAGAAAGTAATTATTAGTAATTTAATTAATAATGACTTAATACCTAAAGATGAGTTAACCTTTAAATTTACTCAAATTGGCTAATAAAGACTTAACATATAAGTATATAGATACTAATAGTGTGTTTACTAAAGTATCTGAAATGATGAAGAAAGAAAGTATTATTATAACTGATAATCTAGTAGAATATATATTTAGATTTCAGTTTGATGAGCTTCATAGACAAATGAAGAATAAACAATATGTTAGTATACCTAATCTAGGTACTTTTGGGATTCAGATATGGAAAGATCTATTAGAAGATGAGAGATGTTTATTTTGTATAAAGAATAGAAAAGGTGATTTAGGTAAAGGTGTTTACAAATTAAATAGTACTATTATTAATCATAACTGGTTATTTTATAATAATGCTAGATCCCTCCATACTACTTTTAGTGATGTAGAAGTTTATAGAGAAGAAGTAACTACCTTATTTAATCAATTTAAAGATAGTATTATAACTAGAGAATTACTTACCACTGCTTATATACAAGAGGATAAAGCTTCTAAGATTAAGATTGAACAATTACTTGAATCTACTAAAGAAGAAAGTACTAAATGGTTTACTGATAAAGTAGATAGAAAGAGAAAGATTGATTATCACAATATAGAAGGTTATGTACCCTATAGAACTAGAAAGATAGAAGAGAATAGAAAGTTATGAAAAGTAATTCTCTAAATATAATAAATGGTGCTGTAAACAATCTTCTCCATAGAGTTGATCTATTACCTCAAGAGAAGAAAGATCTTATCTCTATGAGGCTAAAAACATGTAAAGAATGTGAGGTTATTAAGTTTGACAATACTACTAAATCCCTTAGATGTGGAGTATGTAATTGTTTTATTCAGTGGAAAACTAGTTGTATGGAGTGTAAATGTCCTAAAGATAAATGGGAGTAGAAGATATTAATAAACCAAGTAGACAGAAGGTACATAAGGATAAGGTAAGAAATAATATCTTTGTTATTACAGGAGATTCTTGTGTTAAATGTGAGGGGTTTAAAGGGGATGTTAAGATGTTAGAACTTCACCATATAGATCCTAGTATTAAAAGCTTTGGTTTAAGCTCTACTATTATAAAAAGTAAGAGTTGGGCTTTAGTAAGTAATGAGGTTAAGAAATGTATACCTCTTTGCCCCAACTGTCATAGATTATTTCATTTAGAAAGATGGGATTATAAAGATTTAGATTTTAGTAAGTTAAAAGATTATCAAGTAGAATTAATTAATAATTATGAGCACACAAATAACATTATATAGTTTAAACGAATTAGTTAAAATATACACTAAACCAAGTGATAGAAATAAGGTTTATAAAGCAATAAATAAATTTGATGATAGAGCATTTGTATACTATGATTCTATAGAAAGTAAGTTAAAATGTAGTAATGAAGATTCAGATAATTGTATTTATGAATTAATTTGGGAATTAGAAGAAGTTGTTACAAATTATAAATAATTATGGCTCAAGTAAATGATTTTTCTCCTGAACAAGATTTCTTTAAAATAAATCCTCAATATCTTGTTATTGAAGAATTTAAACAAGTTAAAGAAAAGTATAAGAAGGAGTATTCAAACATATTATGGTTTATAGTATTAATGTATGATCCTGATAGTAAGTTTAATAACTTATCTTATAGTTCTAAACTACAAAAACTTCAAACCATGTTACCTAATGAGTTTCTTACTAAAGAAGATAATTTACATAAAACTTTAAAATCTTTATATTTAGAACTTTGTGAGACCCATCCTATGAGAATGTTAAGAGTCTGGAAAGAAAAAATGGATGAGAAATTACAGTTTATGTCTGAAAATAAATATACTGTAGATGAATATGTTGAAATAGAAACTAATTCAGGTACTAGACAAAAACTTGTAAAAGGTACTTGGGAAATGCTAGAAGCTCTTCAAGCAGGTAATGTTAAGGCTTGGAAAGATTATGAACTTATTGCTAAAGAGTTAGCTAAAGATAAGGAAAATAAAGCTATAGGTGGTGTAGAAACTTCAATGAGTGATAGAGGAGGATTATTAGGATAATGGGAAGGTCTACTATAAACCCTAATTTAATAAAAACCAAACTAGAAAGATTTCTTCCTAGAACTGAAGAATATACTACTTACTGGAAAGAAGAGATGAGAAAAATCATTGAAGGTATCTGGATAGGTAATTGTTTTATTTCAGGACCTATGTTTGCTTATACTAACTATTGGACTATAGAAGCCAAAGGGGTTTATGTTAATCCTAGTATAAGAGATGTAGAGTGGGAAAAGTTTCATTTATTTGAAGAAGCTAGAGGATTTAGTGGTTTTGAAGATGATGCTGAATTTCATTGTGATGAAGCTATTTTTAAGTTACAAAATAATACTATTACAGGTGAATTTACAACTAGAGAAGAAACTACTTCGGATCAAAGGAAATATCTTACTGTAAAAGATTATATTAACAAACTACATAAAGGTAATTTAGGTAGACCTTTATATAATAATCAGTGTAAAAATGTTATTACTATTGAGGCAAGAGGGTCAGGAAAGACAAAATTAGGTGCATTTTTAGTAGCTTATACATTTTTAACTGATGGTGTTAAAGATATAAAGATTTGGAAACAAAAGAAGTTAGAAAAGGAATTAGAGACAGGTGAGCCTGTAGCTTTTCCTATGAAGTCTAATGCTGTCATATCTTCAATAGACAGTAAGTATTCTAATAAAGTAGTTGATGATTTTTGGATAGGTTATGAGAAGATTAGAGGAGGCCAAACTTATAATGGTGTAAGATACCCAAGTCCAATAGTTAAAGCTTATACAGGTAGTTTAAAAGCAAGTGCTACAGGTTTAAAAGCAGAGTTTGAAACTAAAGTAAACCAAGGTTGGGATAAAGTAGGATCTGGAAGTTTTATAAAACATGTTACTTTCTTCAATAAGCCAGAAGCTGCTAATGGTCACAGATCTGCTTTTATATTAATAGATGAAATAGGCTTTCAAGATAACTTAAAACTTACAATGGGTCAGGTTAAAAACTGTACTCAAATAGAAGGAGATAAATTTGGAGTTACTTGGTTAACAGGTACTTCTGGTGATATGGGTTTAAATGGTGCTTCTTTTGAGGCTAAGTATATATTTGAGAATCCTCAAGAATATAATTGTGTATATTTTAAAGATGAGTGGGAGAATAAAGATAGAAACATAGGTTATTTTGTACCTAGATGGAAAGTACTAGGATTTAAAGATGAGTTAGGTAACACTAAAGAAGATCTTGCTAAGAAAGAATGGGAAAGATTATATGATGAGGCTAGAGCAGCACCAGATCCCTCTACTTTAGATATGTTTTTACAAAATGATCCTGCTATACCCTCTCATGCCTTTTTAGTAAGAAATGGTAATACTTATCCCACAGCCCAACTTAGTGAGCATTTAGGTGATTTAGAAACTCTTAAAGCATATAAACCTTTATTAGGTACTATGGGTAATTTAGACCCTGATCTTAATGATAAGATGGTTTTTACTCCAAATAATAATTTAAGACCTGTAGATTACCCTATAAAGAATAATAAGAAGGGTGGTATAATTATATATGAACATCCAAGTGATAATCCCCCTAAAGGTAAATATATAGCAGGATGTGACCCTATTGGAGCAGAAGGTAAGAAAGAAGAAATACAATCTGATTCTGTGTTTAGTTTAATAATATATAAAAGATGTACTGATGATGATTTAGATGGAGATAAAGTAGTAGCTGAATATACTGGTAGAGAAGATAGTTTTAATGAAACTTTTGAACATGCCAGAAAGTTATTATTATATTATAATGCCTTTTGTTTATATGAAAATAACTATTCTAATTTTAAAACTCATTTAGAAAATAAAAATCAGTTATATTTGTTATGTAAAACTCCTAAGGTGTTAAGTAACATAGCTTCAGGTAAGGAAGCAGCAACTTATGGTTTAAGAGCCACTGCTAATAAAGCTTTAAATGAAGTGTTACAAGGTTATGTGAGAGACTGGTTATTAAGTAAAGGACCTAATGGTAAATTAAACTTACAAAGTTTATATTCTATAGGTTTAATAAAAGAATTACTTGCAGCTGGTGAAGGAATTAATACTGATAGAGAAATAGCATTTAAGCTAGTTTTAGCTTTAAATAAACAACTAGAAAGAGTTAAAATAGAAGAAACTAAAAAACAGTCTTATGATGGTTTCTTTTTTAATAAGGAAGGTGAAAGAAGAAGGTTTTTTACTTAAAAAGATAAAGAAATAATGGGTGATATTAATAATAGAATAACTAATAAATTAACTACAGGTTATAATGGATTTCCTCCTCAGAAACTAAAAAGATCTGAAAAGACTGAAGCTTGGGGAAAAGCTTGTGTAGAAGCTATATATCATTATATAGGTAATTGGAGAGATGTTAATGGTAATAATAGGTTTGCTTCTAAAGAGCTTAACTATAAACTTATTAACGGTGATTTAAACCTTGATGATATTAAGTATGTTACTGATCCATTAGGTATGAGTGAAGAGCTAGGGGATCAACCTGCTAGAATGCAAAACTTTGCTAAAATATATCCTAAGATTAATTATCTAGTTTCTAAAGAGTATGATTCACCTTTTAACTTTAAAGTATTTGCTGTAGCAGGTGGTGGATTTAATTCTAAAAATGAATACAAGAAACAACAAATAGTTAATAATATATTAGCTATGGTTCAGAATAATATGGCTCAAATGGGTATGATTGATCCTAATGAAGCTACTAAAGGTCATATACCTATTCCAGAATTAGATAAGTATATGAACTATACTTATACAGATATTAGAGAACAGTTCTTAAATACTCTTCTTAAAGACTTATATCAAAGAGAACAGCTTCAAATGAAGTTTAATAAAGCTTTCTTCCATGCTAATGCTGTTGCTGAGGAGATTCTTCATATAGGTATAGTAAATGGAATGCCTAAAGTAAGATGTGTAAATCCTAGATATTTTGATTATATAAAGACTGTTGATTTAGAAAATATAGAAGATTCTCAAGCTTGTATAGAAATTACTTATATGCAAATAGGTGATATACTTGATGAGTTTAGAGAGTATCTTAGTGATGATGAGATAGATAGATTAGAAACTCAATATGCTACTAGAGGTGGTTTATGGGGTAGAATGGAATTAGATTTAGGTGTAGTATCTAGAACTAATAGAACTAATACTATGGATAGTTTTGAAGCTGGTATGCCAGTTATTAGAACTACTTGGAAGTCAATGAGAATGATTCAATTCTTAAAATATATTGATTCTGAGACTGGTGAAACTCATGAAACTACTATAGAAGATGAAACTTGGAAAGTACCTATAGAATTAAAACCTTATATAGTAGAACATACCAAAGAATGGATAGTTGATATTTGGGAAGGTGTTAAGATTAACATTACTGATCCTATATATCCTTATGTAAGACCTGTAGTTAATCAAGTAAATGGTAAATTACCTTATGTTGGTAGTATATATAATAACTTAAATTCTGAACCCCATAGTACTGTAGACTTTCTAAAACCATATCAATATGCTATAAATATTTACATGTATAGATTAGAACTTGAAGTAGCTAAAGCTGATGGTAAAAAAGTACTTATAGATATGGCACAAATACCTAAATCTCAAGGTATGGGTATGAAAGAATGGATGTACTATATGAAAAATATGGGGGTTATATTCATTAACTCTGCTGAGGAAGGTTTAGATTCTATGGGTAATACTGTATCTAAGTTTAACCAAATGAGTGCTGTAGATCTTACTATAAGTAATAATATGGTACAATACTTAAATATAGTAGCTAAGCTAGAAGAAATGATGGATGAGATAGTAGGTATATCTAGACAATCTCAAGGTGATATAGCTGCTAGTGAAACTGCTACAGGAGTTAATAGAGCTATTACTCAAACTACTGTTATAACAAGACCTTTATTTATAAAGCACAATGATGTAAAAAGAAGAGTATTAGAATATCTTATAGAAACTACTAAATTATGTATGTTAGAAGGTACATATAAAGTTAGTTATATGGATGATATGATGAAGAACTTTTTAGAAATAGATGGTGAATTACTTAATGATACTGATTATGGTTTATTTGTAACTGATTCTATTAAAGAACAAGAAGCTTTTGAAACTCTAAAAAGAGCTGCTGAAATATCTGCTAATAATGGTTTAATTGAATTAAGAGATTTAGCCCATATATTTAGAAATGGTTCATTCTCTGAAGTAGACCAATATCTTAAACAAAGATCTGATGAGAAACAACAAATTGATAATGATAGGTTTAAAGAAGAACAAGCTAATATTAAAGCTCAAACTGATTTAGCTAATCAAAAATATCAAGATGAATTAACATTAGAATACAATAAACTTGATAGAGAAGATAATAATAAACAACTTGATAGAGAGAATAAACTACAAGTTGAAGAATTAAAGGCTATGGGTTTTGCTAAAGAAACTGATATAAATAATAATGGTATACCTGATGTAGCTGAACAAACTAGATTAGCTTTAGAAACTTCTCAACAAGCTTATGATCAAGCAAGTAATATAATGGAACATAAGAGAAAAGATAATGAAGTTAAAGCTAAACAAGATGTTGAGAATAGAAAGATAGAGTTAGAAAAACAGAAGTTAAATCAAACTAAACAGATTGAATTAGAGAAACTTAAAGTTGCTAGAGAGAATATGGTTAATGATGCGAAAGTAGCTAATATTAATAAACAAGGTAGAAATAAGACTAAATAATTTAGTACATAACTTGACTATATAAAGTTTATTTAATATAGTATAAGTAAAATATTTGTAAACAATTAAAACAATACATAAATTTAAAACAATAATTATATGGCAGTAGATAATATAAAAGAAACAAGAAGCTTTGGTTTGTTTAATATGGGAGATCTAGATGATGGTCTAGATATTACCAATGATAGCCCTATTATATCTGAAGACAGTAGAGAAGATAACCCTCTTCAAACTACTTTAAATGATCAAGATAATAGTACTTCTACTAATACTGAAGATAATAGTAATGATACTACTCAGGAAGTTAACCAAGAAGAAACTACTGAACAAGTAGATAATACTTCTACTACTAATACAGAAGAACCTACTGAGTTTAGTTATCAACCATTACTAGAAACCTTCTTTAAAGAGGGGGTATTACCAGATGATTTAGAAATTACTGATGATATTACTGATGATTTAGATGGATTTAAGCTAGCTGTTACTAAAGGTTTAGAACTAAAGGCTAATAAGATTATAGAAGAAAGAGATAGTAAATTATCTGAAGAAACTAGAAAGAGAATAGCTATTGAATCTAGTGGTGGATCTATACAAGAATTATATGGTTCTGATGAAATAATTGATTTTAATGCTTTACCTCTTGATGCTGATAGTGAATCAGATATTAGTGAAGAAGATGCTTTAAATAATCAAAAGTTTCTATATAGTGAGTATTTAGCTGATCTAGGTACTTCTGAAGAAGAAATTGAAACTTTAATTAATGAATCTGAAGTAGAAGGTACTTTAAAAGGTTATGCTAGTATTGCTAAAAAAGCCCTCACTAAAAGAGATGAAGAAAAGGTAACTGCTTATATTTCTAAAAAGAAAGAAGAGGAAATTACTCAAAAACAAGCTGCTATTAAAGCTGAGGAAGACTTTAAGAATTATGTGACTAACCTTAGAGAAATAGGTTCTTTTCAAATAGATAAAACTAAGTCAGAAAAACTTTATAACTTTTTAACTAAGAGAGATAAGGATGGTAAAACTGAAGCTGATAAGAAGTTTACTCAAGAAAATGCAATGTTATTTCAATTCTTATTAATGGAAGGATTTGATAAGATTGATACTTTTAGAAAGAAAGCTGAAACTGATGCTACTAAAATATTAAAAAAGACTCTTCATAAATTTAAACCTAATACTAACACTGGATTAGTAGTTAGAGAAGAAGAGCAATCAACTAGTAAAAAACAAATAATACCTTCTTTTTGGGGTAATCAATAAAATTAAAATAAATTAAAATAAATGGGAAATACTTTTGTTCAAGAAATTTCACCCTTACAGATACAAACAACTAAGAATCTTAAGGGTATTGTAGATAGTAATCATACTATCCAACACTTTAGTGGTAAACCTCATGCTTTAGATCAAGTATTGAGTTATGCTCTTAACTATGATGCTACAGGTAAGTTTAATGGTAACTACTTGCTAGAGTTCCTTACTACTGCTTTAGGTAACACTGAAATTCAAGTAGGTAATGATGAGATTGTTTGGGATATTGTAACTACTTGTGAGAGGAATTATACTATATCTAGAACTAATCCTTCAGGAACTACTATGAGAGGTCAAGGTGGTTCAGCATTTGATCTTTACTTTAAAACTAAATGTTTTAGTAAAGGTGATGTTATTATGAGTGAGAAACAGTATCACTTGAGACTTCAAGATGATATGGTTCAAACAGGTTATGGTTGGAAAGCTTCAGTGCAACTATTAGATCCTACACAAGAATCTATTCCTGCTGATCAATTACTAGAAGGTGTTAGATATGCTAGGTTATATACATTGGTTGAAGAGTATTCTGATTATGGTGGATCACCTGAATGGAGCACTCCTGCTACATTAAGAACTCAATTGTCTACTATTAGGTTGCAACAACCTGTTACTGGTAAAGCAGTTACTAATGATATTACAAAGATTAATCTTTATAACCCAAATACAGGTAAATATGATATCTCTACTTGGATGCAAGCAGTAGATATTAAGACTCTTTATCAAATGAAGAGAGATACTGAGAGGTTATATAACTATGGTATTGCTTCTCATGTAACTGGTAGTGTACCTCATATTAATGGACCTAATGGTAGACCTGTATTATCTGGTGCTGGTTTAAGACAACAAATCTCTCCTGCTAATGTTTATACCCATAATGGCTATATTACTTATGGATTCTTGAGTAATCTATTGATTGAACTATCTCAAATTAGAGGTGATGGTACTGGTATGGAGTTTATGTGTTTAACTGGTTTTGGTGGTCAAGAAATGATTAATAAAATGGTTAGAGATGAAATGACTGTACAAGGAGTTACTTTTCAAAATGATTATATGCACTTCTACTCAATGGGTCAAGATAAAACTCTTACTTTTACTGAACCTTTGTTTCAAACAATTAACTTTAAGAATGGTATTAAACTAACAGTAATGTTGAATCCTATTCAAAATGATAAGAACTTGTTTACTCAGAAACATCCTAAAACAGGACTTCCTGTAGAATCTTATAGAATGACTATACTACCTAAATACACTAAAGATGGTGGACCTAACTTAGTATCAGTTGTTAAGAAAATGAGAAAAGAACTTATTTGGTATGTAGAAGGTTCTATGGGTCCTACTGCTGTACTTAATAGTTCTGGTAAAAGATCTGCTGCTAGTTCTATAGATGGTTATGAAATTAATGCTCTATCAGATAGAGGTATAGTTCTTAAAGATCCTCTTAGTGCTGCTGAAATCAATCCAAACTTTAACATCTAATCTTTTTATTTATAAAGAGGGGGTAAAATCTCCTCTTTATATTTATATTTGTTAATAAGTTCAACATAAATATTAAAATATGAATAGCAGTACAAACAGTAATGATATAGTATTAGTTAAGTATACTGGTACTAATTCTTTTATAGAGATTAATAGTAGAGCATTTGCTCAAACTAATGGTAATTTTGGTCAAAATCAATATTACTATTTAACTTTTCCTTTAGATAGGAATGGTGATACTTTTCTAACAGGTCTTACTAAAGATGAAGCTGAGAAATTAGAAGATGAGAATGGTTTAGAAAAAGGTTCTTTGATGTTTAGAAGTAAGTTTCTACAAGACTTTAAAACACCTTTTAATAAGGCTGTTCCAACAGTACTTAATAAGGCATTACCTGACCATAAAATCATCTTAGCTTGTCTTAAGGCTAATAGTTTAACTAGAAGTAAAACAGCTGTATTAGCTGAAAAAGATAAAATTGAAACAACTCTTCTTGTTGTAAGAGATGATATTCAAGAAACTAAAGATGATCTTTCTAAATTAGAAGTTAAAAGAAAAGCTTATAAAGTACTAGAAGGTCTTAGTTCAATTGATTTAAGAAACTTACTATTATCTAGAGGTGAGGTAGGTATTGAATCTTTAGCTGATGAAAGAATTAGTTTAATTGTACAAAAACTATTAGATCAAAATCCTTCAGAGTTTCTTAGATTATCAGAAGAAATAAAAGATAGTACTAAGGTAGATGTTCAACAAATGTTACATCTTGGTATTCTAAAAAGAAATGGTGAAGGTGGTAGAAAAATTATGATATCTGATACTGATGATGTAATTGGTGTAGGTATTGAAGATGCCACTGATTGGTTTAAAGATACTAATAATGCTAAAGAGGTTATTAGACTTAAAAATAAGTTACAGAATCTTAAAAGTAAAAAATAATTACTATTAAATGTTTATAGAACAAGTTTATAGTGAGTTTAGGCTATTGATGGATAAGAGTTTTAGTGGCTCTTATCCTGAAATAGAACCATTAGAAATAGATGCTAATATTAATAATACAATATTACAGTTTATTCATAATAGATATGGTATAAATAACTTATATAGACAAGGTTTTGAACAATCTCAAAAGAGAACTGATGATTTAAGTAGTCTAGTAAGAACTTGTTATTTTTCACCAGAAAGTATTACTACAGAAAGTGATTATAGAATAGTAGCAATTAATCTTAGGTTTGCTTATAAAGATGTAACTACAACTATATTATCTAGTTATAAGTATCTACATTATTTAAAAGGTAATATACAAGCTACTCTCAGTAAGACAGATAGTTGTGGTAACATTACAAGTAGTACAGGAATTACTACTATTAAAATAGTTACCCAAGAAGAAGTTACTAAGCTTATATTTGATCCTTTTAATAAACCTTCTGTAAGTTCTTCTTTTGGTGTATTTGAGAATGGTTATTTAATGTTGTATATTCCAAGTAATGTAAACTACACTGTAAATAAAGTTAAGATTACTTACTTAAAATATCCAAATATAGCTAGATTTGTAGAAACACCTACTTTAATTACTAGTGCTACTGCCTTAGCTATAAATACTTATTATGAGGTATTTACTGGTAGTGTTACTTATAATGGTAGAGTTTATAATATAGGTGAATGGTTTGAAACTAATAATACTATTACAGCTTTTACTGGTAGTGGACAGTTAAGATTATTTACAGGTGTTGAATTACCTGATTATGTTACTAGAGAACTTATTAAGTATATGGTAGATAACTACTTAGAAACTTTAGAAAGTCCTAGATTAAACACTTTAGAAGGTGCTATACTACCTAAAGTTGAGTAGAATAAAGAAATAAATAAATAAAATATTAATAATTTAAATTAAAAACATTATGTCACAATGGGCAGTCCCAAAATTATTTGTAGGTAAAAATGCAGCTAACACTCTTTCTGCACCTACTAATGCAATTACTAGCATGGCTAGTGTAGCTTCACAAGATATCTATTTTATAGATGCTGATGGTGGAGCAACTCATGGTAATATACTTGATGCTACAACTATGGCAGCAGTATCTAAGTTTTCAGTAGTTGGAACTTCTTTAGATAGGTTTGGTGTACTTAAACCTTTTGTAAGTGAGCCTATTACTAAAACTAACATTTTAAAAACTTATAAGGATGCTTATAGTGCAGCTTCTCAACAAGTAACTTATTTAGGTTATGATGGGGTTACAGCTACTAAAGACCTTACAGTTACAAATGGTAATGCTTACAGAATGCAATTATCTATTAAAGTAGATAATGCAATTAGTGAGTTTAAGGAACCTTTTGGTCCTATTTATGGTGCTCAAACAGGTTTTGCAGCTTCTACCCCTACTTTACAAGAGAAATTAGATTATATCTGGCAATATGTTAAAGTAATCAATGGTGATACTTCAATGAGTAATTTCTTTGGTAACACTAAAAAAAGAACTGGTCTTAGTACTTACTTTAAAGCTGAGATGTTATCTAATGCAATTGGTACAGCTTTTACTAACACTATTACTATTGCTAATGGAGGTACTTTACTTACTTCTACAGCTCATGGTAGAGCAGTTGGTGATTATATTAGAATAGGTGCTACAGCTGCTACAGTTACTACTAACAGTATTTATAGAGTATCTCAAGTAATAGATGCTAATAACTTGGTTATTGAATCTCCTTATCAAGGTACTACTTTATCTGCTGCTGCTGCAACTAATGCTGCATTTGGTTTAGGTACTAACTCTTCTGTAGGTATTAAAGTAACTGGTAAGGATGTTCCTTTCCAAAGGTATTCTCAAAAACAAGTAGTTAGATTCTTTGCTTCTTTCTTCTTAGATGATGCAACCAGAAACTCTACTAGTTCTGGATTTAATGCTACAGCTACTACTACTGAAGCAGTGTTTGGTTCAGGTACACCTGATCAAGTTAAAGAGAAAGAGATTTCTTACTTTGGTTATACTGGACTATATAACTATGATGTATGGCCTAACATTGAACCACAAACTTATAGTGATTCAACTTTAACTTATGATTTCTTCTCTATAGAGTATACTCAAACAAGTAATAATGACTTTGCTCAGGGTAAGAAACTTAAAGTAGTTGAACTAGCTTTAGTAGTTGGTGCTTCTCAAAATACAGCCCTTACATTAGTTATAGCAGCACTACCTAATTATTTAGTTATATAATAGGTACTTTATTTGGTTTTCATATTTTTTGTTGTTTTTATTATATTAAGGAGTACCTACTGGGTACTCTTTTTTATTATTACTTATTAAGTTATATTTGTATATGTTAGCAAGTGAAATTATATTTGAGATACAAAACTTAAGAACTAAAGGTAGACAAGTAGATGATAATCAGGTATCTGATGAGATGATATATTCTTTTATTTGTAACCATAGAGCTACTTTATTAAGAAGAGAAATAGACCAGAATATATTTATTAATTCAGAATTATATCAAGATGGGTGGATAGAATTAACACCTAATACTACTGAGGTATTTGGTTGTAGTGAGATTACTTTTAAAAACTGTTTATTAAGAAGTGTAGATCCTTTACCTAAGTCTATTCAACTTAAAAATGGTGATGCTTTATTTTATGTAGGTTCAGTAGATAATGGTAATAGTTTTGCTCAAGTAAAAAGACCAAGTGATTTAAAACATTTAATACTTAATAAATATACAGGTACAAGAGATAAGTACTTTATACAAAATAATTATTTGTATGTATATACTACTAATAAAGCTTTAAGATTAGTTAACATATCAATGATTCCTGAAGATCCTAGAGAGTTAATTAAGTTAAATGATAAAACTAAAGGTACTAGTTTATATAATCCTTTTGATCCTTTTAACTTTGAATTTCCTATAGGTAGACATTTAATAGATGCTATAAATGGTATGGTGATACAAGCAGAATATGGTTTATTACTTGCTATTAAGAAAGAGGATTTAAATGATAATAAAAACTTAAATTAAGAATATATAATTATGGCAGGAGATATTAATACAGATAAACTTAGAAAGATATTAGTAGATAAGAATAAAGTAACTACTTGTTTATCAGGTAATAGTAGAAATTCTAAATCATTTGGTATTAGACACTTATATAGAGCTTATTTAACTACTATAGGAGTTATTAACTCTAATGGTAGAATTATTGCTTCTAAAAAGATTAATAATCCTAAATATATTGATTATAAGACATTTGTAAAGGTAATAGATACTTGTAATGATCTTATTACTACTGAAATAAGTAAGGGAGATATATTTAAAGCACCTTCTTCTTTAGGTTCTATTCTTATAAAGAAGGCTAAGTTTACTCCTTTTATGTTAGAAAACCTATTTGATAAAACAGGTATATTAGCAACCTCCCATAGTAATGATGTTAATTATAGATTAAGAATCTATTGGAAGAAAGGTAATACTAGAAGAGATAATTTTTATGAGGCTACTCTTTATAAGTTTAGACCTTGTTCTTCTTTTAAAAAGAAAGTTTATGATCAAGTGACTAAAAATCATCTTGGTACAAGAGTATATAATGGGGTGTATTAAACAATACTATATTGGGTAATGTATATAGATTAAGAAGTATAAATGAGGTCTTAGGTAAGCTTAAAATTGATTTTGAGAACCTAACCTTTATAAATGAAGATCATTTCATTGAATGGATTGCTGATGCTTTAAAACATATAGGTGCATTTGGTCAATTAGTAATGAAAGAAGAAAATGTTGTTATATCAAACCATAAAGGAAGTATACCTTGTGATTGTTATAAAGTAGTTGATATATTGAAAGTTACTTCTTTAAGAAATACTGAGAAATACTTTATAGGAGTTACTAATGATACTCTCCATGTTGATTATTATTTACAAAGAATAAATGATTTACAAGTAGAAATTAATAATTCTAGTGATTTAGAACATATTAAGAAGTTGACTAATATATTAACTAATATAAAATTAATAGTTAATAATGAACCTCATAAGTTTAATACTCTATCACTAGATTATGATACAAACTTATATCTTAATACTACTTTAGTGGGTAATATAGATGCCAATAAGCATTATAATAATGATGTTAAGATAGAGTTTGATGTTATTACTACAGGATTTCCAGAAGGTTATGTTAATTTAAAATATTTAGCTTTACCTACAGATGATGAAGGATATCCTTTAATTCCTGATGATGTTAGTTATTATGAAGCTATATATTGGTATATATCAATGAAACTATCATTACAAGGTAAACTAAACAATAGTCAACTTAACTATCAAATATGTAGAACTGAATGGGGTAGAAAATGTGTACAAGCTAGAGCTAATATAAATATGCCTACTCTTAAAGAGATGCAAGAAATAATGAATGAAAATCTTAAATTAGTTCCTGATATTAATCAGTATTATAAACAATTTAGAGATTTAGGTAAGAGACAAGTAGTTAAAAGACATTAATTATGCCAGAAAATAATGAAGCATTTAATACCTTTGAAAAGGGTTTAGATAGAGATTCTAGTAATCAGAATAAACCTAATGGTACTTATGAATATGGGGAGAATCTTATTAATAATTCTGAGGAAGGTAAGTATCTATTAGCCCCTGAAGCTGGTATAGTTAATACTAATATTAGTACTACTGAAACTATTATAGATGAAGATCCTCTTCATTGGATTACTATAGGTAGTGTTTATATTGATGATATTGAAATATTATTTCAAGGTTATGCTAGTAGTATACCTGCTGTATTTACTGACTCTAGAATAGGATATAAAAGTCTTATTACTGGTTTATTTAAGGTAGTTTATGTTAACCACACAAGACTTAATTTTAATATAGACTATCACATTAATAATCCTCAAGCTAAAAAGATTTATAATGGTGATATTAACTTATATTTTACTGATAACTTTAATTCACCTAAGTTTCTTAGATTAGTTTATCAATCTGATTTAAGCGGTGATCCTTACATAGTTACACAAGAGGTAGCTAATTTAACATTAGATTTTGAAGAACCTCTAATAGATTTTACTTCTCAAACAGAAACTGGTGGTAATGCTCCTATTGGGTCTATACATTTCTTTATACAATATTTAGATAGATATGGTAATACTACTAGATTTAGTAATTTAACTAATGGTATTCCTGTAATAAGTGGTCCTAGAACAGCTGGTCAACATACTGATGTATATACTACTAATTATGCTGGAAGTACTTCTGTAGGTTATCAAATACCTTTTGGACAATTAAATGCTAGTGGTTATAATAGTGGTGTTAATTCTAGTAAGATTATTAGAATTACTATTGATCACTTAGATACTTCTTATACTTATTTTAAGTTAGGTTATATGTATTATACAGATACAACATATACTCCTACCTATAAGTTAATTACTAAGTTGTATACTATACCAGAAGACCCAGCTTTATTTATAGATGATTATATAGTAGATGTTACTTTTAATGAACCTACAACTGATTTAACAGCAGATCAAGTTACTGAAATAGCTAAAAAGTTTGAGTATACTCATGCTAAATGTATGGCACAACATCAAAACTATTTACTAATGGGTAATCTTAGAAATAAGTATGAGGCTGTTAATGATAGTATATATGAAGCTATATGTAATAATATTGATGTAAGAACTGCTATTAAAGTACTTACTACAGATACTACTACTTATAATAGTTCAGAATTTAATCAAGCATTTGATCATGAACAATCTTCTTTTAGATACAAATCTTATAAAAGAGCTGAAGTATATTCTTTAGGTCTTAGATTTATATATAAAGGTGGTTATAAAACTAAGGTATTCCATATACCTGCTAAAGAGAGAGTTACTGAGTATAATGCTAATATATTATATAATTTACCCATTAGTGGAGATAATCTTACAGGTACTTTTTATAGTAGTGAATTATATAAAGTAGATAGCGGTTATGTTAATCCATCCAATAACATATTAAATATTAGACATCATGTTATGCCTGATTTTTATCATGATGATGGTACAGCTAATACTTATAGATTAAGTACTGATAACTTCTTTACTGCTAATACTACTACAGTTAATGCTTTAGGTTTATATTTTGAAAATATAGAGATTAATACTTTACCTGAAAGTATATTAGCTGATATTGTAGGTATTGAATTTGTTAGACAAACCAGAGAAAATGCTCAAAATAAAAGAATATTAGCTCAAGGTATTAGTAGAGCTATACAAAGACCTTTAAGTAAATCAGGTAATTATCCTGTTGTTAGAGATACTAGCAATATACCCCAACCTTTTAATGCTGGTGTAGCTAGTAAAGACCATCCATTTGCTCTTCAAAGTAAAGCTGATTTATATGTAGCTAGTGATATACAAATAGACCACACTGTATCTACACCTATTGATTGGAATTATGATGGTGTAGAAGATACTTATTTAAGAGCAGATGGTTTATCTCCTTATGTAAGTGGGCAATATGGAGCTATAGGTAAAAAAATAGGTGAATATGGTCAAATGCTAAATGCTGTTAACTCTTTAACTGCTCCTTTAGATACTTTTGGTCATATAAATAAAATGGTAATGCCTATAGATCCTCCTACTATAGTATACTACCCTTATACATCTTATGATGAGTTTATTCTTAATATAGTATCTCCTGACACTGAAATGGGTTTTGTAATACTACCTTCTACAGTTAAATTAGAACTTAGAGATAAACTTTATTTTGAAACTTATGATGTTAGAGATGGTAATGATAGTGGTGGTAGAAAGGGTTCTTTAATTAGAATAAATAATGGTGTAGGAGACTTAGATTTTGATCCTAATGAATTAGGTAGAAGATCTGGTGGCAGTAATATGTATTTAAGAAGTTTAACTAATTCTAGTTATAGATATCAAGTAGGCCCACCTGAATATAGAACTAAAATATTTCAAGCTTCTTATTCTAACCACACAAGTACTTTAGTAGCTAAACCTAATATATCTAAAACTATTGCAGGATTTGATTCTATTTATTTATCACCAAGTTTAAATAGTTTATTAATTAGTGATACTACAGTACATTATCCTATAAACCAAGATATTGTAGATATAAGTACTTATGGTTTAACTATTCATGATAATGTAATAGACTTTGATAATACTTATGATTTCTTAATAAAACATTGTTATGTTAATGATGGGTTGTATTTAATACCTACTCTAGAAACTTACAATAGTTTATTACCTCTTTTAAAGAGTTTGACTAATTGTAACTTAAGATTTGAGGTAGGTTATTACAATGATGGTGACTATACTGTAGAATCTCATCAAGAAATAGTACCTAGTCAAGCTACATTAACTTTCCCTAATGTACCTTTCTTTAAAAAGATTTTTAGAAAAGATTTAATAAGTGGTAATGCTACAGGAGCAACTATTACTCCTTATGCTAGTTTAAGTGCTGTAGAAAAACTAGAAGTTGATTATTCAAGTACTCCTATATTTGATATTATACAAGAAATACCTAATCAATATGGTAGTATTTATAATGGTGAGTATTTCCCCATTCAAGTAACTTATGATATTGATAAAGTAGTTCCTACAGACATAGGAACTTATAATAATCCTTTATTTAGTGGGGATGTGTTTGTCTCTTGGTATGGTAGTAATTCTGGTGGATATGGTGAGAATTATTCTAGAAATAATGATAGTTCTAATACTAATCCTACATTATTTCCTGATAATGAATTATTACATAAAATATCTACTTTCCATAATAACCTTATTTACTATCCTGTAGAAACCACTATTAATACCCATTTTAGAGCAACAGCTAATTTAAATGGTGTACCTTATTATCCAGCACATTCTACTAAAGAAAGTTTTGAGAATATTCCTATAGAGTATAGACAAGCACCTCACTTTAATAGTGATAATTATACTTTAGCTTATAGTTACAACCAAAACAATGTTAACTTAAGTACAGCAGCTAATCAATTAACTAATAATAGTGGATTAGGTTTATTTCCTAATAGAATTATATATTCTAATAAATCAGTTGATGGGGAGATAGATGATAGTTATAGAATGTTTTTAACTAATATTTATACTGATATTCCTAAAGATACTGGTGAGATATGGAATATGTATCAATATAGTAATGATATATATGCCCATACACCTAATGCTTTGTTTAAGACATTTATGTTACAAACATCTATGATTAAACCAAATACTGGTAGTGAAATAGTATTAGGAACTAGTGATTTATTTGGTGTACCTCCTCAAAAGATTCTTACTAAAGAAGGTAGTTCTGGTGGTAGTAAATCAGCTTGGGGGTACATGATAACTCCTTATGGATTACTTTTTATAGATAATAATGGAGATAAGGTTTATAGATTAATAAATGATCAATTAGAAGAGATATCATTTAATGGTATGATGAATTTCTTTAAGTTATATACTAAATTCTTAACTACAAGAGGTAATTATAGAGATCAAACTCATTATATAGATGATACTCCTTATAATCCCTTTAATGGCCATGGCTGGCATTTTGGTTATGATGATTATAATAAGAGAGTACTAATGACTAAAAGATCTGGTATTAGTAATATAGATCCTAAGTTAAGTGAGAGATCTACTGGTAATATAAGAAGACCTGAATTATTCTTTAAAGAGTTTACAATATCTTATTCTTTTATAAATAACTCCTTTATAGGGTTTAGTAGCTATAAACCAGCTTATTATATTAATTCAGGAACTCATGTAATTAGTATGCCTGATCCTCAAACTATGAATGTTAGTTATAACTTTATAGGTGAACATAAAGATTGGACTAACCCTTGTTTATTTTATCAAGGTGCACCTGAAGATAGTATACTTAAATTTACAGTTAATCAATATCCTCAATATGAGAAAGTATTTGATAATATCTTTATAGATATGTATAACTATACTCAACTACAAGAAATACCTCCTTTTGGTATATTTGATAAAGCTTTATTTTATAATAGAGGTACTACAGTTCCTAATCAATATGATACTATTGAAGTAGAAACTTCTAATCAATATAGTGGTGTTAGAGAATTACATTATAATACAGGATTAGCTGATATGTTTACCTATTATTTAGATAAAAAACTAAATGTTAAATACTTTCTTAAACAGTATAGAGTACCTATACCTAAAAGTAGAACTATTAATCAACAAATAGATAAAGATTCTATATTTAACTATAATAATGGTAATACTTCCTATAATGAAGTAGGTGATAGAATGAAAGATAAGTTTATGCAAATAACTCTTACTTGGAAGAATTATGAAAGATTCTCTTTTATAGTTAATTTTATAAAAAGTATATTTAGATTAAATAGAAGATAATAATGATTAATGATACAAATAAATATAAGAATAAATATAAATTAACTTCTTCTACTAAAAAGTATATAGATGGTACTCAATCATTAAATATAACTCCTGATTATTCAGCTTATTATAATGCTCAGAATGATGTTTATAATAGAAGGACTAGAGAGAGTACTATTAACAATACTACTTTAAATCCTTTAGCTGATAGTTTAGCTAGTAATAATGCTTCCAAGATAGGTAATTTAGTAGGTAGAACTGGTAGTAATATAATAGATCAAAGTACTATTACTTCTAGTGGTAGACAAGATAGTGGTTCAGCAGCTTTATCAAGTGCTTTAAAATATGGAGCAATGGGTGCTTCAGCTGGTAGTGTAGCTGGACCTATAGGAAGTGCTGTTTTAGGTGCAGTAGGTGCTATAGGAGGAGGTATTTATGGGGCTACTAAAGCCAATAAACTAAATAAATTAATAGGTCAAGGAGAAGCTATAAGTAAAATACAAAACCAAGGTGCTATTTTAGCTAATAAGAGATATAATTATAACTTACAAGGTGATGTTAATAAAGATATAGCTCAATCTGTAGGATTTGCTAAGAAAGGTAAATATAAGATTAAACTAAGTAGTAAAAGTAAAACTGTTAAAGAAGAGGAAGTTGGTATAAAAGTACCTAATCCTAATAAGTATAAAAGTAGATTATCAGATTATAGAAAGAAGCCAACTAGATAATATTATGTCAACAATTCATATAAAAGAAAAAAACAAAGGTAAGTTTACAGCTTACGCTAAAGCTCATGGTAAATCAGTTCAACAAATGGCTAGTACTATACTAGCTAATAAAGATAAATATTCCCCTACAATAGTCAAAAGAGCAAATTTTGCTAGAAATTCTAAGAAATTCCACCATGAAGAAGGTACTAAATCTTTAAGTTACAATAAAGGTTGTAAGTATAAAATGAAATCAGGTACTAGAAAAATAGAAACTGAAGGTAGAGAACCTGTGTTTGATAAAGATAATAATTTAGTATATTATAATCCTAATGATCCTACTCATAAACAAGGTGGTGTTGAATCATTAGTAGTTGCTAATGGGAAGTATACTCCTGAACAATTATTAAGAATAAATATGACCTCTAAGGTTAAATTATTACCTGAGGGTAGTAGTATCATTACTGCTAATAATGGATTGAACAGAGAGGCTATAAATGCCTATAAACAAGGAGATATGGGTAAGCTTAATAGTATTAAAAAAGAAATGCCAACTGATAAAGCTAAAACAGGTAAATATAATCTTAAAAAGTATCAAACTGGTACTAAAGCTACTAGAGGAGGTACAGGTTATTATCAAGTAAGTCCTGAAGAATTAAAAGCTAGAAAAGATGCTGAGATGAATAACTATGCTCAAGCTAGAGGTAATTTTGGGGATATTCAAGATTCTTATGATTCTCAGAAACAATATTCTAATTTATATAATGATCAAAAAAATAGTTGGTTAGCTCAAAATCAGTATTCTCCTAACTCTGTTTTAGAACCTAACAAGACTACTAATCAAGTAGATAATTCTAACTTAACTAATTTTGCTAAAACAACAGGTAGACTAGCTAGTGTTTATGGTACTACAACTCCTATTTGGCAAAATCTAGCTTTAGGTAAACAAAAACCAGAGTTACAACAAAGAAATTATCTTAATAATGTTTCACTAAATGATGCTTATAATATAAGTCCTCAAATACAAAACATTAATAGTGTTTATAATAATCAAGCTGGTATAGTTGCTAATACTGTAGGAACTGCTCAAAATAGAAATGCTTTACAACAATCTATTTTAAATAGTAAAAGAGGTGCTACTAATGAAGTATTAGCTAATAAAGCTAATTATAGAGCTCAACTTAGAAACCAACAATTAATGAATAATCAAACTATTAATGAAAAGAATCTTAATCTTAAGAATCAATATAATATGTTTGATGAACAAGCTAGAGCTAAAGTACAAGATGCTACAACTAAAGCAGCTTCTCAAGTAGGAGCTTTTACAGGAGATGCTGTAAACTATCTTAATAAGTATAAGCAAGATGATATTAATAAGAGTTATACTAAACAATATTTTGACACTTTAGAAAATAATCCTAGTTTATTAAAGTATAAAACTAAAACAGAAAATACTGCTAAAAAAGGTAAGTATAAAATTAAGAGTAAATAAGTATATTTGTATAAATAACAATAATTATGGCAGTAAGTAGGTTTAGTAATTTAGCAGAGTATACTCCATTTGATCCTTATGTACCTACACAAGCAGAAATGTATGGTAAGGTTAGAGAAGTTGGTTATAATGATTTACTAGCTAAAAAACAATTAGATGATGCTTCCCATGCTAAATTAGGTGAAGTAGGTACTCTATTAAATCAATTTAGACCAAGTGAGACATTTAATACTTATCTACAAGATAAAACTGCTGTAGTTAATAGAAATAGACTTCATGATGATTATCAAAATATAGCAATTGATTTAGCTAATAAACAAGAAGAATTAGTTAATAAACATGCTAATAATTTAAGTACACCTGAAGCTCAAAAAGATTTTAATGATTATCAAAACTATGTAAATAGAGCAGTAGGTCAACTAAAATCTATTAAAGAGTCAGATGATACTCTTAAAAAATCACAAGATGAATTAGCTAAACAATTAGCTGAGGGTGATGTAGGTAATATAGATGGTTCTTTATCTCAAGCTAATAGAGACTTTTTATCTCATTATAGTACTAATAGTCAATTAGGTAATCTTTATAATAAGAATCTTATAACAGGTACTAAAATTATTGATAACTCTAAAAAGATTAAAGATTATATAGGTGATAATATGACCTTTATAAGAAAAGATGATGTATTAGGTAAGTTGGGGATAAGAACTGTAGATGATATATTACCAGTTTTACAAGATAGTAAAACTAGTTATGAGACTAAACAGAGACTAAGTTCTCATTTACAATCATTAGCTAATAACTATATTACTGAGAATCAAGGTGCTGTAGCTAACCATGCTAAACAGATTATGTATGATCAATCAGTTATAAATCCTGATAAACCTATATCTCAAGAGGAGGCTTATAAACAAGCAGAACAACAAGTTAGAAATAGATTTAATCAATTTATTATTGATGATAGAAAGATTGGTAGAGACCTTAATACTAAATTATTATCAGATGAACAAGCTAAAGGTTCTGGTAAAGGTGTTTATAGCCCTACAAGAGATATTTCTATTATAGAGAATCCTTTGATGGATAGTAATGTTAAACCAGAAGTATTTGATTTAGATGATAAGGGTAATCTTAAAACTGAGTATACTACTACTAAAATGAGAACTGTTAAAGATGAGTTTGGTGTTAGAGATAAAGTTCCTACTAAAATTACTAGAACTCTAACAGCTTCTACTCCTCAAGAATATTCTAAATTACTATATGATAACGAAGCATTTAGAAATGTACTTAATGCTGAAGGTGTTAATATAGTAGGAGATGTTAAATCTACTGATATACCAAAAATACAAAAAGCTTTAAAAGATAATAAGGAGAGGGTTTATAATAACTTACAATTAGCTACTAATGGTTATGATGCAGTACAATTAAATGTGCCTAAGTTAGATCAAACTATGAGTAATCAAATTAATGCTACTACCTTAAGATTTAATAAAGATCAAACACTACCTAAAGATCTTCCTCAAAAAGATACTAAAACTGGTAGTATGGATGGTAGTACTTTTAATGATTGGTTGGCAGGTAAATATAATGTTAAAATACAAACTGATAATATATTAGCTGCTACAGGTCAATTAGGTAAACCTGTTGGTTTAAAAAGAACTGTTATATACCAAGATGAAAAAGGAGGTCCTTCTAAAAAGTTAGATATTTATCAAGATAGTCCTTTTAAAGATATCAATGATAATCCTGACTATAATGCTTTAAATGAAATTACTAAGTATACTTCTAGTGGTAAGGATGCTAGTCAAGTTAAAGTTCCAACTAATAAAGGAGATTATATCTTTGAACTAAAAAGAACTCCTAATAATCAAACTAAAACTTATGATTATTCAGGTAAGGTATATGATCCTATTACTAGAACTTGGAGTTCTTATGAAGACTTTAAAAAGGCTTCTACAGTAGGAATTCTATTAGATGTATTAAAGAATTCAGAAGGTGTTGGTAGATCTTTTACTAAAGATGATATAGGACAAGTAGAAAATATGTATAATAATAGTAATAATTTAACCTCAGAAGAAGAATAATGGCTGATTATAATGAATTATTACAAAGAGTATTAAGTAGTTCTCAACAAGCTAAAGAAGAAACTATAGGGCAAAATGTTGAGTCTTTTGGTAAATTAGATTCTCAATATCAACCTACTAGTAGAACTACTGATCCTAATGAGTTTGCTGCTTTAAATCAAACTGGTTTAGATAAGACAGGTAATATTATTGGTAGAGGTTTAAATACTTTTGTAGGTGGTGTATTAGGTACTGTAAGTTTACTTCATGATATACCAGCTAGTGTGTTTACTTCTTTAACAGGAGATAAATCTAAAGGTGATAATCAAGGTTGGGATTATTTTATGAATGATTCTTGGGGTGCTAATGTAGCTAAATTACAAGAAGATATTAATAAAGAAGTTCCTTTATATCAAACTTATAAAGATTCTCAAACTCCTTTTACTTTACAAAATGTAGCAGATGGATTTACTCAAGGATTAGCTTTTATAGGAAGTGCTTATGTAGGTGGTGGAATTACTGGTAAAATATTAAATCAAGCTGCTAAAGTAAGTAGATTAACTAGTATAGGTAAACTTAATCTTGTTAATCCTAATAAGTTAGCTAGTTTAGGTTTGGATAATAAAGTAGCAGGAATATTAACTAATTATATAGATAAGTCTAAAACTATTGGAGGTGCTGTATATAATAGAGCATTTGAATCTACTTTAGAGGCTAAAGGTACTGGACAAGAGTTAAGAGGTAATTTAGAGGCTGAAAATGAAGATTATTATAATCAAACTGGTACTTATAAATATAGTGAGGATGATATAGATAATAGAGTTAGACAAGCTGAAAAACTTAACTTTGGGTTTAATTTAGCTTTAGGTTTAGTAGATGCTTATCAAAATGTTAAATTATTTAAAGGATTTAATACTGATATTACTAAAGCAGCTTCTGGTAAAATAGATAATGCTATAGAAGAAATGATAGCTAGTAAATCATTACTATCTAAAGGTATAGGTTATACTGCTAAAGTTGGTAGAAAAGCTGGTGCTTTAACTAGTACTGGTTTAGCTGAAGCTGGTGAAGAATTAGCTCAATATAGTTCTAATAAATTATCTCAAGATTTAGCTACTAATAATTATACTAAAGATGATTGGGATAATTTCCCTAATCTACTTAAGAATATAGTAGGTAAAATGGGTGAAGATATTATTAATGATCCTAATGCTCAATTTAGTGCTTTAATAGGTGGATTAGTAGGTGCTCCTATGGGGTTAATAGCTAACCAAGCTGAAGCTAAAAGAGAAGAATTAATACAAGCTCAAAAACAAGTGGCTAAACAATCTTTAATAGAAAAAACTACTTTAGCTGGTTTATATAAAATAAAACATGCTCAAGATACTAAAACTAAAGTAGAAGGTGAGATACAAGTTAGATTTGCTAATGATAAGGGTTTTCAACAAACTGTATTAGATCAATTAGATGGGGATAATTTTGATGGGTTAATTACTGATTTAGAATCTAAAAAAGAAACTACTAATGATGAATTAAAAACATTAGGTATACAACCTAGATATAATCCTATTACAGGTCAAGAAATTAAACCTTCTGAAACTATTAATGAGGCTATAGAGTCAGCTAAAAAGATTAGAAATATTCATCAAAATGTTAATTTAAACTTTGCTAAACAATCTTCTGATATAAGAAGAAATATAACTTCTATTATATCTGATAGTGAGTATTTTGATAAAAAGATTAATATAGTTCAAGATAATATAGTAAATACTATCAATAAGTATATTACTAACCCTAATATCCTACCTAAGATATTAGAAACTAATCCTGACTTATTGAGTAAACCTATATTAGATCATTTAGGTGAATATGTTAATACTATAGAGAAGTCTCTATCAAAAAGTAATTTATCTTTTGCTAATATTGATATACAAGATAAAGACTTAATTGAAAAGCATTTAGAAGAATTATCTCAACTTAAAAAACATAAAGAAGATACTATTAATCTTTACAATAAGTATAAGGATCAAACTTTTATAGATAAGCAAGAAGCTAAGATTCAGAAGAATATTGAAGCTTTAGAAAACCCTAAAGAAGAAACAGTTATTATTTCTCAAGAAGCTAATATAAGCCCTTCTGAAACATTATCTCCTGAAGTTAAACCTACTACTCCAACTAAGACTAAACCTGTTGAAATAGATGATATAGATAGTTTATTTGATTCTATAAGCACAAGTGAGAAGTTTGAGGGTTCTGATGAAGGGTTTATTAAAAATGTAGAAGATATAGGAGAAGATATTTCCTTTGATCAAAATGACTTATTTAGTGGTATTACTCCTGTAGATATAAAACCAGAAGATTTAATAGCTACTGATATAGCAGATAAACCTATTACTGAAACTAAAGAATCTAGAAAGTTATCTACTTTTACTGAAGAGGCTACTGATAATGATAAGTTTAATTATGAGCAGTATACTTCTATTAAAGATTCTAAAGGTAATATCTATAAAGAGCCTAACTTTGAAGAATTACAGAAAGTACAAAAAGATGATATATTGACTATTAAAGGATTAGTAGCTAATACAGTTGCTAAAACTAATTATGGTTTATTAGGTATATTTAAAGGAGATACTTGGTTATCTACTATTAGAATCACTCAAGGAACTAATCAAGAAGCTACTAATGAATCTAAAAAGATTTATAAGGAAGTATTCAATACTGATAATGTTGTATTAGGAGATAATAAACCTGTTAAAGAATTTACTTTTAAATCACCTTATATATCCCTTAGAGAAATTAATGTTGGTACTGATCTTATTGACTTGGATAACTTAGAAGCTGATTCTGCTCTTTCTAAAAAGATAATAAAAGAAAATAATATACCAACTATTATTAGGGTTAAATCACCTAAAGAAGCCACTACACCAGTTGTAGTTTTAGGTAATAAAGAAATACCTACAACAGATATATACTTTGGTAATTTAACTTCTGGTGATACTTATGTATTAAGTGAAAAAGCTAATTCTACAGAAGGTAATAAGTACATTGCTTTGCCTCTTAGTATTAAAACATTAGGTGAAACTTCTATAGGTAAAGAATTATTAACTTCTATAGATCAGTTAAAAATAGATATAAATAATATTAAATCTACTGATAAAGATTCTGAAGCTAAAAGAAATGAAGCATTTAATAAATGGTTAGAAACTAGATCTTATATAAGTAGTTTAATTAAAATAGTTAACTCTGATAAAGATTCTATTGGTAAATCAGACAGAATAGTTGATTTAAAAATGGATATTAACAATAATAAAGAAGTTCAAATATCTATTACTACTCAATATACAGAGAATAAAAAAACTGTTAAGAAAGAAGCTGTTGTTGATTTATTAAGCAAAGATGTTGATTCTCAGTTAGATAAGTTTAAATCTATATTATTAGATGTTAAACATTCTTTAAGTATTGAAGGATTTAATAACTTAAGCTTCTTGTCTCAAGAACAAGTATATAGTCAAGTTAAAGACTTTTTACAAACTAAAGTTAATCCTGATAAACCATTTAAAGGAACTAAAATAACTGTACCCTACTTTGATGAATTAGAATCTAGTAAAGTAATTAAAGATCCTGAAATAATTCTTCAGAATAGTGTAAAAACTGTCAAACCTATAGAAAAACCTAGTTTAAAAAATCTTGATATTTGGGCTCAAAGAAATACTGACTTAGAATTATTACTTTTCACACCTACAGATATGTATGAAAAGTATACCACTCTTTACCCAAATGAAGGGTTAGAAGATCCTTATAAGTATAAAAAAGCATCTAATGAGTTTTATAAAGCTGTAGATAATATAAGGAATAAGATTGATGAGTATTATATTAAACAGGTAAATCAAAGGGAAACTACAACTAATAAATATTCTAATAGATCTTTTTCTAATAAAGTATTTGATGAAGTTAAGTTAAATAATATGATGGAAGGTAAATCTCCTAAAACTATTCAAGAAGTTGATAAGTTTAAAAGAGAGTTTCTTACTAAACTTAAAGCAGATAATACTAAATACAGTAATATGTTACCTCAGATGCAAGTATTTTTAGAGGAATATATTAAATCTGATGGTAAGACTGAGTTAAAGAAACCTTGTTAAATTTACTATATTTGTATAAAATAAGATATTAATAATGAAACAACAAGATTGTTTATTACCTATAGGAGTAGATTTAAAGTGGTTAGAAGAAAAACTCCCACATATACCAGTTAATCTATTAGAAGATGTAGTAGATCTTACCCATAAATATGGTAAAGAAGCTTTAGGTGTATTTACTAATGGAGTTATTGAATTAGCTAAGAATACACCTAAAGGTGTTGAGTATCATGAAGCATTTCATGCTGTATTTAATAGTTATTTAAGTGAAGATCAAAGAAATAAAATTCTTAAAGATACTAAGAAATCAGAAGAACAATTAGCTGATGATTTTGCTGATTATATTCTGTATAAAGTAAGACCTGAGTCTAACTTGTTAAATGATTTCTTTAAAAAGATTAAATTCTGGATTAAAGAAAAGTTAGGTCTTATTAATATTTATGATCTTTATAGTGCTATAGATAATAGTTATTTTGCTAATAAACAACCTTTTACTTATAAAGGTAATCCTAAGTTTAAAGAAAATATAGATTATATCTCAGAAGCTAATAAGATAGAAATAGTTAAATCAGTTACTTATGATGTGTTAAATACTCTTATTAAAGAGAATAACTTATCTAATATATACTATTTAGATCTAGAAAATTATAAACCTTCTGATATAATAAGAGAGGTAAGAGACTGTTTACTAGCTTATAGTGAATCAGGTAATCCTATACTTGAAAGAATATCTAAAAGTAATAATCTAGTTAAATTAACTACTTTAACTCTTAGAGAGATTGAAAAGAATACTAATATATCTATAAAAGATATAGAAGATAATTCTGATTTATTAGCTGAAGAAGACTTTACACCAGAAATATGGGATCAATCTCCTTTTAAAAAAGATGTAAGTGATAAGTTTAGTACTGAATTTAGAATGTTTTTATCTACTATACCTAAAGTAGAAGTATTAAATGGTGAAATAGTTCCCAGTTTAAATAATTTTGGTATAGAAACTTATATGGATAGAGGTATAGTTCAAGTTGAACTATACAAAGATTTATCTAATGTAAATGATGTTGATAAAATGGTTGATATTTTAAAATCTAAAATATCTGAAAAACCTTTTTACAAATATATAGTAGATGCTATAGAAGATACTAAAGATCAGAAGGTTATTGAAATTAATGATAAACAGTATACTACCAATAACTTTAAGAATCAACTATTCTCTAATCTTAATAATTACTTTAATAGATTTATAAGTAATAATACTGATTATATAACTGGTGATAATAAAACTCAATATATAAATACTAGATCTTATATAACTAATGATTCAGGTATTAATAATGAGATACTTAATCAATGGAGGAGTACTGTAAATAAAGAAGCTAATTTAGATGAGTTAATAAGTAAATATGGTGGTGAACTAGATAAGTTAACTGATAAAGGTATTCAAGAATTATATGAGACTCTTAATAAAGACTTTAATATTGATATAGAGTTTGATACTATTTCTTTTTATAAAGATAAATCAAGTACTATAATATTAGGAGTTAAAGAGTTATTAGATAGTAATCAAGATCTTGGTAAGAATAGTAATGTAAGAAGATTAGCTACTAAAGATAGTGAGTATAAACAAGTTAATAATACTACTATTACTAGAAAAGCTGGTGATAAATTATTTGTAGTAGGTAATTATACTCCTGCTAAAAAGTTAAGAGTTAATTTAACTAAACCTGATTTCTTAAAAAGTCTAAAATTAGATCCTTTATATAAGATAAATAGATTATTTGATCCTTCTACTCAAATATTTACTTTAGAGTCTGATAATATAACTGATGTAGATTCTGGTGATTCTAATTCTTTAGGTTATCAAGAGATGGAAGAAGTACAGTGGGAATTAAATAGACTCCATAGTTACTTTAATAATGAAGATTTAGGTAAAGATAGGTCTCAACAAATAGGTACAGTACCTTTTGTAACTCCTTCTGATGCTAGTAATATTGAAGTATTTAATATTCAGAAAAGAACTTGGATATTAAATGAAGCCCAATTAAAACAATATAAAATAACAGATAGATATTTACCTATTAAATCTCACTTGTTTGATTCAATTATATACCCTGAATTTGAGAGAATAAAGGCTGTTAGAGCTATTAATAATTATATTCAATACTTAGATCTGCAAATTAAAAATAGTAGCTCTGAAGAAGAAAAACAAGGTTATATAGATGAGAAAGTAAACTTAGAGATTAAAAACTGGAATAAGAATGGTCAATTCTTTATGATGTTTCCAGAGTTAAATACTATTCTTACAGATCAGTTATTAACTCTTGATAAAGAAAAACTTAAAGATGTAGTATACCCTATATTAGAACAATCTCTAAAAGAGTCTTTAACTATTGATTTTAACCATTTTAGTGATTTAGGTATAGTAACTGGTAAAGGAAGTACTTTATTATTTAATAGTCAGATAGTTGATAGTAATCTAAGTAAACTAGCTTTAGGTTCTGAAAATGGTAAATTATGGTTACTTAATTACTTTATGGAAAGGTATGTAGCCAATACTGAAGCTACTATGTTACAATGTGGTGATTTAGCTTTTTATAAATCAGCAGTTGATAAGAAAGGTAATATTGATATAAATCAGTTAATATCTTCTACCCATACAGATGCTAATAAAAGATCTAAACAAGCTCAAGTACCTTCTAGAAGTACTGTAGATGCTAATTATGATGTTATGTTTGTAGAGTCATTAACTGCTAAATCTGAGTATTTTGATGCTTATAAGAATATATTAGGGGATCTTTGTAATGATAAAACTTATGGAGGTATTGATAGAACTGATGCTGCTACTTTCTGTACTATAGAAAGAGCTATTCAAATATTTACTCTTAAAGGTAAAGATGGTGAGGAAGCTTTAAATGCTTTAAAAAGAATAGCAGAAGATGGTGATATAACTAGTAAAGAAGATATTAACTTTGTTATTCAAGCTATTAAATCATTTAGTTTTGGACATTTACCTCAAACTTTAAATTATAAAGTACAAGATATTAAAGGTAATTGGGTTAATAGTAGTTATTCTTTTAATAAACCTACACAAATAAAACATGCTGTAGTACCTTTAATTCCAGCTTTTACTAAGAATTATCCTCAATTAGAACAACTAAGAACTAAAATGGAGAGTTCTAAAATAGGAGAATTTATATTTGATTCTGCTGTTAAAGCTGGTGCTACTAAAGTACATAGTCCTGAAGCTATACAAGATTGGATAAGTAAAGATAGTAAGATCTATCCTATTACTTTATCTATGGAGAATTGGGGAGAAGTATTAGATGTTCCTTATAAAGATACTATAGAAGAAAAATTCTCTACTCAAAAGATGAGATTAGCTATGGTTAATGTTGAAGATAATTCTTCTTATAATGTTAACTGGTCAGATACTCCTATAACTGGTGAAGAACTTAAAGATTACTATAATAATGCTATTTCAAATATTCTAAAAGAACAGTATAATACTTTTAAAGATAAGATATTTACTGAAGGTAAGTTAGATGTTAATAAACTAAAAGGTTACTTAAAGGATCTTATTACAGCTAATGACCCTAGTTCTTTTACTGATTACTGGGATAACCTATTTAAAGATCTCACAGAGTATAATTTATATACTCTGGATACCCCACAAATTAAAGATAGGATTTATAGTCTAATAGCTGCCTCTTATAATAAGAGTGTGTTAGATATAAATATTACAGGTAAATCTGCTGTATTAGCTAGTACTTATGGTATGTATGGTATTAATATAGCTGATATTAAGAATAATGTTGATTATTCTCTACATTCAGCTCAATTATATGATGGTGCTAGTAATATTACTGATAAGGATTTGGTTCAAATACAAAGAGAATATAGTAGATTAGGTAAACAAGTACCTACTAATATTCAAGAAGCTAAACAGTTTATTACTAATGATCCTATAGTAAGTTCTGATGAAGTAGTAATAACTCCTGCTTATTTTATAAAGTCTTTAAAAAGAAAAGATATAGACCCTACTATATTTATGGATAGTAAAGGTAATTTTGATGTTGATAAAATACCAGAACCTTTAAGATTTGTATCTTTTCATAGAATACCTTATCAAGATAAAAATAGTAATTCTAAAGCTTATATTAAAGATTTTACTAATGTGGCTTCAGGAACTCTTATATACTTTAATCCTGACTTATTAACTAGATCAGGAGGTGACTTTGATATTGATAAAGTATATATTGAATTTTTTGATTATAATTTAGATTCTGAAGGTACTTGGGGATTACCTGATACTTATAAAAACAGATTAATAGAATCACATTTAGCTGTAGCAGCTAGCCCTTTACACTATAAAGAACTTATTACTCCTAACAATACTAAACAATTAGAAGTACTTAGAGATGCTATTATAGCTACTCAAAAGAGTAAAGATAAGAATCCTTATTGGTTTAGTGTACAAAAACAATCTTCTTATAGAAAGGCTAATAAAGCTTGTAAAGATCTTATTGGTTTATATTCAGTAGGTAATGTGTTTCATGGTATAGCTCAACAGATTAAACCTGTGTTTACTAAAGGATTTCCAGTTAAAATAGGTAAAGAGTATACTGAATTTGGTAATAAGTTTGATGAAGAAGGTAATCTTATATCAGATAATAATATGCAATATGGTAGTGCTGCTGTAGATGGAGTTAAAGATCCTATATTAGGAGAATTAAATCATAATTTATTTACAGCACCATTAAAAATGATGTTAAACTTAATAGGTGTTGGTAAAACTACTTTAGAGTATTTTACTAATAATCCTATGTATATAGATGTTGTTAAGTATTATAATCAATATGTACTTACAGAATCTAGTAATAATCAAGCAGTTGCTAAGGCATTTAGTCAAGTATCTAGTGAGAATAATATTAATATAGGAGAGGGTAATAATTGGGATTTAGAAACTTTAGTACCTTTTGTTGAAACTATTAGTTCTGATCCTAAAGATTTACTAAAAGTAAATAGAGATAACTTCTTTTCTTTATACTACCACCATAAATTAGCTGAAAAGTTTAATTCATTTGTACAAGGTTCTAGGTTATCTAATTCAGGTGTTAAGAATAATATAGCTGAAAATGTTATTAACTTTAGTAAATATAAAGAGAACTTTTTATACAACTCAGATAGTCCTTATATTACTTATAACAAAGAAGCTTTTGATTCTCATTGGTTAAAAACCTATGAAGATACTATAGGTAAAGAGTTTACTACAACTATTAATGAGGTAAATACTTATCATAAAGCCTTTTATAGAGATACTTTTAATCTTGCTAAAGAATGGGGGATAAAACTTAATAGTAGAGATCAAGTATCTAAATTTTATAGTGGAGTTGATGTATACTTAGCAGTTAATAATGATAAGTTAGTAGATACTTATAAGAATACTGGTTATAAACAAGGTGATTTCTTAACTAACTTTCCTTTAGATTTTTATAATTGGCTTAAAAAAGATTCTTACATGGGTAGTAATTACTTCTTAGATAATATAGTTATTATAGATAATACTACAACAGGCATTAAAGAACTTAGATTTAGAGATAATAAAGATATTAGAGTTGATAGTATTATTGATTCTTATACAGAATTCTTTAATAAGTATCCTAAAGAAGCTAAATTATTATTTGGTTATACTTTTAAGAGATATGGATTTAGTAAAACTAAAATATCTCCTATAAAATATATGGAGCCCATGGTTGAAGAATTGGGTATTAATGAGGCTTATCAAAAAGATTATAATCTTATTAAGGATAATCAACTACCTACTCATTTTATACAAACTGATTTTATAGATGATTTTGCTAGAAATAACAAAGATATGTGTACTAAAGAGTTAAAAGCTGTTATGAAGAAAAGAAAGTTAAGTTTTTTTCCAGAATCTCAAGGTAAATATAATTATAGAACTGATGTATCAGAAAGTAATAAACTTGATAATAGTCAAAAAGAAGATTGTACTAAAATTTAACTAACTTTATAGAATTATGAAAATAAATACTTGTAGTACATTTATTGATTTAAAAGCAGCTTCTAAAGATATTTTAGTTAAAGAAGGTATTATTGCAGATAGTAATCTTAAAATACTTGATTTAGATAAATTTGAAAGTAAGATAAAAGAGTGGGCTTCTTCCCATAAAGATCAGAAATTATGGTTAAAAGGTAATAGAATAGGAGGAGAGTATTATGCTGAATTTAATAGTGAGCTTAGTAATGATATATTAAATCCTGAAATAGATAATACTCAACATCTTATACAAAAGACTAAAGATATTATTTATACTAAAATGGCTAAACTTGAGGAAAGGATTAAAGCTAATAGAGGTAATAAGGAACTTCAAGAGAAATATTTTAAATACTTAGATGGTTTAAAGACTGATATTTCTAATCAAGAGATTACTTCTGGTATAATGAAGTTTTTAAATATTATTGATAGAGAGTGTAACCAAAGATTACAACATCTAGAAGATAAGAAAAATGGGGGTAAAGCTTTAAATGCTTCTGAAGTTTCTTATTTAAAAACTTTCTTAGATATGGGTAATGTAGTTGATGAGTTATCTAAAGAGTTAAATACTAATACTAATAGTCCTTTATTTCCTAATAAAGTTAGAAGCAAGGTATTGTTAAATAGAATAAATAATAAACTTAAAGAAATTAAAGACAGGGTTTATACTGATGATTATGATGCAGCTTCTTCTTTTTTATCAAGTATAAATACTAATAAGAATCTTGATACTAATAAGATTAAGTCTTTACTACAAAAAGGATTTGGTGATGTATCTTGGTTTAGTAGATGGTTAGATGTTGCTAGAGATTCTACTGATGTTATATTAAGTTTATTAGCCCAGAAGATCCAAGAAAGTAAATTCTTAGGTAGAACTAAAGCTGATAAGGTTAATAAAGAAATAGCTGACTTATCAGAAGAGTTAATAGCTTATCAAAATAGTAAAGGAATTAATTCTAATAACCATCAAGCTGTTTATGAGCCTTTTTTAGAAAGAACTAAAGAAGGTAAATTAACTGGTTTTATGGTTAGAGAAACTACCTTTGAGTGGAGAATGAGAGTTAGAGATTTTTATAGAGAAAATCCAGAACCTTCTAAAGCAGTAGAAAAAGCTTTTTTTGCTTCTATAGAAAGTATAAAACTAAACCCTAAATTTTTAGCTATAAAAAGTAATCCTAATTATAGTAAATGGTATGAGGGGGTTATAAAAATTAAACAAGAATCTGATAAAAATATTGGTGATGTTTCTTTATATAAAATACCCACTCTTTATAAACAAGAATTAGATACTATAGTAGAACATGGTGTTTTTTCAAAACAAGCAGCTGAGGCTTTAAAAAATAAATTTAAAGTAACTACTTTAGATACTAATTATCAAGAAGGTAGTAGTATATCAGGTAATCCTGTAAGTTTTTTACCTATACATTTTAATGTACCTTTTGAGCAATTAGATGTTAATCAACTAAGTTTAAACCTAGGTTCTAGTTTAATGGCTTATAATTCAATGTCATATAATTATGGAGAACTTAATAAAATAGTTGATGATGTTGAAAATGTTAGGGATTTAATGGCTAAAAGACAAGTAGTTATAACTGATAAAGGTATTGGTTCTGTAAATACTTATATAGCTAAATTAAGGAATAAGTTTGGAGATAAAGCTGATATAACTGAAGATCCTACTAGAATTAAACAAGGTTCTGAAACTCTAGCTTATCAACAATTAAATGATTATTTAGATGCTGTATTTTATGATAAACCTAGTGAGAGGGCTTTATTATTTGGTACTGATATTACTAAAACTATAGATACTATTAATGGATATACTGGACTAGCTAAATTAAGTTTTAATATCTTTCAATCAGGTAGTCAGTTCTTTACTGGTGCTTTATGGAGAAAAGTAGAAGCTTTAGGAGCTACTGAATTTAATAGTAATGATCTTAATAAAGCTACTGTAGAATACACTAAACAAGTAACTGATTTAAGTGTTATAAGAGATTCTGTAAGTAATGTACCTAAACATAAAATTAATGTATTAAGAAAGTATTTTAATGTGGGTAAACACTATAGCGGTATAGATAGTAATCTTTCTAAAGTATTGGATACTAAATATAGTGCTGCTTTACTTAATAGTGGTACTGATCATATGTTAAGTAGTATTACTATGATGTCAGTATTAAACAATATTAAGGTTAAAAATAAAGCAGGAGAAGAGGTTTCTTTATATGATGCTTTAGATGTTGATAGTTCTGGTAATTTAATCAAATCTTTTCCTTTTGAATTTACTGATAAAGATGCTTTTTTAACTTCTCAAAAGATTTCTACTATAAATAGAAATATTGATGGATCTATTACACCTGATGATGAAATAGCTTTAAAAAGAAATGCTTATGGTAGATTAGTAATGTTATTTAGAAACTGGGTTGCTCCTTCTTATTTATCAAGATTTGGTTATACCTATGATGAAAAAGGTAATATAAAAGGTAGATTTAATCAATCATTAGGAAGAGAAACTCTTGGTTACTATACTGAGACATTACTTTACTTAAAAGAGGTTTCTAAAGAGCTAAAAACAGGTAATTTTAAGGGTGCTATGGCTATATGGGATAAACTTGATAACTCTAGTAAAAAGAATCTTATTAAGTTTGGTTCTGAAATGAGCTTTTTAACTGCTACATTACTATTAGCTAAAATGTTAGTATATTTACAACTAGGAGATGATGATGAGGATAAAAATGCTTTACTATCTACTATGGCAGTACTAGCTAATAGAGTTAATACTGAGATGAGTCAATATGTTAATCCCTGGAAAACTCAAGAATTAATGAGAAGTCCTGCTGCTAGTATGACTATGTTAGAATCTACTATAACTTTATTTAATCAAGTTGTAGGATTTAAAATAGAAGAAGAAGGAGTAGATTTTAATATTAATGATGTATATGAGAGTGGTAAGAGAAAAGGTGATTTAAAGATTACTACTCCTATTAAAACTAATATTCCTATTTGGAATAGTGTAGATCAATTTGTAAATATAAATGAACATAAAGCTTTAGATTAATAAATAATGGCTGATATAACAACAAGTGTTAGTAATACTAACCTTTTCACTTTAACTAATAATGGTGTTACATTATTAACTTATTTTATAGAAAGAACTACTTGTAAAGGTAATTCTCTTATATATGTTAATACTGATATAGATGGTAGTGATTTACCTTCAAATGATATAGACCCTGATACTAGTTTTACTTACCAATTTAGTGAAGATGGTTTATATAGATTAACTATAGAAGGATCTCCTAATGAGGAATACTATATAAGAGTAACTGGTAATATAGAAGCTTGTGAAAGAGCTTTAATGCAAGAACTATTATGTAATCTTGATAATTGTAATAAGTTAGACTATTGTCAAAAAGTTAATAAAATGTTGAAGTTTAGTAATTTTAAAGACTATCTATATGGTTTATTAAATCAATATCAACAAGAACAATCTATTTCCACTTTAATAGCTATACCAACTGCTGAAAGATTAACTATTTGTCAGTATTTCTGTTTATTAGCTGATTTATGTGGTTGTGTTACTGTTAATACTTATACAACAAATACTACTGATTGTGGTTGTAATTCTTAAATAGACACTATGAGTGAATTTAATTATCCAATACAAATAGATGATAGTACTTATAGTAAGACTATAGGTGATTATGACTATAATAGAATCTTTGACTATTTAACTGATAATACTGATTGGAAATTTACTTTAGATAAAGTAAAAAACAATCTTAAATTAGGTATAGAAGATAGTAATCTTAATAAAAAAGTTTATGACTATAGTTTAATACTTAAATACTTTAGCAATCTTTCTAAGTATTGTAGAAATGCTACTACAACTGAAAGAAATAATCTTTATTGTACATTTATTACTTGTTTAGAAACATCCTTTGTTTGTAGAAATAATCCTCAAATAATAAGAGATTTAGCAGATTTATTATGTCTCCCCCATACAACTACTAACTCAGATTGTTGTAGTACTTATACTTATGATATATTTACTTATGATATATTAAGTTACACAAGTTCTTGTACTGATTTTGATAATACTATTAGTACTGCTGTAGTTCCTGTATTTTCAGGAGTAATTACTTATATTCCTCAAACTGTTGATGATTATAGTGCTTGTGTGTTAACACAATATAGATTAACTAGTACTTCTACAGCATCTAATAGTGATTTTATATTATATAAGTTATTACCACCTGTAACTGCTGATGAAGGTGATAAATTTGTACTTACAATTCAAGCTGAAAATACTTTTGGTAGAGATTTTATAGAACAAGGTGCTTTATTAGATAGTACTTGGGACTTTAATACTTCTCATAAAAAAGAATATTTAGCTAATTATAGAACTTATTTATTTAGATATATTAATAGTGAGTGGTATGTGGATGATGTTAATACTAATAAATATGAACAAATAACTTATCAATCATCTAATATATTTAATAGTACTCCTGTTATACCTTTTCATGCAGGTATTGAGTATACTTTATTAAGTATGGTGTTTGATACTAATGTTACAATACCTCTAGATAATCCCATATATTCTAAAGGGTTATATATTAAAATAATTTATACTTCAGGAAGTAATCCTTTTACAGTAGATACTTACTCAGATCAAATAGTTTTATCTTCTGGTAATACCTATGAATGGTACTCTGATGGTATTTCTTGGATACTACAGTAATAATTATGGTAGGTTTATTAAAACTATATAAAAGAACAGATATAGAAGAATTATTATCTTCTATATCTATCTTTTACTTTAATAAATTATATATACATATTGATTATTCTGATAATGAGACTATTGAAACACTTAAAAATATCCTCTATAAAACACTTAAATTACCTTTTGAAGTCTATATATCAGAAAGTAATTTAGGTTGCTCTAATGCCCATAAAAATGCTTTAAAATGGGTATATAGTTTTAAAGAGGTTGATGAGGTTTGTATTATAGAAGATGATCTTAAATTAATTAAAACTCCTAGCTTTTGTTATGAATCTGATAATGAAATTTATGTTTTATCAGAATATTTTTGGTCTTATATTATCAATAGATCTACTTACAATTATTTAGAGTCTATTAGTTTACAAGATTTAGATTTACCACAGATTCATAAAGATTTATTATTAAAAATGGAAAGTTTAAATCAACCTTTAATATGGGATGCTGAACTAGAATTAAAACTTAATTATAATAAATCTTTCTATATACCTATAAATAGAGAAGTTTGTTTTGAAAGTACTAGAGTTCCAAGTACAAGAAGTAATGAAACTCTAGTTTATGTTACTTATAAAAATGGTGTTAGAATTACTTAGTTTTTACTAAACTAAAAGTACCATTTTTATCACCAGTTTTAATTATAATACCTTTCCTCATCATTTGTAAAGTATAAAATTTAACTTTATCATTAGTCTTATCAAATCCTATACTAATCTTTTGGTTTGCTAAAACATAATTAGTTATTGTAGTATTTGTATTAATTCCCATATCTAAACAGTATAGTATCTTTTGAGGATAAGATAATTTATCATCATACATATTTACTACCTTATTTCTAAGATCTTCATATGAAATACTACCTTCTCTTTTAGCATACTTTCTTTTAGTAACAGGAATTGCTACTTTCTTTACTTCTAATTCCTCAATATTACTTTGAATACTAGGAATAGCCTCAGATTTAGTAATAATAGGTACTTTATACTTACTAATTAATTCCTCTAAATAATCAGCTTTAGTTTTAGCTGATTCCATTACTTCTTGTTTCTCTTTAATAAGAGCTTCTACAATTATTTGATTATTGTTATTAACCATCATATTATTTGTTGTTATTTATTATTATTACTTCATTAAACTAGAAAGACTAAATGTCTCTTCTATATTGTTAAACATTCTACCTAATTCAGTAGTATACTTATCAAAACTACCTTCCATTAAATACTTCTCACTCATAAAGTCAAAATCCTCTTTAGTTGGATTAAACATTAACCTTAACTTTTCAGTTGTAATAGGCTTATCTTTATGATACTCATATACTTTCTTTTTATATAAATCAGAAGTCTTTGTATAATCTCCTACACTTATTAATTGTATATCCAATAAGAATTCTGAAGGTATCTTAAAACTAAACATTATTAACTCTTCTTCATTATCTATATAAAGAGTTTTTATAAAGTTAGAATTAGATTCTAAAGCTTGAATCTTAGTTTTATCTAATAAATAAGTAACTATATAGACTCTTTTATTAAATCTATTATCAGAGTCTTTATCATAATTACTATATAAACTAACAAACTTTACTTTAGAATGAGGGATTACATTATTAAAATTAATAATGGGTAAAAGTAGAAAGTAACTATTGTTGGTTATTAATGGTATCATCAAATAGTAGATTTAAACTTGTTACTAAATTCTCTAACATAACATATTGATTAACTGCACCTTTATTAGTTTCTAAAACAATATTTCTTATTAAATCAGATACTATAGCTCTTGGTAACCCTGAGTTTTGTAGTAATAATACTAACTTCTCTTTAACTTGTCTACTAGATAGTATCTGATCTCTTAGCTGATTTATTTGTATAATAAGATTCTTACTTTTAGATATATTAGACTTATTATCTTCTCTTATCATTAAACAATATAGTTTTTATCCATTAACTTAACTAACTCTACAAAAGTTATAGGTTTATCTTTATACTGAAATATAAAGTTATAATCTATGTCTATACTAGGTGATTCATAAACTGTAATTATCTCTTTATGTTTATTCAGGTAATCTATATACCAATTAGTACTACCATATCTTAATAAGGTACTTGATAAATCTTCTACTTGAGGTATCCAACCTATCTTCTTTAAATCATCTATTGTTATATTACTCATAATAAAAAATCTGGTATACTACTATTATCTGTTTTATTTAAATTATTACTAAAGATATTAGGTCTAACTGTTGAATGATAATAAGGTTCTTGAAGTATATAATCAATACCTAAATACTTTTTAACTTCTTCTACAGTTCTAAGTAAATAAATAAGACTAAATACTTCTTTAAATCTTTCATTACCAATCTCCCAACCTTCATGTTTAATATAGGTTTCTAATACTTTAGATTTTAAATTATCTGTTGAAATATTACTTAATATATCAGTAGCTTTTTTATTACCAATACCTTTTAAACCCTTTACAAAATCTGTAGTACAGCCCTGCAAGACTTGTTTATATAAATTATACTCACTATTATCATAGGATATTACACTAAAAGTATCATCTTTAAAGTTATAATGTTCACCAGCTAACTGGTCTAAATCATGATCTATTCTAGCTATACAATAATCTATATTATTATTAATATAATAAGTAGAATAAATGGCTACTAAATCTTCAGCTTCTAAACCTTTTACAGCAATACCTTTCCATTTACTTCTAGAAGGATCTTTCTCTTCAAACATAAAATACCTCCTAATATCATCAAAGAATAAAGGTTTATCTTCTGGTCTTCCTGATTTATAATTAGGATCTATATAGTGTCTAAATACCTTGCCATTAGTCCAAAAAGCTAAATAATGAGTTGCTCTAGCTTTTTTAATGATATCTTCCATCCATAAGTCTAAATGAGAATAATATTCTCTAATATCATAACCTCCTTTAGTATTTTTAGTAAACTGATTAAACTTACCAAAACAAATAGCATAAAAAAGACTATCTCCATCAATTAATACTACTTTCATATTAATAGTCTATTTCAATAAATATTGTTTGACCTTCTAATTGTGGATATTTGTCTATAATCCAATTATCTATTGAAAAATCATCATCAAAGCTGCTTTGTTCTTCTTTTGATACTACTTTAAATTCTACAAAGCAATCACAAGAATGCTCTCTTAACCAATGATTTTCTGTTAATTCTTCAGGAATTTCACAATAACTAACCACCCACCTCTCTATTTTTTTCAAATCTTTATCAAATTTTAAATCTTCCATATCTCAATTTTAAACCCTTCATTTACTCTAAATTCACTATCATACTCATCATTTTTATGATATTTAGTATTATCATCAGTAACTACTTGTAAATCTTTTACAAGTACATCATTAATTACTTTACCATATACCCATAAATTACTAATATCAGGATATACTTTATCTTCTAATAGATAAAATATATACTTTACTTTATATCTCTCACCTTCTTTTAAATTAAACTTAGGACAATCTTTAAGAATCTCTTTAAAATACTCATGAAGTTTAACCATTAATCCAGCTCTTGATTTAGGACTTATAGCTCCATTATAAATACTTTGACCATTAATTACCCAATATCTAGCTTTACCTGCTGTTCTAGAGTTTTTAATTATGAATTGTTGGGTAAAACTATCATAAACTTTACCTTGTCTCCACTCATAAGGATGTCTCAGCCCTAGCTCACTAGGTATAGAAAGATTAACCTGTTTAGTCTTATACTTTTTAGGAATCTTATTATAATCTTGTAGTTGGTAATATACAGCTCTCCTTGATTTAGAGAGCTGTAATTTAGGTATAAAATCTAATTCTTTAGTGTATATTATTGTTTTTGCCATTTATAGTAATCCTCCCATACATCATCAGTATCAAATATATTAGCTTGTTTTGGTAATTTATTGTTTTTATCTTTAACTACTCCACAATTAATACAAACTTCTTCAGGTCCCCCAATAGCATCTTCATCTTTCATAAAAGAACATTCTCCTTTACAAACAGCTTTAGTTGTAGTATCTGGTTTATTTTGGTCTTCTATATATTCATAAACACCATCAACAAAACTATCAATAAACATCTCTCCTTTAGTTAATCCCATCAACTCATCATCAATATCATTTAATAACTCAACAATAATATCTAACCCATCTTTCATCCCCATATAGTAACTAGAATTTGATTTAGGAGCTATATGCTTATTTCTTTTTTTAACTTCTTTATAAAGAGATTCTTTAAGTTTATTGAGCCTAAAAGAATATTTACCAAAAGATTTTGGAGTATAAACAGGAGCTTCATATTTATAAACAAATTGTTTATTTAATTCAAGACCTTTTTTACAAACATCAATCATTAAATTATAACAATTTTCTACTTCTGAGATTTTACAATATGAAGAATTTGAATGTGCATTATAATAACCTGATGAAACATTAGCTGTACAAACTCCTACATCTCTTTTAACTAATTCACCAATATCTGTAAGTATACCTCTTTCAAATTTATAACCAAATGGAGTCATTATAGGATTTATAAAATCTTTAAACGCTTGGTTACATATGTCTACACCATTAGAGTAAGTAATCCAATCAGAGTTACCTTTTCTATCAGATTGAAGTATAAAATAAGTATTTTTAAAGAAGTCTAGTAAAGCTACTCTACTTCCATTACAACCCCTCTCTTCATCTATGAATAATCCTACTTTTAATCTTGGTAGATCAATTAAAGCTTGTAAAGCACAGAATAATCCAATTTTATCATCACCATGTGCATCTACTTGCCCAGTCTCATTAAATGCCATTAAAGTATCATTTACTTCAACAATAGTTTTATTGTTATGATATTTACCTACATTATCTGTATGAGCTACTATACAAGGATATAAATCAAAATCTTTACCTTTAGTTATATAAATATTACCTACAGTATCTTCTTCTACTTTTAAAGATAATTTATGTAGACTATTTATTCTCTTTAGTATAGCATGAATATTAGGATTAATTTGTTCTTTCTCTTTACCTGATTCACTTTGTAAAGCAAGTATTTCTTTTAAAAATTCTTTATTAATAGTCATTATGTTTTTATTTATTTTTAATTCAAAAAGGTCTAGATTCTTCATCATCTTGAGTTACACTAAACATCTTATCACTAGTAATTGGTTTATAATTAGTTACTATAGCTGGTTGATTGTAAATCTCTCTGCCTTGATCATCTATAGGTTTATAGCCTCTACCAATTCTATATTTATTATAAGATTCTAAATCTACTTTTTTGATATAAGTCCCAGAATTTTGTTGATAAATACATTCACTTTTTAAACATCTACTACTATAGTTCCAAGGAGTACAAAGATCTGAATTATCATACCACACATTATCTATTCTGTAAGCTTTGTGTTGTGGCATTTCAACTCCTTTATTAGTAGTTATAAAACTATTTTTATCATACCATTGATTACCATATTCTTTTAAATTATCTATTAACTCATATTGACTACTACTATGAGAGTACTTAAGATTATTTTCATCTTTATAAGATTCATAATTAGCTAAATATTTATTATGAATGTCTACATAAAAGAAATTATCAAAATAAGGAAACCTTAAGCCACTAGTAGATCTCCAAATACCACAATGATTGATATCAGTTTTAGCTAATATTTTAGGATCTAATTGTATTTTAAACTTTTTAGTAAAATTACCATCAAAATTACTTGGTCCATAACCAGTACTATTAGATTTAATTCTTGTCTTGTAATCATAGATAAATTGAATATTATTAGATTTACAATAATCTATAAATAATTTCTCATGTCTCTCATAACAAGTATAAATTCTATCCATAACTCTAGAACCATCAATACAATCCCAAATAATAGCTCTACCAGCTATTTTATCAGCTACTAACATTATTGCTAAAGAACAATTATTATGTTCTGCATAGAATTTAATTCTACTTTGACAGTCTTTATATCTCATACAACTACTACCTAAACTACCCATTCTTTCTAAGTAATTATCTTCATAATAATAGTCTACTATCTTATCTCCTTTTACTTCAGTTATAGGGGTAACCTCTAAGTCTTTAATCTTGTTTAAACTATCACATATATCTGAATAAGAATCAAACATTTTAGAAAACACTTTAGTAGGATTTATTGTGGGGTCAGTTAATAAACTTTTATTTTGTTCCCAAAAATATTCTCTCCACTTATGAATACTTAAAAGTCTTATATTACCAACTCTATCTATTGTGCTATTACCATGTGTGTAATAAGCTATAAATAAAGGATTTTCTTTTAACTTTTTACTTTGTATAAAATCTATTTGATTACCTAATCTTATGGGGTAAGTTATAGTTTTAATATGACTTATTGGATAGTAACTTTTACTTATATCACCACTTTCAAATACATAACAAAAAGCATTTCCATAGGTTTTTCTTCTATAATTATATGCTTTAAAAAGAGTTGTTATCTGTTTATTACTCTTATCTATAGTAACCTCAGTACTTTTAACTCTAGGAGGTATATTTAGTGTGGGAATTTTATCACCTGTACCTTTAACTAAACTAATTTCATTTATAGCATTACCTATTAAAGCTATTGTGAATTGAAAAGATTCTATATAATAAATAGAGTCTATAATTATATTATCTCCTTCAACATTAATATGTATCTTTTCTGTTATTTCACTGTAAACAGTACATTTACCTAATTGAGCAATTATTACATTAGGTCTTTCTGAAGGATTAATAAACTTACCATAAATACCTACATATTTTTTTAAGTTAAATATACTAACTTCCTCTTTAGTAAAATAAACTCTACAATTTTCATAATCTATCTTCATAAACAAAAAAGGGGGTTGTTAGCCCCCATTATTTTAACAATTAGTCAATACTTTCAAACAAATCACTTAGATTACCAAAGTTAGTTAAACTAATATTAGTGGTGGCTTTAAACTCCCCCTCTAACCCTTCAATACTAACTACAACATAATTTTTAGGTGATTTCTTTTGTTTCTTAACTTTATTATATAAAGCTATAATTGTATCATCATCAGGATAAATAGTATTATCATCCTCTTCATCATCTTCTAGATTAACCTCATCTAAAGTTACTGTAATAGGAGTATTATCTACAAATACACTACTTAATACATTATCTAAAGTTTGAGCTGAAGGATTCAAAGAATCTACATAAGAAAAGCTGGTAAAACCTTTCTTTTTATAAATATCAAAGAATTTACTAGTTCCTACTGTAAACTTTTTAGATGTACCAAAAGATACAAATCTAGGAGATGTACCATCAGCTAAATCTTCATCATAAGATATTTCATTATCATCAAGATAATCTACTAAACTATCAATATCAGATTTATTTACAAATCTAAAAACTACTTTTGTTTCTGTTACTAAATTTTTTTTACTCATTTTGTTATTATTTATTGTTTATTATTATTTACAAAGTTACTTCATCAAACTCTACATTAATTTCAGATACAGTAAGATCTACTTCTTGAGTAGTCTCTACAACTACTTTCTTTTTAGATTTTCTAAACTTTAGACCTACCTTATCACATATTTTTAATAGAGTTTCACTACTTATTTTATACAATTCTTCTACTTGTTTATAAGTAAGTTCTTTTTGTAATGATCTTAAAACAGTAATACTTATAGTATCTCTATTTACTATTTTATATTGATCTACATTACTATTATTTTCTATTGTATTCAATATCATTAATCTTATCTTTTATTAATACATTTACTAAACTTTGAGTATAAACTATACTTTCAGTTTCTATTATTTCAGCAAGGTCTTTACATCTCTCTTTTCCTTCTGGTAAAACTATATAATCTATACCCCAAAGTTCTTTATAGTTTTCCATTGAAGTAACACCAGCTTTATCATTATCAAGAATACATATAATATATTTAAACTTACTTCTTAGATAATCTACAAACTCTTTCCATAATCTAGAAGCTTCAGTAGGTAGAGATATAGCATTATAACCTAATAATCTCCACACCAAGATATCTTTACTACTCTTACTAATGATTACTATATCTAGAGAATAATCAAGCTGTTTAAAGCCAAATATACAATTACTAGAAAATGTACTTAACCATTTATCTTTCTTATTTTTAGTTAATGGTTTGTAAATCTTATATTCACTATTAACTAAGTATCTAATGATTATATCAGTATCTTTATAGTATTTAATAGGTATAGGTTCTTCAGTATTATCTTCTCTATCTCTTTTATAAAATACTATTTTAGCTGCTCTTACATCATATAACCTTAACAACTTATAGTCTATATAAAATCTTTTCCAATAATTTAAGAAGCTAAGAGGTTCCTCATTATCAAATAAAACAACTTGTATTTCTGACCTTCTTGTAATATCAAGATTTGCAGCTTGTATACTAGATTTGAAGGATATACTCTTGGAAATTCCTTTAGATACTCCTTGTAATTTGTTGACATCATAAACTATCTTATTTAATACTTCTTGAAAAGTTAAACCTAAAAATAATTCTCTTACTAATGATACAAAGTCACCAGTTTTACCTGTACTAAAACACTTAAATACTAACTTATAATCATTATCAACTTTAAATCTAAAACTAGGATTACTATCACTAGTAAAAGGAGATGAATAAAAGTCCCTTGTATTAGGATAGTAACCTAGATAATAGTTATAAGCTTCAACTTGATCTACATTCTCATATACATATTTTAGGTTTATAATAGGTTGTTCTTTAACTACTTTATTATAAATACCTAATTGCATAATATATTATTTGTTACTACTCATAAACAGTTATGGTCTTAATTTGAGGTTTTACTTCTGAACAACATTCCCACCCATCATCAAAGTCAGTACCACTATAAGAAGTGTAAAATCCATCAACCTTTATATAAACATTGTGTTGGGGAAAATATCTTACATTATACCAAGTTTCTCCTTGACCTTCTCCACCATATCTATCTACTATCTTAGAACCACCAAAGATTTCATCATCAAAGTTTCCCCAAGCATAATTATCAACTTCCCCACATAACTCTTTTAAACCTTCTAATATTTCTTGATAAGTCATTTTAGTTGATTGGCTCATATACAGTTATTGTTTTAGCTTTACCCTCTACAAATTGAATACTTGAAATACTCTCATTATCTCCATAAGAATCTGTATTAAAAGTAACTCTTAAAAATACATTTTCATTTAAACTTGGGTGTTGATAGAACTCAAAATACTCATTGTATTCTCCTTGACTACCATCACTTCCATCTAATACTCCTTTATGACCATCTTGTTTGTTAATAAAGTATTTCTTCACATAAGAAGATTTATGTATATCTTCAAGTAATTCATTAATTGTTTTAATACTAACTGTTGTTTCTTTCATTTTCTAATATTTTAAAGTGATTAAATTTTGGTATATGTAGCTCTATATAGTTTTCTATTATAAATATTAGTGACCATATAGGGGCATGAGATATTATAAACTTCTTTAACATTTTTTTATAAGCAATTCTATAGTCTATATTTTTAAATCTCTCATAAGACATAATCATTACTTCTTCATATACAAAAGCTAATTTATCATCATGAGATAATTTATGAAATTTATTCTCATCTAATTCTACCTCACAACTATCTTTTAAAACTCTTGTGTATATAGGTATAGGATTTAATAGTTTATGTAGATCATCATGTTGAGCTTCATTATAGTTTATAGCATTATCAAAAAACTCATTTTTAGACATTTTAAGATCACTTCTTTTATTTTTGGAGTGATATGAGTTCCAATAGTTATAAAGCTCTGTAAAGAGCTTATAATCAATTTTACAACCTTTTTTTAATAGGAACTGTGTATCAAATAAATGTTTCTCCCAGTTGATATCCCAACAAAGATGTGAAGCTTTTAATGTTAACAAATCATCTTTCTTTATATAATAACTTGACTTATCATTTTCATATAACTTTTCAATTATAGGATTTTCTAGTTTCTCAAATCTTAAATCTGTACAAAAGTCATAATCTCTAACACCTATATAATCTAAGTCTTTTGGCACTCTTGGAAAATCTGGATAATGTTGTTTAATTGCAGCAGACCCTATTATAATCATAAGTTGTAAAATTAAAAAGCTACTATACAATTAAGTATAGTAGCTAAGTTGTTGATTATTAATTACTCATCAAAAGGGTAATTCTGAATCTGGTGTATTAGATTTACCTTTATCTTCTACTTTAGGAGTAGCTTCTTTACTATTAGTCTTACCATATTTCTCAGCATTAAACTTCAATTGTGGTTTACTATCAGAAGCTTCTACAAAGCCATTAGACCAGTCTGGTACTCTTGTATAATACTTATTATCTTTCTTATTAAGTTTAGAAATAAGCATAATTCTAAAGCTTTTAGAAGCTGGATAAACATCTTTACTCATCTTACTTAGAATTGCAGCAAAGGTTTTAAAGTCAGTAGCTTTTTCTATAGCTTTATCATAATTTTCTTCTCCAACTGCTGCTGCAAAGATATGCTTAATATTAAGTAGATAAGCTGTTTCCTCTTCTTCAGGAGTTAGAGCAATACTTACACCATCTACATTTTTAGTCTTCCAACCTGTAGGATTAAATGGAAATATTCTAGTACCAATAGTCTCTCCTGCTTCATTAGAAAGAGTAATATCCATACAATCTCCATTAGCCCAAGTAGTTAGAGTTACTGATTTAACAAAAACTCCATCATGAATACCTGCTGTTAAATAAGACTTTTGTTCTGTTGCTTCTACTTGATTTACTTTTTTTGAATACATATTATTTTTATTTATTTGTTATTATTTAATTTACTTTTTGAATTACTTTAAAATTACTTTTTAATATATAAGAAGAGGCTATATGAACTAAAGCATCTATCAAGATATCATCTTGTGCTAGATATTCAGTGTATTCCTTTTCATAATATAAGTCAATATTATTAGCAAACTCTATACCTATAGCTAAATAAGCATAAAATGGAGTATTACTATCACTATGTTTATAAGATCTTTTAATATAGAAATCTCCTTGAAGATTATTATCTTTAATAAACTTATTAACACCTTTCTTGATAATACTTATAAATTGCTTTTGACTGTCTTCTTGATTATTGTTTGAGTTAGTAGTGGTCATTAGAATGGTTTATCTACTTCTATTGTAGTATTAGTAATATTAGCAGCTTGTTGAATATCTCCATTTAATAAAGCATCTACTACACCATCACTATCATGAGATTTATAAGGCTCTCTAACTTCTTTAGAAATATTAACCTCATCTAAATCATCAACAAGTGTAAAGTTATCTTCTTTTCTCTTTTTAAAGCTTACTTTACATTGACCTGCTAATTTAGTAATATCTTTCTCAGATAGTCCATAATAATCAGCCACAAAAGCTTTTGTATGAGTACTAGCTAACTTAATAAATTCTGACTTTTTAACTTCTGGTTTTTGAATTGTACTTGACATTGTTTATTTATTTTATTGTTTTAAATTATTTTGTTGTTACTACTTTTAGTTGTTCTTTTTTAACTTTCAAAGCTTCTATAAAATCTGGATGATTACCTACTGAAGCTTTAAAAGCTATATAAATTCTATTTAATTCTAATTCTTCTGTAGCTTTTCTTACTTGATTCATAGCATCATCTAGAGCTTCTGTAGAACCTGTATTAGACCACTCTAGTATTTTTGTACCAGTTTCTACTGTAATTAAAAACTCTGGTTTATTATCAAATAAATCTGTTCTATCTTTTGAAGACTTTGCAAAGTGTCTTTCATTTACAATCTCAAAGTTAATATCTAGTTCATACTCAAAACCATCTCTAGTTTGTTCAGCAGTACCTAGTTTTTCTACTTTACTCCTACCACCTTCTTGTACCATACCATATTCTTGTTTTCTTCTAACAGTGGTAATTACATGACAAGAAGAAGTTAATATTTTATCTACAAAAGCATTGTGTCTAGGAGTAACAGATTTCCAATCTTGAAACTTACCTCCTAAATTAGCATGAATTTCTAAACACCCACCAGAACCAGACCATTCTTGGGTAATAGAATCTACAATACAAACTTCAAATCCACTTCTTTCTACAAACTCAATAGCTTCTATATATCTTTCAGGAGTATAAGGTGCTTCTAGGTTTAGTACTGAAAAATCACCCATATCTGCATATAAAGAAGCAGAATCTTTTTCTGAGTCAATTACACACACCTTAGATAAATCTCCTTTACATAAGCCTGTTGCTATAAATAAAGCACTTTTTGTCTTGCCATACCCACTACAGGCCGATAAACCTATTCTTAACTTCTTAGCTTTTCTTACAGCTTTCTTTATTACAAATTGTTCTGACATAGTTATTATTTACCCTTTACTTTATATTTTACACCATTAAATATCAACTCACTAATAGTTTTACTATCAACTTGTCTAATATTATACTTACTAGAATCTTTAAATTGTAACTCTAAATCAATTACTTTATATCTACCAAATTCTTGTTTAGTGTCAATTAAATAACCTATAAGAGTTCTTTTTTCTCCTTGTAAAAAGGATTTAGCTAGATATTTGTAATCAGTTATTGAAGCACTTTTACTTATTTTCTTATCCTCTCCCTCTAAATATTCAGCTAATTTTTCCTCATCAACTTGTTTAGTAAAAGTAACACTAAACACAGCACCATTAGTTTGTTCTAGTACTTCACAAACACTTGTAGCACTTAATACTTTAGTTTCATTAAACCAAGTAGCTGATTTAGATTCACTTATAAGAATATCATTACTAATACTCCATTTCTTAACTCCATTAGTTACTTCTGTTTCTCTTCCATTAGTACTAATTACTTCCATATAAGAAGTTCTAGATAACTTATCTCCTTTTTTAATTTCCATTATATTATTTATTGTTTAAAATCTGATTATGTGATCTTTATTATTTTTTGTGTCAAAGTGAACTATCACTTCTTTACCTAATAATATTTCACCTATTTCTTGACACTTGAAATTATAATAGTCTTGAGACTCATTATCTACTCTCTCATAGATATGTTCTATTAAGGATTGAATTTCTTCTTCTGATAATCCTGTTAATTTTAGTGTTCTGTTATTGCTCATTATTCTTTCTTTTTAGTAATTAACTTAACTAAAGTCTTAATTCTCTCATACCATTGAGTTAACAAACTTTCTTCATCAGGTCTAGGTAATTCATAAAATCTACCAATTTCACCTATAAATAAAGTACCTATCTTATTAAAACACTCACCATCTCTATTAGTTAAAATAAATATTCCTCTAAACTTCTTTTTAAAAATATCAAGTCTGTATTTACCAACTATTTGTTGTAAGTCTTCTACAGATTTTCTTTGATAATAAGGGGATGGGTCAAATACAGTCATACATAAATTTGCCAATTTGTTAACTTAAAGGCTCTTTATCCTTTAACTCTACACTTTCTTTTTTAAGTTATATGTGTAGTTCAGACTATCTCATCTATTAATAATCACTAATAGTCAATATTTCGTGGTGGAATCTACTATTCTATATATCCACTAGTCGTTAAACCTCTACAGTACATTAAGAATTTCTTGTAGTTGGTAATTGATTGTCCTCTTCAGGAGTTTCCAATTTTAAATTGATTTATTCAGGACGATGTAACTTATAAAACATTTCTTTAATAAAGAATTCTTTAATTAAACTTTCAAACTTAAAAACATCTTTTTTCTTTAGATATATAATATTTCTTTTTAAAATACTAAATTCTAAATCAAATTTATCTTTAAGATAATCTTTAAACACAATTAAACTATTTGTATTAAAACCATTTGTACTTAACATATATGAAGATTTTGTTTTATAACCATCATCCATATACATAAAAGCTAATGATATTCTACTAAAAAGTTCTAAATATTCTTTAGTTATTACTTTTTTAGGAGTATATAGTTTATTATATATTTCTAATAAAATAGGACTTGATATAAAACTCATTCTAAGCTCATAATAAGTTTTTGAAGTTTTTTTATGATAAAGACTATTTTCTGAAGTATCTGATATAATATCCTTTAAAATATTATACTTATACATAAAATATTCTCTTTGTTTTGTAGAATGAGCTATATGTCCCCTTGCTGAAGTTTTAGATTTATTAATACTTAAATAACCATCTCCTAATAATGTCCCTATTAAAACTTCTTTGCTAAAAGAAGATAATGTTATTTCTTTGTATCTATTATATATAGGAAGACCTAAAGTATTTCTATAATTACATACTGAAGTTTTTCCTACATTTAAAATCTTAGCAATTGTTCTATCTGAAAGATTTTGTTTGTAAAGTTCTAAAAATTGTTCTTTGTTAATTTTCTGTTTCATAGTCTTATATCTGTACAAATATAAGACATTTTTGGTTATCCTGTACAACTTGACCTGTTTCTTTTATATCTGAAGTTTTAGGTAATAAATCATTATCTGAATCTCTATTATAATTATCTGTAGCTCTATTAGTATGCATTATCATAACAGGAGTACAGTAGTATTTATCTCTAAATTCTCTAAAATATTCAGATAATTTATCTATAGTAGTTTTCATAGAAGCAATACCTTCAACTCTTTCAAGTTTTAAGTTACCTGCTGTATCAGCTATTATTATAACTGTTATTTCAGGATTATTAGGTACATAATAACCATTAATCCATGATCCATTAGCATGTAACCAATTTTTAACATGTTTATATATTCCAGTAGGATTTATTTGACCACATATTAATTCTACTGAATCATCTAACATTTTATCAAAATAAGGTATATGTTTTTCAGCAAGTTTTAATAAATCATCATTAAAATAGTTATCTCCTTTACTAAGTACTATATTAGAATCAATTAATATTTTATCTGCATACCATTTAGATAACACAGCTACTTCAGACATTTCAAGACTAAAATAGAATATTTTAAGATCTTTAGTTTTACCTAGTTTATATAAATAATCATAAGGATTTAAAATATAACAACTATTTACAAAAGCTGATTTACCTGCTTTTTCTTTAGCAAATACTAAATCATATCTAGATCTTTGAATGCCACAAATATCCTCATCTAATTTAGATAATCCTGTAGGTAAACCTTTATTTAGACCCTCTCTACCTCTATCAATTTGTTTAAAAAGATTTTCATTCTTAACGTTCATCAAAAAGATTTATCTGACCACTAATAATATTTATCATCTCATCAACCTTCATAGTCTTAACTTCTTCACAATAAGACTCTAAAGCACTACTTTCTGAACCTTTTTCTATTAACTTATATATAAAGAATCCAGCAGTTTGGAAGTATTGCCAATTAGATTGTCTACCTCTAGCTATATAAAGATCAAAAGCTTTTTCAATAGTATCTAATGATACTAAACTATGTTCTTTTATAAACCTTTCAAGCTTTTTATTAAACTCAGTTTCACCAGATTTTAATTGTTTTTTACTTGTAGGTATTATTAAAGAGGGAAACTTATCATACATTCTAGAACAAAAAGATCTAACATCTTCTACTTTATCAAATACTCCTATTAACTTATCTTTATTTATAATAAGATCATTAAATTCAAGTAATATTTGTTGCTTAATTATGTCTATAAAAGTTAATTGTACTTTATCTTTTACAATACAAATATACTGCTTTTTACACAAATATTCAAGGTTTAACTTATGAATATGATCATTTTTAACTAAGTTATTCTTAATTAAATAGTAATCATCTTCAGCATTATCATGAAGTGATTTTAATGTAAAAAATTGATTAAAATCAACATCTAACTCAACACATTTATCTTTTATTTGTTTATACTCTTCTACCATAAATTCTTCTAAATTCTTCTCCTAACTCATAACTGTTAGGGTATTTGTCACACAATGCTTTAAATGATTCTTCACAATGTACTATATACTTCAAAGCATCACCAAGTTCTTCTTTTAAATGAGTTAAAAAGTTATCATCTAAATTATCATCTAATAATCTACCATATTTACTTAATCCTTTAATATCTGATTTATCTAAAACATCTTTAGCTAACTTAGTAGCCTTACATAAAGAAAATATAGAATTAACTGGATTAACATAATAATCATGATCATAAATACAACTATGTAATTCTTCTACAGGTATTCTATAAGTACTTGTTAATTTAATTCTCTTACCCCTAACAGATTCTTTATTTAATATCACATAGTATAAAGTATTATTAAGTATTTCAATTCTATCTTCATAATCTACTAACTGAATAAATAAAGGTTTATCTATTAAATTACAATCATATAAATCAACTGTTTTACTATCAGAATTATAAACACAACTTATAAAATCTACATCTAAAGTACCTACAATCTTCTTTATATCATCACAATACTTGTCTATAAATTGTGCTTTGGTTATTTTACTTGTACTACTACTCATAATTAATTATCAATTGTTTCAACCTTTGAAATACTATTATTTCTAATAATTACTATAGCTTTAGAAGAACCTCTAATACCTTCTTCAACATGAACTTCAAAATCTTTACCTAAATAGCTTATAGTACATATACTACCACACCAATTACCTTGATAAATACCATCAGATAATTTCACATCTTTAGGTACTTTTTCTGTTATTTTTACTACTTTACTGTTCATAAACTATCTAATAATTCTTGCTTGGTTTTAAAAATACATTCTTCAAATATATTATAGTAAGTTTTACCATATTTAGTATTAATATTATAACTTATTTCATCCCTAGATCCTTCAATTAAATGTATAATACCTTGTTTAGGAGTATCATTATGATGGTTATGATAAAACCAAACTTCATCTCTTATATTATATTTATTCATCTAGGTCTTGATTTAATAATTCTTCCCAAACTAACTCTTCTAAATCTTCTAGAAATTTAGGATCATTTAAGCAATCCATAAAATTATCATATTCAATACCTTCAATAACTTTTCTAAAATAAGTAATAATTAATCTAGAATCATTTTGAGTAAATATATTAGGATAATCACCATATTCTTCACAAGGAGCATAATAATAAGTACCCTTTACTCTAAATATTTGATCTGGAAAATCTATACTTATTAATACATCAAAACTAGTTTCTTTTCTATATATCATAAGTCTCCTAATTTAACTACAATATCATTTTCATTACATAATTTTACCCAATTATTATTAGCATAAGCTCTATAATGTATACTGTTAGAAAATTCTATACACAACTCTGTTATAATACATTTAATTTCTATATCTAAATTAATAGAGCTTTTGTAATTATATCTCCCTTCAATGTCACCATTTTCAAATAAATATAAATGACTTTTAGCTAGAGTATTTAAATCAATATAAAATAAATCTTTAGCTACATCAAACTGTAAAGTAGGATAAATATTACTTTTTACTAATGTTTTAAAAACTTCAATAAAATTATTATTATTCATAATCCTAAATTATTATACATTAACTCTAAATCTAATATATCATCTTCTATAGTAGGTTCTGATAATAACCATAAATCCCTACCATTAGTATTAACACCAAAAGCCTCATTAATCTTAATAGCTAATTCATCAAAAGATAATTTCTTATCTTCTGGATTAATATTAAGATAATTCTCTTTAAGTATACCTAATACTCTTTGATTAGGTCTTTTAGTATTAATAGTCTCTTTAATTTCAGATAATACTTCTGATAATTGATCTTTATTATTACTATTCATCACCACTCATTTGTCTATTGTATAAATCAGCATCATATTTACTTTCTAACTCTTTATAATCTTCTAGTAAAGAGTTATATAAAGAATTTAATTCAGACCATCTTTCTTCAGCTTGATGGTATTTATCTATAAATATTTCCATTACACTTTGATTAGTTTTAGCTAATTCTTCAAATGTAGGTTCTCCACCAGATCTTTTTACAGCATCATTAACAGACTCTCCTTTATTAAGTTGAGTTATATCTCTAAGCTTTAATAATTCTATATATTGATATTTATTCATATTGATTCACAAAATTTAGCTATTATTAATATAATTAAAGTAAAATAACAATTTGATACATTTATTACTTGTATATAGTAATCTTTAGGAAACTTAAGATCATATTTTCTTAACTTAAATAATACTATACAAATCTTTAAATCTGAAATCCAATCTGTAAAACATATTACAGGACTTATTATAAGCATAACTAAAACAATAGAATCTCTATAAAAAGATTTATATTGTTTAGGAACATCTTCAATACTTTCCATAATATCTTCCCAACCTATATAAACTAAGTAAATTGATAATATGAAGTATACTATTATTATACAAGGAGTTAAATTATCTATCATTATTATTTTCATTACTATATTGTTCTACAAGTTTATCAATTTCTAACCTCCTATGATCAGGAAGTTTCTGTATTTGAATTATTAGTTCTCCTAATTGAGCTACAGCTTCATACTCTTTGGTACTACCACTATTACCATAATCCCATTGTAAATACTTAAGAAAGTTATTACAAGAATCATTAAAGGTATTTAACTTATTCTCAAAAGGAGTTGTCTTAGGTTTACCACTAGCTGTTAAAGGATTAACTGTCTTTCTATATAACTCCTTTAATACTGGTAACCAATCATTTAATAAAACAGTGGATGCTACTATAATACTAATAGCATCCTGTTTTTGTGATTCTAATTTATCTTCAATCATTTCCTAAACAAAGAAAACAAAGTATTACAAATAATACTTTACCTATAGTCCACCACTCTAAAATATCAAAAGTACCTGATATAAATACTCCTGTTAAATACATAACTCCTATTGCTGCTACTTCTTTCATTTTATCTTACTTTCTTCTTCTAAATAGAAATTATGAAGTATAGAAATACTAGTATATATTGCACTATCATAAGTACCTTTTTCAATTGCTGATACAGTTACATTTGATATTCCTTTACAACTTCTTTGGACTTCCCTCATAGAAAGTCCTAACTTAAGTCTTCTTTCTCTAAAATTAAGACTCACTAATATCAGGTAATTTATTTTTAAGATACTTAGAACTAATATTAACTGTTTTTACTTTAGGTAATTCAATTACCTCTTTCTTACTAAATATTGATTTAAATAATTTTAACATAATTTATTGTTTTATATATAACCAAATACAATAACCAAAGAATATTAATAAAGCTACTCTTACACAATCGGCTAATATTAAGTTAATTGTTTGTTTATTAGTAGTATACCAAAGTTTTAGTTTATTTATCATAACTTACCATCAATATCTACTCTACCATAAATACTAGAATCTACTCCATCAATATCTTCAGGATTTTCAACTTTTCTAGAATATATATAACATTCCCAATCTTTTGTTTCAGGTCTATTATATACAATATCTTGTAGTTTTTCTATTAATTCAATGACTGTCATAATTTTAATACTTCTTGTTTAACTTCATACCAATATTTAAGATTATGGTTTATACTACTTCCAGCTAAAATATGATCAGCCATTTCCCATTGTTTAATAATCTCATTTGTACAAACCAATGTAACCTGTCTAGCTTCAAATTCTGATAAATTATTTGGTTTTGTATATAGAAATTTATCATATAATTCAGCAGCTTTTTCACTTGGACTCATCTAACATTTCTTTTATAAATTCTTCTTGAAATACATTATCTAACTCAAAATCTAAAAGATAATTATGATCAAAAGATGTTGGTAAAATATCTCTATAAGCTATATTCATAACTTTAGGAAATCTTACCCTACTATAACCATCTGAATCATCCTCATAAGAAGTAACACCTAAAATTACTGTATACCCCTTACTACTAAGATATTTTGTTTGAGCTTCTATAAAGTGAGTCATATTAAACTAAGTTTTTAAACTCAATTATACTATTATCTATAAGATACTGTAAATCTGTTTGTTTAGATCTAGGATAGTTTATATACTGTCTCAAATAATTAGTTAATGCTGATTTAGCATGTTTTAATTCTTTCCAACTAGATTTTCCTCCCCTAACCCTTACCATTTTGCCTTTATAAATAATCACCCAGCATCCAGTATTTGCATACATCGTAGAACCTTCTAATATTCCACAAACTTCATTTAATAATCCTTCTTCCATATTAATAAACTAAAAAATCTATCTTATTTGTATACCTTTTATTCATACAATCATTAACTACCCATTTACCTCTATATTTAATAGGTTCTTTAATAAAGATTGTATCACCATATCTATATTTACCTCCAAACTGTTTAAGTAAATCAGGTGATAATCCACACCATCTAATTAATCCTTTCTTAAGTTTAAGTGTATCTATATATTTACCTGAACCACAGTATAAAGGACTGTTATCAGTTTGATTTGCTTTTGGTTGATAATAAGACCATTTCTTAAAGCAAAGAGTATCTATTGACTTAACCTTCTTTTTAAGCCTTTTAATAGGCTCTAGAGGCTTTAATTTAACTTCTATTGGCTTACTATTGATTATAGGAATATAACTCAATAGTAAGCTTATAATGATTGTTTTCATAAGTTTATTTTGTTTAATTACCAATTAAATTCAAATGATTTGATAAATTTCTCCAAACATTCTTCTCTAAAAGAATTTAAATCAGTATTTGCAAGTTTTTTACTAACATATACACTATCAGGATTTTCTTCTAATTCCTCTTGTGCTTCTTGTATAGCTTCATAAATACTTTCAACAAATATTGTTTCGTATTTATAAACACTTATTGCACAATCTGTACCTATTAAATCATTATCTAAAGTTTTAAATCTTTCTATAAAAGATTTATGTATACCTAAGTCTGATTCTATAAATACTTCCCATCTTTCATCTAAAGAAATAGATTTATCTTTAACCCATTCTTTTAATTCTTCAGTTAACTTATCTTTTTCTACTAAAAACTTAACTATTTTTGATTTCATAATTACTTAATTATTAACTCTCCTTCTAATAAACCAAAAGATGATTTTTCTCTAGCATAACAAACTTTTGTTATAGTATCTTGAGTAATTATCCAAAGATCATTTTCTTTCCAAGTTATATTCATAAACTTTTCATTAGGTCTAAGTTTAATTTCTTCAGTTCCTCCCCATCTTCTAGCATTTGTATTATCTGTACAAGAAACTAATCCTATTACTACTGCTACTATCATTAATTTTTTCATCATTGTAATACTCTTTTTAAACCATTAATTATTGTTTTATCTACTTTAATAACTTCAATTATATCAGGTAATTTCTTACCTTCTTTATCTACATTATTATTTAAGGTTACTTTAATATAAGAACCTTCATTTAATACTTCTCTATATAAACATACTTTACAAACTAATCCTTTACCTTTAGCTGTACTTAATTGATACTTTCTAAAGTTTATAGGAAAGAGGAATAAAGGATATTTATGATTACATTTAAAACACTTTTTAAAATTAAACATTAAGCTAACCAATATTCTTTAGTATCTACATTCATAATACAAACTTTACCTTTAACAAACTTAGCTGCACCACAATCTAGATTCCATAAATATTGATAATTTTCTGGTTTAGGTTCAGTATTCATTACTTCATAATAATATTGAACTGGTGTGTGTCCTATAAATATTTCAGTAAAATTATCTGCATTAACTAAAGGTTTTTTAGCAAATACAAACTTTTTAATCATATCTCTATCCCAATAATATTCAGATTTATGAGTAGTTTTAATAGGCCAATCTATATCATAACCAGCATGAATAAATAATCTATTTTTATTATCTACATAATAATCTATTTGATTATTAAAGAAATCAAAATGTATATTAGGATCACAATCATAATTTACATAAGATTGTAAAGTATTACTTCCACCTTGACCAAATCCCCATTCATGTTCACCTGTTTTTAAGTAATTAAACCAAACAACATCATGATTTCCTTTTACAGCTATTAAATTCTTAATTTTTAATAATTCTTCAATTACTAAGTAAGAATCTGATCCTCTATCTACTACATCACCTAATGATATTAAAGTATCATTATTATAATCAAAGTTAGCTAATTCTAAAGCTTGTTTTAATTGATTATGGCAAGCATGAATATCACCTACTACATAAGTTTTATTCATATTATTTAATTAATTTATAACCTTCACCTTTACAATCTGGACATTCTTTTCTAGTAATACCATCTTTATCAGATGTTTCAAATAATCCAAAAACTAAAAACACAGGTACTAATAAAGTAGTACTATCAAATATATGTCCTTTACCATCACAATTGGGGCATTTTATTACTTTTGTATTCATTTTATCTTACTTTGTTGTTTAAAATAGTTTTAATTGATTTGTGTTAAAAGATTCTATTAAGGTTCTTGTTTTATTAATATAAAACCTGTAATTTATATCTGTAGGAAACTCTTTAGGTATGTGGTTTAGTATTTGAACAGCTGATTCACTAAATACATGTTCCATAATAACTTTACTTTTCTTAGATTTTTCTATAGGTTTAGATTTATATAAATAAGCTCCTTTTTTAGAACAATAAAATCTATTTAATTGTTGAACTTGATTATTATTGTGAAACACTTGATAAGATTTATCAATCTTTTTAGCAGCACAAAAATCAAATATATTATCATGTTTATAAATAGTATCTTCGATAGGTATATCTTCTAAATAATAGTTTTTAAAGGCTATAGCAACTATTAAAAATTCATTTGAACCATCTAATACCTTTTCATAAATAAACTGTCCCTTAGCCTTTATTTTACCCTTTACAGTTTCTGCTAAATAATCATTAATACTAGTTCTCCATACTTGTTTATATCTAACCTCTTCAAGTTGCATTTTAGTTATGGATTCCCATTTTTTACTAATATCATAAAACTTATCAAGTAATTGGTTATCAAGTATATAACTAATTCCATCGGTGTTAGCCATATCTACATGTATACCTATTTCTTCACACATTTCACAATACATTAATAAAAATAATTGACCATTTAAAGTAATCTTTAACATACAAGATAAATCTTGCATTGGTGTATACTCATTATTAGTATTACCATAAAAACCACCATTCATAGCTAATTTTAATAGTGCTGCTTTATTAGGATCTGAAGTTTTTATAGATACTCTTTCATCTCTAATATCCATTAAAATTTCATCAAAATGACCTTCTTTTAAATGAGATGGTATAAACCCCCACATACCTCCTAAAGTTGGGTAGTAAGAACTACAATCCATATCTATATATAATTGATCATTATTAGGTTTAATATGTTCTGGATTTTCATGATAACTATGAAGACCACCAGATTTAATATCATAAATTGTTCCTTTATAATCAACTCTGTAATTTATTTCTGTAGTAGTTGTTACAGTTTGTTTTAATAAATCTTGGTGTAAAGCATAAAAACTTTTAAATAATTTAACATTATTATCACCAATTGTAATCCATCTAAAAGATAAATCATCTGTTTTAGTAAAACTAACTTCAGGTAATATAATATCTTTTAAATCAATGGATTCCCACCTTGTTCTTAATCTTCTTACCTCTTCTATATCAAGATTATTCTTATCACAATAAGTTTTTATTAAGATATTTAAACCTATTTTCACACCATCCCAACTAATACAATCAAATCCATATAATTTTTGAGCAAATATTCTAAGATTAATATCAGCAGATAATTTATTAGCAAGCTTTTTAGTAACTATACAATCATTATAATTATATAGTAAAGTACTATTAATCTCTTCTTTAGTAAATTCTTCTTGAGTATGAGGTATAGGCATCTCAACTATCTCTAAATCAAGGTTAACTGCAAAATACTTTAGACTTAATTTCTTACTAATTCTAAGCATTTTACTCCAAAAAGTAAAACAATCTAAATTAATCCAATCAGTTTTCCATTTATATTTACTATAAGGTTTAAAACTATCATAATCATTTTCTTGATTTATTACTATTTGAGCAATCTTATATATTTGTTGAGAAGTAACTTCCTTTTGATTTATTAACCAATTACAAATAATACTATCAAAATGAATTGAATTAAAACCTATAAAGTATTTAAGTTTACTAAACTTTTCTTTAATAAGATCTAATTGGTTTATATCTTTTGATATTATATATTGTTCATAATTGTCTGAATCATAATCTAGAAAAGTTATAGTAAAAAGACCTTTAAGTGTCTCAATATCAATTACTTGTCTCTTTGTTCTTAACATATTTATTTATTTCTTCATACATATTTTTACAAAAAATTAATAGTTCTTCTATAGAAGCATCATTTTTTATTCTATTAGCAGCCTTACTAATTATCCAAACATTATTTTTACTATAACCTTTAGTATTATCTATCCTATCTAATGATGGACTATACCTATCTTTATCAAAAGGTATTTTAAATATTGGACAAATTTCAGGTATTATAATATCTTCTTTATTTAAGTCACAAGAAATACCTCTTCTTTTTAAAGCTTGTTTAGCTTGTCTTAAGAAAGCAGCTTCTCTTTGATTCCAATAAGATTTTTTCTTAAGTTCTGCTAATCTTCTTCTATATTCAGGATCTCTAGCTCTTCTTTCTTTTCTTTTAGCATTTATTTTATGTTGTATTTTCTTATGTTTTATTTTACAAACTTCTATTACACAAGGTTTACA
>Ga0157308_10000003_pt1 | contig 39650 bp, 57 predicted proteins | sample NitcycUS198509B2_FD_108396 | JGI IMG/M metagenome (GOLD analysis project Ga0157308, IMG submission 108396) | Soil microbial communities from Arlington Agricultural Research Station in Wisconsin, USA - Nitrogen cycling UWRJ-S198-509B-2 | ecosystem: Environmental > Terrestrial > Soil >...
GGATCTATTATTAGCCAGGAAAATGAGTTCTTGTTTGACTCTATTTTTTTCGTTCTCGATTTCGATAAGTTGTTGTTTGATCTCAAGCTCTTTGTATTGCAAATCTCGATATTTTCCAGATGATTGAACCCATTCTTTAGAATTGATTTCTTCAGCTTCTTTATATGAAGGGGATGGTGGATCTTTTCTTTGAACTCTGTCCCAGAACTCCATTTCTTTTTCAATGAGTCGAATAGTATAGTCATTATCTTTTTTAACCTTAAAGATTGTAAAGTCAGAGTCAGAAACATAACTCATATAGTAGCATTCAGATAGCCCAGTTACTTCCATCTGATGTTGCAATTGAGGCATATACTTTTCAGGTACAATTTCCTTTTTTGCAAGATTATGATCTTCTCGACCCGGACACTTTATCTCAACTAAACATTTACCTTCCAGTTCAAATCCATCTAAGCTCGCAGACATCCAAGAATGATCAGGATGGACTAATACCCTAGGGGTCATGAGATAACCCGTCTCAGCCTCAAATAATGCAAGAGCTTTAGGTTCCAGCTCAATACCTCGTCTCATCGAATAGTTTGAACTGGAAAGAGATTCTTTTGGGTTGGTTTTTTCATGATAAAGCTGCAAAGAAGTTTTCCAAGGACTTACTCCAAAAATTATCGGAGCGTCACTTGCCCCGATATGGTTTCGTCTAAATTCGTGCCATTCAGCACTTCTTTGTTCAAGATGCATCATCTTTTTCCTCAAGTATTGATTGTTGATATTCAGAGCTCTTCATCAAGAAAGCTTTTTTTGTGCCCTCGTAGCAAGAAAGTGGAAGCATGGAAAGAGATTCTATTTTCTTCTCTTTTACTAACCTATCATTGAATCTGATTTGGAATTCAGGAGAACATAAAAGTAGTAATGACTCCAACTCAGCACATTGTTCTTCAGATATGGTTGATTCAGATTGGATAACTTCTTCATAGGCAACTGTTTGCATGGAATTCTTTTCTGCTTCAATAGCTGATGAAATTTCACCTTCAACATAACAACCCTTAATTACATCCGCAAAAAGCTGTCTTGCTAATCTTGTCAAAGCTCGAGCAAAAAGCATGTCATCAGGGTATTTCTCCCATACATTTTTATAGATACCAGCCATCTTAGCCTCTTTAATGCTAAAGCTTGCTGTCCAGGTATCACCATTGTCTGACCTCTTTCCTTTTAGAATGCAAATTTCTGAAGTAGATTTTTCATCTTTTATGATGCTATGACCTTGATTCCGAATCATATAATTCATGGTATTTGCTGAAAGTTCAACTTTTCCATTTACAAAATACATAGCTCCATTAAGTGCATCTAAAGGATTTAATCCAATACTTCTTGATTTCTGTACAATTGTGTAAATCCCTACCTCACCCATTTTAGCGTAGTGAGGGGTTTTCATAAGAGCAGCACACATTTTCTGAGTTTGCTCAATTTCTTTTAAAGATTTAGAAAATTCATCTTCATGTTGTAAGGATAAAGTCATGATTAATCTCCGTAAGTTTCGTAGTATTTTCGGTCTTCCCAATCTTCTAATATTAGCTGCGTCATTAGTTTGAAATCATCATTAAGGGCAGCTATATGCTTGTCATTTAGGGCTAGTTTCTTTACTATTTCCAAGGCTTGAGGAAGCTCATTCTCGTAGCTGCAAGCAATGGTTGCCGCCATTGCTTCAGCGTAGAGAGGATCAATTACCCTGTAAAGCCGCTTTACAGCCTCTGCTTTATAGTCTTCCATTTGAGATTCAATATACATATCTGTTTCTTGTTTTCTAGTAAGTTGTTGCATATATTCCTTTGCCATTTCAGCTGGGGTTAAAAACATGTTAATCTCCTATAAGCATTAGTAAAAATGTAGTGCATATAATTAAAATAAGTCCTGTTACAGTTTTTAAGTAATCATTCATCGGCTTCACTATCCTTATTCAGTTTAAGTTCTAATAACTTCAAAAGTTCTCTTTTGGTCATTTCCTCTTCATAATCATCAAAATCCTGTGGTCTCAAAGCTTCAAACCACTCCTGGTCCATTTTTCCTCCTTGACAGAATCACATCTCACGTGTTGTAATCACGTATATATTGCAAATGTAACATGCTGTTATCATTTTGTGCAACATGAAAGATTCAAAAAGGATGGATTAATGAAATTAAAAGACTGGATGAAGGAGAATCGTTGGAGTGTTAAAAGTTTTGCAGAACATATTGGAGTGAGCCGACTAACCATTGATAGAGCCTTGAACAAAGTCAAAGGCACTTTAACTATTGAAACGATGATGATGATTGAAAAGTCGACTAATGGAAAGGTCAAATGCAAAGATCTATTTCCAAGGCAGGAAGAATCGAAAGAAAAAAAGAATAAGAAAAATAAAGACAAAGAAGAAAATAGCGCGAAATAAACAGAATAGGTTGATATTTTTTGATAACGCATCGTAAATTTCTTTAAAAACTTCATACATATTTTTTAAATTACTGTATTTAGATTTTTATTCAAATAAATATTTAAAGAACTGGGTAGAAATTCAAAAAGATAGGGCAAGGAATTTAGGGGAATGAGATTAAAATAATGATTTTAGTTTACGTGAATTTAAAGAGAATGTTAAAACTATTCCATAAACCCAAAGCAATAAAAAACCTTAAATGATACTATCTTTTGATGAATTAATGCAACTATTATTATGCGGTAAGATCGATTACTTCACTTATGGAAAGCATTGCTACATGAGATCGGATAGGTTGTTTTAGGTGTATAAGTCTAGCCTAGAAAAAAACTTCTCTAGGCTAGCCAGAAATTGTCAGACTAAAATTGCCAGGAACAAAAAGAAAAATCATTAAGATGATTTGTCATTTAGGGTTATTTAATTAATATCTACTTTAATTAAATAAAAAAAGGTCATTAAACTCAGCAGTTTATGATCTAATCTTAAATTTTTCCGACAATTTCTGCAAACAAAAAGAAAAAGTTTACAGGAGAAATTTATGTCAGACGAAAAAAAATCAATTTGCAGAGTAGTCCACAATAAGAACTATACAGTAGTAAACAACCACATTTGCAAAGACAACACAATATCATATAAAGCTAAGGGAATTTGGTTATATGCCTTTAGCCGGCCCGATGATTGGCAATTTTATGAATGTGACATAGTTAATAATAGCAATGAGGGAAAAGATTCTATTAAATCTGGATTAAAAGAACTTGAAGAAGCAGGTTATTTAGTTAAAGAAAGACGAACCAATCAGAAACATCAATTTATTGGATGGTCATATACATTTTATGAAGTTCCCAATGAAATTAAAAAAATGTTTCCGAAAGCGGAAAAACCCTATGTCGGGAAAACCTTAGATCGGGAAAACCCGCCCCTACTAAGTACTGAATTATTACCAAGTACTGAAGAACAACAACAAAAGGACATATCGCCTGACGGCTCTGTTGTCGCTTTTCAAGAAATGCTAAAAAACACAGGGCTATCCACGAAAGATAAAGCCTCCATTATGAATTACGCATTAAAAAATAAAATTTCTCAGGAGGACTTTGCTAATGCGATCAACTTTGTCTTAGCTCCAGACTTTCATGTAAACACTACGTTAACGAAATCAATCATGTGGGCATTAAAAGAGAAGCCCAAACTACCTGAACCAGTCGATGAGAAAAAGAACAAAAAACTTGCGGAATATGCAGAACAATTTTTACATTCTACAGGATGGAACTTAGAAGCCTTAAACGACAATGTCCTTATTTTTTCAAAAACACCGACAAATAGTAATACTTTTTCAGTCAAATATTCAGATTTAATGTTCAAAACCAGATTAGATGCAATATTAATGCAATTAAACTTTAAAAAAAGATCACAATGATCCTTCTTAAATCATATAGCATTCCTATTGAGATCGTAAATGAAGCTTCCGGAACTTATTCCAATCAGCATTGGAGAGCTAAAAGCTCTAGGCATAAGCAACAAAAAGCTATAGTGAAAATTACTTTGAGAGAACTTTTTATTTATGCAAATAAAGCCATAACTGTAAGATTGATCCGAATTTCCTCAAGAATGCTCGATTGCGAGGATAATTTGCCTTATGACTTCAAATGGGTCAAAGATTCTATTGCGGACGTTTTAAAGCCCGGTTTAAGGCCTGGAATGGCCGATGGCAGTAAGTTAATCAAATGGGAATATGCACAAGAAAAGGGAAAACCTAAAGAAAAAGCAATGAGGGTTGAGATTTATGAAAGTTGAAAATGAAGAAGAAAAAGTAAACGTGATAACTATTGAAGAAAAAAATTTAAGGAAATCCTTGATAAGGATCGCTTCATACACTGCTTATGTGACTATGCTATGCTCTAAAGGGATCATTAAATGTTGTGATCAAGGGATTAAGGATATAAATGATGAAGTTGAAAAAATCATTGAGGAAATAAAATGACGGTCCACAACGAACCGCCAAGTCTTTATCTTAACACACCTAGAAGTGCAAATGTAATTTAATTTAAAATTTATGTCAAAAAGGAAAGAATTGATGCTCTGCAAGAAATGCAAAACACCTTTGAAATTGAAAGGAACTTACATGGTTGGAATGTTTGTGGATTGGTGGGAATGTCCGAAATGTGACGAAAATGAGGAGCCAGATATTGAGAATAAAGAAGAAAAAAATGACGGCTCATTATAAGCCGCCAAATATTCATTTAAAACATCCTAGATAGGATAGTTTTATAGTAAGTGAAAATTTAAATTTGTGTCAATTTGAAGGTAAATGATGGATTGGATTAGCGTTAAGGATAACTTGAAATTATGAAAGATAAAGATTTAGAGGATGACCTATTAGAAAAAATTGTACAAGAAATTGCAAAAAATCACCGAAAAATAATTGATGATTGGTGCAAGGCCTATATGGCTCAATTGTATGAAGAAGGTTATGATATTAAGCCTGGTTCTTTCACTTTGAATGAGCAGGAGGATATGGAACTGTCAAATGGGAAGACGGGAAAAAGATATTGGTTTGAAAGGGGAGTTCCTCATTATCACCCAAAAGAACAAGATCTGGAGAATAATGGAATTGACGAAAGAGATTAAATCTACGCTGCGTGAGATGAAAAGACGACCTTATTATAATCAGGATGAATGATGGATTGGCCAACAGCTTTTTGTTGTGTAGGATGCAGTTTTGCCGCTGCTTTAGCATTATGGAAAATATTTGATGTGATGCCATGAATTGGATTAGCGTTAAAGACAGACTTCCCAAAGATGATGAGTATGTTTTAGTCTATCATTATGATGATTGCCATATAACAGTTGGATATTTTGAAAGTACTAATAGTGGCTAAAAGAAGAAGTAAAGTAATAATTAGAAAGTCAAATGGTGATATTGTTCATAAAATAAATCCTATTACTTTTACTTTCCACAATGGCTCACAAATAATTGACAACTGAATTGACCGCGGTCAATTATTACATAACGTAGATTATCAGACTTTACTATGGACGGATTCGAATCCCTCCTTGCCCAATACAAACAAAATCTAGTTTATATATTTTCTTTTAATTTTAGCTTTATCAGCTGTAAGATCCATTCTTGTAATGTTACTCCAGATTTATAAGCTTCGGATTTAGCTGAAGAATGAACTTCTTTTGGAAGACGTACTGAACAGAACTTCTTATTCTCTTTCATATTTTTCCTAAAAATAAAAAACTATCGCTAAAGTGCACAATATTATACAAAATTAAAAGCGCACAAATCATACAAACTTATTAAAAAATATGCTGGAGCATTAATATAAGTCTAGGTAATTTTGAGTTTGCGGGTAAGTAATTAAAATTTTAAAAATGGAGTCTCTTATGTGCAAAGAAGATATGAATAGAAAAGATTGTTGCTGCTGTATTCAAGGACCTCAAGGCCCTGCTGGATTACAAGGAGAACAAGGTATTCAAGGCGTTCCAGGAGCTCAAGGTATCATGGGTCCAGCTGGCGCTCAAGGAGTTCAAGGCTTACAAGGTCCTCCAGGAATTTGTAGACCAGAAGATTGTCAAGGCGGAGAAAATGGATCTGCTTGTGAATCCTACGCTAACCTATGGGCACAACCGCCTCAAATTTTAGGTGCCAATGGTGCAGCTAATGACGCAGTATTGTTTCAATTCCAAAATGCTGTTGTCGCAGCTGATTTTGATCTTTCTATGATGGCTATTGATGGATCGGTTAAATTCTTAAAATCTGGTATTTACCGTATTAACTATGGCGCAGAAGCAAAAGTTTCTATGCCAATCCCTACTCCAGTGCCAAGCTTTAGTTTTGGTCTATGGAAAAATGCAGTCCTCATTCCTGGATCTACAATCTCAGGCTATACACAAGCCCCAGCAGATGACACTGTCCAAATCACTGGAGAAGTCATAATAAATATTGTTGCTAATGACGTTATCAAGTTGCGCAATGCATCTTCTAATGGCGTTGATATGACTCCAAATACAGTTGGAATTTCATTCCCTGTAACAGTTGCTACACTTAATATAAATTGTCTTAAATCTTTAGCTTAATCTTTTGCGTTCCCGTTCGCATCATAAACGGGATTTTTTTATTTCAATTTTTTCTTAAAATTAGTATTTTACATGAAAATAACGAGGTAAAATGCCATCTGAATTATCCATAACTGTAAAAAACGAAGAAAAAAGACAGACAACTAAACATTTGATATATGATGTTTATACCGTTCATGAAGAAGATGAGACCATTAAAGAATTAATCGATCAGGCCATTAAGGAATTTAATGCTGAAGTGGATAAAGTTCAGGTTAAGATCACAATGGATATGAAGTAGTTAAGATTTAAATATAGAGGAAATGAGTAGCAAAGAAGAGAGCAGGTCATAGTTGGTTACAGGCGAATTAATAGCATGAATTGGTAGATCTTCATATGATTTTATCATCTCATCCAACATTTTTAATTTGTCTTCTCGTGATAATTTTTCTTTGTAAAGCGGCTTTACATCTGAATTTGCTTCTATAACCTTAACGATAATTTCATTACCTTGTTCATCTACGCGTAAGAAGTTATTCCAGTCAATTGAGCTACATTCCATTTTAAGTCCTCCACTTACAGAAATATGACCACAAGTGCAGGTAACATAATCACCTTCATGGAAGCTCTCAATTGTAGATTGGCATAGTTTACATTTGGCTCTATTTTTCATTCAAATGTCTCGTATTTATCCCAATCAAAATCGGGGAATTTTTCCTTTAGTTCCTGATATACTTGATCGGTCATATCATTGAATTTGTGCTCTTCATATGTTGACATATCATTAACTATTTCAAAATTATACCCCTGACAATTTTTCATGGAAATCATTTGAGGTAGGGGGTGATGAGGATGATAAATGCATTTATCGCTAAAGCTTTTAGGCGCCCACATTTGTTCTTTTGCTGAATAGTCTACGGCAAACCAATATATACCCATAAAAATTACTCCTCTTTAATTTTTATTCTTGTATGTGTTAAAAAATGAATTATTAACATAAAAAGGATTTCAAATGCCAGCACCTAAAGGACATGCTCCATATAATGTAAATGGAGAAGGTGGAAGACCACTTAAATATACTAAAGAAATCATAGAGAAATATGCAGATGAATTTGAAAAATGGCTCGAAGACGATGAAAATTTTTGGTTTAAAGATTTTGCTATTAAAAACAAATTCAATCCTGAACTATTCCATGTTTGGGCAAAAGAAAATGAAAGGTTTTCTAAAGTTTTAAAAACTGCTAGATTAAAACAAGAATCAAAGTTATTTAAATCTGCATTAGTTAATTCATTTAATGCAGGAATTGTTAAATTTGCATTAAACGTTCATCATGGATGGGTTGAGAAGAAAGAGACAGTGCACACAAACAATCCAGACAATCCAGTTCCGGAATGGATTATGAAATCAGAAGGCACATCAAAAGACCTAGTGAATGATGACAAAGAATGAAAATCCTCTTTCTGATCCATATTGGAGAATAAATAATCTTTATCAGATCGTAAATAAGAGTGGTCGCAAGATCACTTTTAATCTTAATTGGGCACAAGAGGAGTTGTATCGCAATATGTGGTATTGCAATGTAATTCTTAAGGCTAGGCAACTTGGAATAAGTACTTTTGTCTGTATGCTTTTTCTTGATAGATGTTTGTTTAATCCCAATCAATCAGCTGGAATTATTGCACATACTCTTGAAGATGCTCAGCAGATGTTTCGGCGTGTTAAAGTAGCATATGATAGTCTTCCTAACGAAATTAAATCTGTAATATCGGCTGATAATGATACATCGCAAATGCTTAAATTCTCCAATGGATCAAGTCTTAGGGTCGGAACTTCATTACGTTCAAGTACCTTTCAATATCTTCACATATCTGAGTTCGGTAAAATATGTGCAAAGTTCCCAGACAAAGCCCAGGAAATTGTTACCGGATCACTTAACACAGTCGAATCCGGCCAATATATCTTTATCGAATCTACTGCTGAAGGTAGGTCTGGTTACTTCTATGACATTTGCAAGCATGCGGAAAATCAGAAGAAATCCAAGGTTGAGCTTAGTAAATTGGACTTTAGATTTAACTTTTTCCCTTGGTGGAAAGAACCTTCATACCGCATTGGAAATTCATTTCCTATTAACCAAGAAATGCAAACGTATTTTGCTCACTTGAAATCTTTAGGCATTGAAATAGATCAAGAACAACAAGCTTGGTACATAGCTAAAGAAGTGATGCAGAAAGAGGATATGCGAAGAGAGTATCCTTCTACTCCTGAAGAAAGCTGGGAAGTTTCTAATGAGGGATTGTATTATGGAAAATACATGACATTAGTTAGGGCAGAAAAACGTATTGGATTTGTTCCTTATGATGAACAATTACCCGTTCATACAGCTTGGGATCTTGGTTATAACGATTCAAATGCAATTTGGTATTTCCAGATTCATAAAAAAGAAATAAGACTTATCGATTACGATGAAGGAAGCGGAGAATCTCTTTCCCATTGGCTTGGTGTTCTTAAATCAAAACCGTATGTGTATGGGAAACATATCGCTCCTCACGACATCATGGTTCATGAGTATAGTTCGGGAATGACGAGACAAGCAGCAGCTCGTAAAATGGGATTCAATTTCTTGCCTGCTCAAAAGGTAGAAATAATCCCTGGAATTGATGCGGTTAGAAATATGTTAAATCGATGCTGGTTTGATGAAAAGAAGTGCGCTAAAGGATTGAAGGCAATAGATAACTACAAGAAAGATTGGGACGATAGAAACGTTTGTTGGAGATCTAAACCATTGCACAATTGGTCAAGTCATGGAGCAGATGCCCTACGCACTCTTGCTACTGGATTGAATTATGTAGAGGAAAAAAATTCAGTCACTAGTCATAATCCTATGCAATACATACAAAATAGGTTCGCTGGATGAACTGCAACTTTTGCAATCAAGTAATTATAAATCCTACTAAGAGAAAATTGTATGATTTTAAAAGAAGAGGGAAAATATATTGCTCTTCAGAATGTGTAAAAATAAAAAAATCACTTTCTTCTAGAGAAAGAATGATAAAAATGAATAAAGAATATGCGAGTGATAGAATGAAGAAAAACAACCCTTCATTTAATAAAGAAATAATTAAAAAAGGAATACTCACAAAGATAAAAAAAGGTTCTTTTCATAAAACTCCCATTATTCAAGGGGGTAATGGTAAAAAAACACCAATTCCCGTTCAGATGCTTAACGATCGTTTAAATTGGACCTTAAGATATATTTTTCGAACTGGCGTGCATGGTTTTTATCCTACGCATTATAAACTAGAAATAGCTAATCAAGAGAAACAGATATGCATAGAGATAGATGGAAATAGCTCATATTCTCGAAAAGATGAAGCGAAGAAAAAAGAAGAATATTTAGAGTCAAAAGGATGGATTACCTTGAGATTCAAAAATAAAGATATTTTGAAAAATCTTGAATCTTGCGTTCAGACTTGTTTAAAAATATATGAAGAAAGAAGAATGTAAGAATGAATTAGTAGCTTGTGTTTGTATGAATAAGGATGAAAATGAACTTGTTAAAAGACCTGTTGTATATGAAAAATAGGTTCGCTTGATGATAATTGACTGTATTTCAGACCTACATGGTTTCTACCCAAAACTAGAAGGTGGCGACTTGCTTATTGTGGCTGGAGATTTAACGGCTACGGATAATGAAGATGAATACTATAAATTCAATTCATGGATTTGTGAGTTAGATTATAATAAGAAAATTGTCATAGCAGGAAATCACGACAACTTACTTCAACAAAATTGGTTTGAATATTTAGAGGGTCCTCCAGCATTTGAATATCTCTGTGACTCAGGAACCGAATTTTCTTATCATGTTGAGGGATTTCCTGAAGAAGATGAAGCATTTCTTCCAAGCGGGAAAAGAACTCTAAAAATCTGGGGATCTCCTTGGACTAAAACATTTCCTGGAATGAACCCTAAATGCAAAGCTTTTACTGTTGATACCGAAGAAGAATTGGCTGAGAAATGGGAGTTAATCCCAGAAGATACTGATATTTTAATAACTCATTCTCCATCATGGGGATTACATGATGCAAACATAAAACATGAAAGATGTGGAAGTAAATCATTGACTCATTGGATTGCCAATCATGTAGATGCATTAAAACTTTTCGTATGTGGACACATTCATGAAGCATACGGAATATATGATGTTAGATCAATTCAAGACTCTCTGAATAGCCCAAGATCTACTGTTCATATTAATTGCAGCCACGTAAACGAACGATATGAACCATTCAATAAGCTTCTAAGGGTCATTTTATGAGTGAATGGATTAGTGTTAAAAATAGACTGCCTGAAAAAGATACTAAGGTTCTAATTTATTACCATTCATATATGGATGTAATGGAATATTGGCATGATACCGAAGAAGGAAAACCTAAATTTTATGGGCCTCCTAATCCTCCAATTGATTATGTTAGCTATTGGATGCCATTGCCACAACCTCCAAAGAATGAGGATTGAATATGAGTAGATGTACAAAAAAATATGGATCTGCACCTATTATTTTTTTAGACGAAGAAAAAAGAAAAGAATGGGAGTCGATCGATCATTCCATTCGAAAAAACGTTTTCTCACTACTTAACGAATATGCGGATAAAATGGAAATGAAAGTATGTATTGAAATGTTATGCAATGTAATCATCGATATGGATAAGCGAATTCAAGAACTGGAAGAATTAAAGAACCCTATAACAGTAGATTGATAAATTTAAATATTTAATGTACATTCTACTTTTAGCTATGTAATGAGCTACCGGAGGATGTCATTTCTTATAATATTGCGCCTTTTAATAATAACATAGAGCCTAGCCAAGGAAATGTTAAGCAATGGCTAGATAGTCTTTACACTAGATATCAGCCCCTCGAGCAAAGCCGCTGGAATCAGGCCAACATAGACACATTATTCTATGCTGGCGAGCAATCCTTTGTTAATCGGTATTTTAATTTTAATAATACCTCTTCATTCAATAAATATTATTTCAACTTAGTGCAACAGCCCATAAATATGGTGACTGGGTACGAAAGACAACATCGTAAAAACTTTAGCTATATTCCTACTGAGGGAGCAGATGCCCTTACTACCGATCAATATAATAAGTTAATCACTCATGTTGCCAATGCTGGATCTATACATGAACAGAAATCAAAAGCTAAAGAATTAGCCGCTATATCTGGAATGGTACTAGCTCAGCCTTATCTTGATTATACTGGAGATGATCAAGCGCAAGGGGAATTAAAGGTTAAGATTTGGGAATATAATAGTTTCTTAGTTGATCCTTATTTTAGATCTCCCGATATGTCAGACGCTCAATTTGTGTGGTGTCAGGAATATATAAGCAAGCAAGAGGCAGAAGCAAGATTTCCAGGTAAGACTAATATGATTAGTCCAATGTCAGGTAGCCCTCAAAGATACGGGTCGTTTTACTTTTTGCCAGAAAATTACAACATGGCTCGAAACGATCTGATGGTCTTATCCTATGTATGGTATAAATGGCGTAGAAAGAAAAAACGTTTATATAGCCGAAAACGTAATCAATTCTTTGATTATGCCGGGGGTGATGGGCAACTTGAGGCAATCCTTTACAACATTCCAGATATGCAACCTGTAACTGTTGAAACTCCATGCTGGAAGCTTGCCACCGTTTTAAATGATCAATTGATGTTTCAAGGAGAAAATCCACTTGGGTTTGATTCTTGTCCTTTCATTCCATACTTTTGGAATTATGATCCTCATATTAATTATTATGATCTTAGAGTTAGATCGCTAGTATACCCCATGAGATCTCCTCAGTTCTTAGCTAATCATAAGATAATCAATAATAATGACATTGCAGCAGCTACCATTAATGCTGGATGGAAACGTAAGATTGGTGCAGTAGCTAATGAAGACAATCTCAAGAAATCAGGTCAAGGTTGGGATGTAATCATTAATGAAGGATATGAACTAACAGACTGTGAGAAAATCATTCCAAGTGCTGTGCCTGAAAGTGATTTAGCATTAGCCCAACAAATGATAGATCTTATTTACAATACTTCAGGTATTAATTTAGAGAATTGGTCCGGACAAGATGATAAACAAATAAGTAGCCTTACAATGCTTATGAAGCAAGCTGCTAATCTAATGGTATTTCAAAAATACTTTGATCAGTGGGACTTTTCAGATAGATTATTAGGAGATAAACTTCTTCAAATCCCTCTTAACAATTGGAATGCTGAAAAAGTTGGCCTTTATATAGGAGAAGAGCCATCCCCTTATTTCTACTCTAAAGTATTTTCTAAGTATCAAGTCTTAGTAGAAGAATCAGATTTAACACCCACTCAGCAAAACTTACAAGCTCAGCAGATGTTTGAGGTTAATGAAAGATTTGGCCGCGAAGTGTTCACACCATCTCAAATTGTTCCGAAGCTTAACATTTCTGGAAAAGCTGAGATTATTCAAATCATGCAGCAACAAGAACAACAACAAGCAGCTATGCAAAATGAGATGCAGAATACACAACATGCGTTTGAGCATGCTAAGATGCAAGAGTTGATGAGTAAAGCTGCTGCGAACATAGCCAGAGCACGTGAAGATCATAGCCGTTCTGAAAGTAACCTGGGACTCTACGAAGAGAGATTGTCGATGATCGAGCGTAATAGGGCTCTTACTCTTAAAGAGAAACAAGCAGCTTTAAGAGAACTTTTAGAAAGCATGCAATTGTTTGGAAAAATGGAAACGGAATATGCAGAAAATAAACTAAATATCGATGCCTATAATATTCGATCAGAGGAAGAATTAGAAAAACAAGATGTTCATAGGCGAACTGAAGCTAATAAATTCCTAGAGCAAATAATGGGATCTGTAGGTATGAATAATCCTTCCCAACAACAAGAACAAATGGTATAAAAAGATTAGTTTAAAATTAGCCATATTAGGCTTAAGGGATGTAATTATGGAAGATAGTCAAAAAAAGGGATCTGCAGCTATGTCCGGGGGCCAGAAAATAGATGACCATTCCTTCTGGGCAGGGAAAGGATCTAATGGTTCTGTATTCCCAATGGGTGCAAAAACTAAGAATGAATCATCTGCTGAAGGTGCAGGTAATCTTCCTAAGTATGAAGACACTACAGAGCGCATTAGAGCAGCTCAAGTAGAATGTACTAAGAAGATTAAGGCTCATCAAGGTAGACTTCCTCAATATAGAAACTAATTTACTATTAAATCCATGAACGACTTGGTAATATAGTGAATTCGGGGCATTAGGGTGCGAAGTCTAGTGCTCTGTTTATAACTTTGATAGATTCATTGAGCAAGGTGTCGCGCTTAATAAGCAAGCCCGTTGACGAGGCGGCAGGTAAAATCTGCACTATACATTTCGTTGCCGACGTGCTCTTGGATCTGTCTTTTAAAGGAAATATATGAAAAAGTCATCAAGTCAACGCATAAATTCCAAATCTGGTTTTGCAGATCCTGCTAAGATCAAAACGCAACGACCAGAAGATAAACCAAAAGATGGCGTACCATATCCACTCGGTTGGGATTTTCGTTGCCCTCAATATGATCAGAGAAGCAGTAACTTTGTGAATGCAGGAACGAATTACGGTGTTGGACATAGACAACCAGTAGGTCATACAGGTAATCCTAAAGAAAGAGTGGATACACTTCCATTTGGTCGACCTACGACAATGCGTGTGGATGAGACAGAATGAAAAAGCTTAAGCATACTAAAGAATGGCATGCACCCAATACCAAAGTTGGCATGGGCGACTATTACGGCACTGCAGTAAAGAATCCTCAAGGAAGAATTATAGAAGATAGTATGGGCTATAAATCTATGAATCCAGCTGATCTAAAGAATCCTCCGAAATCACTCGCTTAGATCTCACATCTTGTAATTTTTCATCGACAATAGATTTTAAAATCAATCTCGCTCTTTCTTCTGGCATATCATCAGGATGTGGCTTTTCAAGTTGTTTCCTTTTATGCTTAAACATCTCAATAGACCATGCAACCTCATTACTCTCTGTTACTAATCCTTTATCATATTGAGGCCACATTTCACGAGGTGGTATAAGCCAAACTACTTCAACTATGTCAGTTTTAGAAATAGCCCGAAATAGATAAGAGTTAGTTTGTGCTTTTGGAATGGAAAGTCTTGGCTGCCATAGCATGCGTTTATTAACACCATCATCGGCTGTTCTTGGATGAGCAAAGAGATAAACATATGGAGATTTCTCTTGTATGGCTAAAGAATCAGGATTTTTCTTTAAGCAATCTTCAGCACCTTGAAATATATTGATCGATTGATCTTTTACAAAATGCTGCAATCTATCATGTGTTTCAAGTTTATTTATTTTCATTTATTGCCATCAATTTCAAATTTTAGTTTAATTCAATTAATCCAATCGCCGTGTAGCGTAATACCAAAGGGATAATATGACAGTACCATCACAAGAAAATCAAGCACAAGAAACACAAGTTAGCAATAAAGAGTTTAATTTTCGAGCACTTGAACAAAAATACCAACAGCAATTAGCTGCAGAACGAGCAGAGAAAGAAAGACTTTTCCAAGAATTACATCAAAGAAAACAACCAGAACCTCAGGAAGAAGACGAAGATTCTGAACCTTATGTTGATCATAAAAAATTACGAAAAGAACAAGCTAAGTTCGGCCAACAGATCAAACAAGAGACCCAAACAGAAATACAAAAAGCAGTAAAAACCGCATTAAATGAAGAGCGTAAACAAAATTGGATGAAAAATAATCCTGATTTTTATGATGTCATGCAACATGCAGAAAAGTTTGCTCAAATGGACCCAGAACTTGCAGAATCAATTTTAGAAATGCCTGAGGGATTTGAAAGACAAAAGTTAGTATATAAAAATATTAAAGCTTTAGGAATGCATAAACCCCAAAGTAAAGAGCCTTCTATTCAAGAAAAGATAGATGCTAATAGAAGAAGTCCTTACTACCAACCGTCTGGTGTTGGAGCAGCTCCTTATGCTCAAGTAGGCGATTATAGTTCAGGTGGTCAGAAACAGGCCTATGAGAAGATGATGCAACTAAAGAATCAACTTAGATTGTAAAGCCGCTTTACAGGATAATATTGTGTCAGAAATTTATTGACACAATATTATTTCAGATAGATATTTAAATTACGCAAGCATAAGCGTTATATGCATTCGCGTTAGAGGAATTCGCATACCTCGACAGACATAAAAGAGAACGGACGTAGTTACGCATCGTCCACGGATCATATGTCAAAATCACATCTGACACTTTAGGTACAGATATGAGTATAACTACTACGTCTAACCTCGGTCCTATGATTTTGCAATCACTAGCTCCGGCGATGTTATACGTTCCTACGCCCACAATGAATTATATTACTATCTGCGACAAAGTTTCTATGCCAGCAAATGGCGGAACTACTTGCAGATTTATGCGCCCACGTGCGTTAACACCACCTACTGTCCAATTGGGCAATTCCGGAATTGATCCTCCGGCCCAAGTGCCTCAGAGGGATATTATAGACGCGCAAATGGCGTTTTTCGGTGAATTGGCTCTTGCAGCCTAACCAGTGCCGAAACTATTGATGATCCTGGGTTACCTGTTCATAAGGGATTACCCAGTAGACTGGATGTATCATCAATGAGCAGGTTTTTGAAGAATGGCCTGCTATAAATCTGCTCTAATTGACTTGGAACCCCTCATTACCTGAGGGCAACAAGGGGCAAGTGTTTAATTGTTATTAAAAGTATGGTTTCTACAGTGAAGTTTTTTAAGTTGATCCATCAAACTCAATCGTTGATCAATAATTTCTTGCGATATGCGTTGTACACCTTGTTTTCCTGGCTGATACTCGGAACAAAAATATGTACTTCTCATTTTCAAAAGAATCATTGCTTGTTCCTTCTTGATAACAAGATAAGGAATCATGAGTTCACAAAGATGGGTCAAGCAATCACCTGTGCATTTCCAACTATAGACTGGACCTTTACAATTTATAGCGCGTTGTTTAGGCGTATATTCGCTTTTCCAACCGCCAAAATTAGTATAAAGCCAATCTGTGAGGCATTTATCAGTTGTAGTAATACCTATAATGGTTTGAAAAAAACCTGTTCCTCGGATTTTATCTTTATTACCATAATTTCCGATAAACAGAGTTCCTTCGCCATCAATAATGCCAGCAAGATATGCAATTTGGCCCACTGTGTAATCAACTCGTGTATATTTACTTTTCGACATAAAAACTCCTATGTTTAATGTCAGTGTAATTCTACATGATTAACAATTAAATGTACAGCCTGAACGACTAAGGCGAGTGGACACAGTAATGTGAAGCGATAGTCTGATCTGCAACTATATACGAAATTGCAGAGACATACAGAAATGATATGTCCTCACAATAACATGTGGAGTAACAAAAGTGTATACTTCAGGATCAAGAAGGTGTTTTAGCTTGGGTATCTGAACGCTTGGCTGCTTAAGCTACGGCCAAGAGTCTTGACGATGAAATGGTAGCAATGCGTCAAGCCGAGGATTGAGATTAAGTCCTCGATAAACTGAACCTGATTGACTTGGAAGGCTAAGGTTTATATAAACTATGCCGACAAGGGGCAAGATGATGAAAATAGAGTTTACTAATTTTAACTGTGTAGAATGTGGTGAAGAAAGCCCGTTCGCAGTTATGAAAGTTCCATTTAAATGCAAATGCAAATGCGGATTTGCAACATTGGATAAAAAACTGTTTAAGGGAAGTGAATACCCCGATAGTTTGAAGAAATTCTATGATAAGTTTAATCAGCCTGAGAGACTGAGTGGTTTAGAGTCAGAAATGACTATGCGACAGTCCGAACCAGACAACGAAAGGTCTGGAGTTTAGTAGAAATGCTAAACCGCCAATAATTGACCGAAAAATAGACCGCGGTCATTTAATGGTCATAAAGTAACAGAGTGTTAATTCTCAGAGACTACATTGTATCTGCTGCTTCGCAAATTAATGCTGGTGGTGGGTCAAATGGCTTTAATCCAACAAACTTAGGTTTGACGGACTTTAGCCTTGTAGCAACGACTCTTGATACTAACAATGCCTATAAGTTCATGTCAGGTATTGAAGGTATGGATCGTTTTGGTACAGGCCCTATAAGAAGCGCATATTTCATGCTAAGCTCAACAGAGCTTCAGTCTGATTTTGATGCTTTAGTTGGTCAAGGTGTATTAAACAACTGGAACTATCCGTCCAATGCGTCAGCATTGCCATCGGAATGGGGCTCAGTTTATAATTTACGTATTTTAACAAGCTCTGAGGCTCCAGTAGCACGTAATGCTGCTATTAATAACCTTGGTCAGTTGAATGACGTTTATTACAACACCGTTTTAGGAAAGCAAGCGATTACGCATATCAAGCAAGATGGTTATTCCATGAACTTGATTTATCGTGATCCTTACTATTCAGGCATGTTAGCTCAAAATGCGACTTTAGCGGTTAAATTCGCTCAAGCACAAGCGCTGACACAAGATACGGCTATCCGTAATCTTTTATCAACACGCTTAAGCAACTTGGGGGTATAAGATGACTGAATATAATAAAATGGCTAGAGGTAGTTTTACATCTACAGGAATGGCGGAAATTATTAAGTTGCCGTTCAGGCCTGACTATGTAGAATTTTTTAATTATACCTTGGCTAATACTGCGGCTACATCTCAGAATGTTATTTCTGGAAAATGGCAGTACCCAATGGCGCAAGGATCTGCTGTAATTCAAGGTTATAATGCTACTCCTGCACTTATCTATGATACAGTGACAACAGGTGGTATTAGTACTTTTTCAGCTGGGCAGATGCTTCAGTATGGACCTACATTTGTGGTATCAGATATTACAAAAGCAAATCCTGCTTCTGTAACAACAACCACAAATCACGGTTTAAAGAGTGGAGATGTGGTTATTCTTGAAGGTTTGTTTGAAACAACAACTACAGGGATGCCTCAAATTAATGGTATTCCTTTCACTGTAACTGTAACAGGTCTCACAACCTTTACAATTCCTTGGAATACAAACCAATCTAACTATACTGTTATTAGTGGTGCTGCGACAGGTACACCTAGGATGAAGCAAGTTCTTTATCCGTTCTTGTATTTTCCTGGTACTACTTTCATTAGTAATATTACACTTGGAACAACTACAACAATCGATACAACAGATGCTCATAATTTTGTCGTAGGACAACAGGTAGCATTCCGTATTCCATCTCAATGGGGTACAGTTGAATTGAATTCATTACCAAATATTGTTACGCCTGGATCTCCGATCTATGCTTATGTGATTGCGGTAACGGATTACAACACTGTAGTTGTTAACTTTGATTCATCTGCATATACAGCATTCAATAGCAATCAAACTGTTGCGAGCGTCCCAGGACTCTCATATCCTCAGATTGTTGCAGTTGGTGATGTAAACACGGGTGGTGTTCAAGTTTCAGCAAATTCCGCTTTGTATCCACCTCCTTATTTTGTTCCAATTGGAACAACGAGAGTAAATACAATCAACGGACCTGCAATTCAAGGTGCATTTGTAAATAATACAAGCCAAGGTTTCATTATTGGAGCTGGTGTAGGCACTGTTCTAACAACAGGAGAACTTGTTGGAGCAGAAGGAAATGTTATTTATTGGAGAGCCCTCTATCATGATATAGGCATTCCGAACTAGTAATTTCAAGTTGTATTAAATAATTTAATATATCATCTTAGGGTGGGGACAATAAGTCCCTACCCTTATAGGTTATTATGACAGCTCTCCCAGGTGTAATTAGTTTTCCAATTCCTCTTTATCAAAACGTAGAAATTCACACCGAATATTATCAACCCCGACGTTTTGTTATAGAAGATATAGATCTTGGACTAACAACTTTAGTCACTACTACAGAAGATCATGACTATGTAATTGGACAACTAATTCGTCTCATTATCCCAGCTCAATTTGGATCTTATCAGCTGAATGAAGTTGAAGGTTACGTTATTTCTATTCCTAATTTGGATGAAGTGGAAGTGGATATTGATTCATTAAGAAATGTAGATCCTTTTATTTCTGCTACAGTCACAACAGCAGCTCCACAAATATTAGCAATAGGGGATATCAACACGGGCGCAATAAACTCTAACGGTAGAAGAGATAACATTACTTATATCCCTGGAAGCTTTATCAACATTTCCCCCTAATAGTTCTAGACTTTTGTTAAAATTCAGACTATAAATAAAATTAAATTTTAAGTTATAGGTGAAACATGGTCGAAAAACCCAAACCCACAAGCTCACTTGCAGAAAAAGAATTAGACAAAGCAGAAGCACAGTTTAAAGAGTTTGATGAAAATGTAAGGTCGTTAACTCTTGACCGCATGAATAAGGCTCCCAATTCTGATAGAGAAATGCAGACTACTATGTCGCAGAATCAATTAGCTAAATCTACAGATGTTTATCTAAAACCTCATACATCTATTGGATCTCAAGAAAAGTTTAATGAAAATTATAGAAAAGAATATGAATACGCAAAAGAATATGTAAATTTCATTGCAGAAAACAAGATGATCATCGGTGAAATCATCGAGATGTGGACAAAACCCTTTCCTGGTCTTCCGGCCCAATTTTGGAAAATTCCAGTTAATAAACCTATTTGGGCACCTCGTTATGTAGCAGAACAAATTAAGCGTGCAAAATATCATATCCTAAGCATGAGAGATACAGTCACAGCAGGAGCTGATCAAATGGGCCAATACTTTGGAACTATGGCAGTAGATAGCACAATACAACGACTAGATGCTCATCCTATTGGTGGATCTAAATCTATCTTCATGGGCGCATAAATGCATGATGTAAAGCGGCTTTACATTGGGGTGACTTATTAATCTTTTAGACGATGTAATCACTTATGTTAGACGGTTAATTAAAACTCCGTCTAACTCCTCAATAACAGATGAATTGTTGATAGACTATATCAATAGATTTACCATGGAAGTTCAGCTTCGTATTCAGTTATTTGATTTTAAAACTAAGTATCAGTTTCAAACTCAGCCTGGTGTCGATCAGTACAACATGCCCTTGTATTCCATACAAACTTCCCCGACAGGAAGTAATCAACAAGTTTATATGTATCCCGTTTATCAGGGGTTTGTTGGTCCGGCTTATATCGGAGGAGTACAAGTTCATTTAGAAACTCAGAAAGATAAATTTTTTGCAGTATGGCCTAAAATTGTGCAACAAAGTTTTGTTGTGGCTCAAGGTGATGGAACAGCAGGCCCATATACATTGCAGATTCCTTTCATAGGACCGCAAACAAACCCTCCAAATCCACCATTTAATGCCATTTTAAGAGGTCATGTTGATATTACGGGGATTATATCTACTGGTGTCAATGTAGATCCTCCTTTAGCTACTACGATTAATAATTTCATTCCTGAGATTCAAACCACAAGCGTGGATTCAGCTGTATATTTTACATCAATTGATGCAACAGGAAGTAATGTAATCGTGGCAGATAGTGGAGAATTCCTGAATACCAACGTGAATTTGGGATTATTAATGAAACCCGGTAAAGCTCCTTATGGAAATACGGAACTACCTGGAGGATATGGTTCATTAGTAACTATAACCGGAATAACACAAGCCGTCCAAGCTGTTATAACGGCAAATAATACATTCATAGTCGGGCAGTTAATAGAGATTAATAATGTATTGGGTATGACTCAGTTAAACGGTAATACTTATTCTATTGTTAACGTCACTCCCACCACAATAACCATTAATGTAGATTCGACAGCTTTTGGAGCTTATGTTTCAGGTGGAACAATATCTGGTCCAAATTCAGCTTCAACACAACCTAATATGATTAATTATCTTACAGGTGAAGCAAATGTTACATTTCCAACAGCAATACCTGTAGGAAATAATATCAATGCACAATGTTATTTCTTTCAAACAGGATTGCCAAGGGCTGTTTTATTCTACAATAATGTTTTAACCCTACGGAGTCCACCAGCTCAAAGCTATTTAGTCGAGCTAGATGCTTATTTAACTCCTGCTGCTTATCTTACTTCTGAATCTGCACTTCCTTTTGGTTATATGGCTGAATATTTATCACTTGGAGCAGCAAGAAAGATACTTTCAGATACAGGAGATGCTGAGCTACTAGCTTTTTATGAACCAAGATTTAGAGAACAAGAAGCATTAGTTCATATACGTAGTCAAAGACAATGGACAGCTACAAGAACTCATACGATTTATAGTATGGGACATGGATCTCATTTGAACGGAATTAACAATTTAGGCGGAAGCGCTTACTAGGAGGATAATGCCTAATTTTACTTACATAACAGGAATTCCAGCCGCTTCTCATAATCCATCTACTGATCAGCCTGATATGCAAATCAACACCAATTCTATAGATGACATCATTGAAGTGGATCACTACAGTTTTAACGATAATAATGGTGGTTATCACAAAAAAGTTTCTTTAGTTAATAATGCTGGCCCTTTTCCTACTCCTGGAGGTGTTGGTAGTGTTTTATATGGTTCTGGTAATGAGTGGATTTTTACTACTGCTGCACTTGCGGGAGCAGGTATTCAAATGACTTTAGGAACAAAACCTCCAATTGCATTGCCTAGAGGAAGCACATTTTTACCAGGAGGACTTCTTTTACAATGGGGAAGTGGAGCAACGGCAGCTGGAGTTTTTAACGACACGTACACATATCCAATGACTACTACTTTTGGGATATTTTCAGGTGTTCAATCAGGAACAGGAACAACTATTACAAATGCATCGATTTTAACAGGTGGACCTCCTCCCTATTCTAATGTGTCTGTTATAGCTAAATTTACTAATGGGAGTTTTGTTACTAATGGAACAATAGTATATTGGTTAGCAGTAGGGCAACCTTAATGACAACCAAGCTCATTGTTGGTCCTATAGATAAGGGTTACACCACTAACCGCCTGGCATTCAATATCGACAATGATGCTTTTCCAGTTCTTAAGAATGCTTATCAATGGCGAGGAAGAATCAAAAGAAAAAGGGGAACTGAATTTCTTAATAGATTAACTCGATATATCAATTCCATTATTTCAGCATATGCAACATCAGTTTCGACTATTACCTTAAATGGATCTGGAGAAGGCAATTTAATTACTGGATTTGGCCTACAGACAAATTCTAGCATTGTTCCTGGATCAGTGACAATAACAGCCCCTGGTCCTACTTTATATACTGATCCCGATATGGACGGTACACTCTCTCCAAGTGGGACTATTAATTACTCAAATGGAGATATAGTTATATTAGCTGAATCTGGGAATTCTATATCTGTCATATTAAAATACTATCCTACATTGCCTGTTATGGGTCTTGAGGATTTCATTTTAAGAACAGAAGAGTTTCCATTTACCATTGGTTTTGACACAAGATATGCTTACAATATTTTGCCTGTATTTCCCTATTCGGTTTATGACATAAGTTTTTATAAAAATCCCGCTGTAGATGCGGTCAATCTTCCTGGATATGTTGCTAAAACAGTATGGACACCTTTAACATGGAATGGACAAGATTATCAGCAGTTTTGGACGACTAATTATGAAGGTGCCTTTTGGGCCACTAACGGGGTAGAAGTTCCTTTTGATCCTACTAATGTTGGAATGCAATATAAATTTATTACCGGAATAACGATAGATCAAGCAGGTAATGGAGTTTATGGAGTGGGAAATGTACCGGCTCTTGCAACATTAACAATAGTGGGTCATGGGTTAGTCGTTGGAGATTTTGTTTTTATAAACGAAGTTTTTTTTGATCCTGTAACTGTTACGGGGATTGATGGTATTAATTTTCAAACTGGTTATGTAGTTGTAGTGGTAGATGCCAATACTGTTCAAGTGGAATTTCCTTTTGCCATACTTACAGGAATTTACGTTTCAGGTGGGATTGCCCAATATTTAACCAGTAGATCGGATGTTACAAAAGATAACATTCGTTGGTATGATGGAGATCCTACAAATGGCAGTATATTAGCCCCAGGATTTTCTCTAGGTAAGGGATGGGTTAATTTTATGCCACCTTTGTCTCAATTTGCATTTAGTGTAGGTGATGCGCCTCTTGGTGTTTATTATTTAGTCGGCGCTAAAATGTTAACTCAATTTAAAGATCGTCTTGTTGTTTTTGGACCTGTGATTCAAACATCAGCAGCAGGGAGCCAGATATACCTTGAAGATACAATTATTTATAGCCAAAATGGTACACCTTTTTACACTGCATCTTTTACGGATGATCCAGTATCTGCCAATACTGTTTTCCATCCTATTTTAGTTCCGGTGAATCAGATTGCATCAGCTCCTTCTTGGTTTGAAGATCAAACGGGATTTGGAGGTTTTATTGATTCAGGACTTGATGAATCGATCAATACCATTGGAACTAATGAAGATGTACTTGTTTTAGGATTTGATACCAATCAAGTTAGAATGGTGTATACAGGTAATGACATTGTCCCTTTCAATCTTTTTATTGTTAACTCTGAACTTGGAGCCACTAGCACATTTTCAGTAATTAGTATGGACCAGGGGATTTTGACACGAGGAAATCGGGGATATACGATAACGAGTCAAACAGCTTCTCAAAGAATTGACTTAGATAATCCCGATCAAGTTTTTGAAGTTGCTAATCAAAATAACGGAACAGAAAGATTTACAGCATCTAGGGATTTCATTAATGAATGGGTTTACTTTACCTATCCATCTAATCAAGAAGATGCCACCCAATACAGATTTCCTACAGAAACTTTTCAGTATAATTACCGTGATAATACATGGGCAATATTCAAAGAGAGTTTTACAACTTATGGAGCTTTTAGATTTCAAACAGGATTTACATGGGCAACGGTTGGGTTAGAATATCCTACTTGGTCAGTTTGGAATGATCCTTGGGATGCTGGAAACTCAACATTGCTCCAACAAACAGTTATTGCAGGAAATCAGCAAGGATTTCTATTTATAAGAGCGGTAGGAACAGGAGAAGGGCCATCATTAGCTATACAGAATATAGTTGGAAGTATTGTTACATCACCTGATCACTGCTTAGATAATAATGATTTTATTGTTATTTCAGGTGTTCTTGGTACGATAGGTCAAGATGTGAATGGTAAGATATTCCAAGTTCAAAATCCTTCTCTCAATTCATTTACTTTAAAACCTTCGATAGTAGGAACTGGGACATATTTAGGAGGAGGAACAATTACTCGTCTCTATATTCCATTTATTCAAAGTAAGCAATTTCCTGTAGCATGGGCATTGGCTAAGAAAACAAGAATTGGAGTTCAGCAATATTTACTTACATTCACTCCTAATGCTCAGATTACTTTATATATCTATCTCAGTACTGCGGATGAGACCCCATTTAATTTTGGTGAAATTGTTCCTGCGATTGAACCTGAAAATAATGGACTCATATACAGTTCTGTTTTACTGACATGTCCAGAAAGCACGAATCTAGGGCTAACTCCTGCGAATACCAACCTACAACAGCTTAATTTAATTGGGTCGAATGGATCGTCGCAAAATCCACAAAAACAGATCTGGCATAGAATAAATACCTCTCTTATAGGAGATGTAGTTCAGGTTGGGTTTACTATTTCACCTGAGCAGATGAGTTCGTTTGAATCTGCTGGGCCATCATTTGCAATAACTGGAGCTTCCCAATCTACTTCAGCTGTTATATTGACTACTGCAAAATTTGGTGAGAATACTATGGTTAAAATCACTGGTGTAATGGGAATGACAGAACTTAACTTCCAAAGTAACCTTTATAATATTTATAGAGTCATTTCATCAACAGATACCGATGTAACTTTAGAGGTAGATTCAACAGGATTTGATGCCTATGTTTCAGGTGGAACTATTACTCCTGTTGCAAATAGAAATTCAACTGCTGAGGTTGAACTACACGCTATGATATTAGATATGACGCCTTCAATGATGTTGAGTTAATTATGAGCTCGAATTTCATAAACCAGGTAGCCTATCTTCGAACTTCTAGAGAGTTCCCCGAGGAACTTCATCAACTGAGCGTTGAAGTCAACAAGATGTATGTAGACATAGCCAATGCAGTTAATGTCAGAACCATAGGGTTATTTTCAGTAAATAGACCAGCCCAAACCGGAGAAAGCTTCTACATCGTAAGAAATAGCCGACAGCAAACCGCTAGACAGGTTTATTCTTTTACTACTACTGCTGCAATAAATCACACAGTGAATGTCACTTTTCCAGGTCAATTCATTAAATGTACAGGATCCTACACGGATGGAACTAATACTTTTGGCCTATTCTTTGCTTCTTCTGTTGCTATTGCAGGACAGATAACTTTTTATGTGACTGATACACAGATTATTTTTTTAGTAGGAGCGGGAGCGCCAGCTTTGACTTCCGGGCTTATTATCTTGGAGTGGTTGATGGATGTGTGACTATTGAATATAATCGACCCCTTTTTTATAATATCCGAAAAAAGGATATTGATGAAATCACACCCAAGAAAAGTTTATAGAGAAGGTCAAAGATTTGGAAATCTTATCGCAATTGAATACATTAAGCCAAAAAGTTATCTTTGCCTGTGTGATTGTGGAAAAAATAAAATAATAAAAACAAGTAACTTAGTATGTAAAAAAACTACTTCTTGCGGATGTCTTAGAGCTGTCAATTCGCAAGATTATCAAGAAAAATTAAAAGAAAAACTCCTAAAAAATATAAAAATCGATGGTAATGGCTGTTGGATTTGGCAAAAATCTAAACATCGGCAAGGATATGGTAATTTTTGTTGTAACCGGAAAGTTTTATTGGCTCATAGGGTTTCATGGACTATTTTTAAGGGGAATTTAGATTTAGAGATTCTGGTTTGCCATACATGCGATAATCCCCCTTGTTGTAATCCAGAACATTTATTTCTAGGAACAGATAAAGATAATTCAATTGATGCTTTTTCAAAGGGAAGAATAAAAAGACATAAAGGAGAAAATCATGCACGCTCTAAATTTAAAAATGAAGATATTGAAAACATAAGAAGTTTAAAACGTGAAGGTAAAACACAAAAAGAAATAAGTGAAATGTATTCGGTAACAATAAGTGCGATTAAACACATTTTAAAAAAAAGAACATGGATCCATATTCCCTAATTTTGTATACAAATAATTCTTTGATAAGTTTATTCTAAAGTTAAATCGAGGTTCATATGAGTTATGGAATGCAGCAATCTTCCACAGGGTTTAATCCAACGTCTACTAATACTGGAATGATGAAAGAAAAGATTCCTTCAGGATATAAAAAAGGTGCGATTAATAATTTTACTCCTGAGCAAATGCAATTATTTCAGCAGATGTTTGGTCACGTAGGCTCAGATAGCTTCTTATCTAAGCTTGCGGGTGGTGATCAAGGAATGTTTGATGAGATTGAAGCTCCAGCATTAAGACAATTCGGTGAATTACAGGGTAATTTAGCCTCAAGATTTAGTGGAATGGGAGGACTTGGAGCACGTAAAAGCAGTGGATTCCAAAATACAATGAACTCGGCAGCTTCTAATTTCGCTCAACAACTTCAATCCCAAAGACAAGGCCTCCAACAGCAAGCATTACAAGACTTAATGGGATTTAGTAATACATTGCTTGGTCAAAGACCTCAAGAGACATCTTTGATTAAGAAACAGCCAAGTCAATGGGGTCAAATTGTAGGAAAATTAGCAGGGGGACTGCCTGGAGCAGTTGCTGGATATGCAGATGATGGATGGAAAGGGGCTGCTCAGGGTTTTGCATCAGGATTTGAGGCTTTAAATAAAGGAATGGGTGGATTTTAATGGTACAAATTTACGAAGAAAATAGAACACCTTCCTTTGTTCAAAGTATATTGGGAGGAATTAGTGAAGGTATAGCACCTGCAATTAAAAATTATCAAGCATCCCAAAAGAATAGACAAGCTAATCAAATGGCGAATGAATTATTAGGAATGGATGTTTCAGGATTAAATGAAAAAACCCGTGATCAATTGATTATTGATAGATTCAAAAATCAAGGGCAATTGGCTGAAAATGATGTTAGTTATCAAACAGTAAAGGAAAGATTTGGTGACAAGTTCGCAAATTTATATAAAGCTTCCCCTGAAGGCGCAAAAACCCAATTGATAACCCATGCACTAGATGCCATTCAAAGAGGAGATGATTTGTCAGGCCTTTTGGATATAGCTCAACCAAATGAAAATAATTCCGATGAACTACCTACTGTTTCTCCAAAAAAACCTCCTGGAATTACTCCTAAAGAATGGGCAAAACAAAAATCTACTCAACTTTATGATATAAATAAGCCAATATTAAAAGAGGCTGGAGAACTTAGAAAGAATCTACAAATGCAAGAACAAGCCATTGAAGATTTAATGGAGGCTTCTCCCCATGTAGGAATAAGAGATTGGGTAGCAGATTATTTTGATATTGAACCTTTCAGAAGTGAATCAGGAGCTAAATTTAAAACAGCTGTAAAAGACTTTTTTCTTTCAGACATCTCTCGTGTGGGCGCGCGTCCGAATCAGTGGGTTGAGAAACAATTATTATCTGCGCTTCCTGTAGCTGGAAGATCTCCAACATCCAATATGATAACCACAGCTGGATTAAGATTTAAAAAGGACCTATCTAAAAAGCGTTTAGAAATCATTGATGAATTGAGTGACAAATATGGATATTCTGAAATTGATTTAGACAAAACTGCTAATAAAATGATGAAATCCTATGTGGTGGAAAGACAAAAGCTTTTAGAAAATGAGATTAGAGATATTAAAAATCGTGAAAGTAAGCTATCAGGAAGAAAGGTTAGAGTTACTGATCAAACTGGTCAAGCATATGAAATCGATGAAAGCGAAGTTGAGCTTTTACCAGAAGGTTATTTAATACAATGAAAGTTCCTCTGACTCTAAAAAAAATACAAACATCTTTTCAGCAACCGGAAATTTATAATGAGAATGATGATGTACCTGAAACTAAAGATAAAAAGCCTCAGCCAATATCTTTAAGAAAAATAGAAGACGAACCTTCTTTTACAGGCAATGAAGATTACGATAACTATATTCGTTCAGCATCACAAATTCCTCAAGGAATAGCTGAAGCCACACCACCAGGAATAGCAGCAGGTTTATGGCAATTACTTGGGCAAGGTGAGGTTTTAGATCCTGAAGAAATTGAGCATATTAAAGCAATTTCTGAACGTGAAGGAATTCCATTTGATGAAGAAAAGTATATGGAAGCTGCACAAAATGCTCTTGGATCAGTTCCTACAGTATCAAATATTGCACGTGGCATTGAAGAAAGAACGGGGTTACCTTTAGAGGCTAAGACTGACATTCAAAAACGTGTTAGATTAGCTTCAACTGCTGGTAAATTTCAACCTGGAACAGTAGCACAAAAGGCAGTAGCTGCCGGAGTTGCTCCACTTGCTAAAGAAGGGCTCAAACGAGCAGGAGTTCCTGAATTTCTTGCTGAACCTGCCTCTTTGGGTGTATCAAGCATTGCAGGGTCAAAAGCTCCAAAGATTGATGTTACAAAAGCAAAAAAACCTTCTGGATTAACAACAAGACAATTTGAAAAATTAGAAAAACCTGTTGAAGTTTCCGAAAAAAAAATAAAACAAATTGATCAAAAGCTTGAGTCTGATTTTAGAGATATTGCCAGTGATATTATTGAGAAGTCTCCAATCAATGAAACTCATTCAGAGCTAAAAAATGACGTAGGATTTAAACTAGCTGCGGAAGAAGCTTTTGAAAAGGTAGACAAACTTGCTGAAAGCATTAATGAAAAGGTTGATTTAAAAGATCTTAAAAAAGATCTCGCAAACAGAGCCTCCAAAGAAAATAAATCTGGAATTACAGAGTTAGAATTTGATAAAGAATATAACAAAAACATTAAACAATTTATTAAAGATACTAAGGGAAAAGATGCCTCAATGAGTGAAGTTATTCGCCAATATAGAAAGAACAACGAAGCCTATGGCAAGTCATGGGAATCAGGAAAATCCACTGATTATAACGTAGCTAAAAGAGAATCTTTATTAGATTATAATAGAACCATTGCAGATATGATTGAGAAAAAATTTCCAGATACTGAGTTTTCAAATCTATTTAAATCCAGCAATGAAAAGTGGAAAAAAATCATGGATGCTGAGGCAGTTGATGCCTATGTGAATGATATATTTGATGGTAAAATAAATTATAAAAAGTCAGGAGAATTTTTTAATAAAAAACAGAAACAGATATTCAAAAGAGCATTAGGTGATGAGGGATATAAAAACTTCGAACAGTTAAATAAAGATTTCATGTCCACTGAGAAAGCTTATAAAATGATGAAAGTGGCTAAAGAAAAAGGATATGTAGATTTAGCTAAAACGGGTATTTCTTATCTTATTCATCCAAAATTAGCTGCCACAAAAGTGGGAATTGGTATGGCTAAGGGAGCATATCAATCGCTTTGGCAATCTTTATTGGATAAACCTCAAATGGCGGTAATTTGGGACAAAGGAATTAAAGCATTTCAGAAGGGTGATTTTTCTACAGCTGAAAAACAATTCAATAAAATGGAAGAATCTAGAGTTAAAGCATTTAAAAAATTCAAAGAAAATAAGTCTGATCAATCCAAATAGCTAAATGGGTCATATCCTATCAACTCGCAAATAATCCAAAAAGCAAAGCAAGCTATAAATCCAATCATTACTTATCTCCTTCTCGAGTACCATGATTTGCATATTTAAGATGTGATTTAAAATCAGCATCCTGTCTTTCAAGTTTTCCATGAAAGTCTTTAGTTTCTTTTTTTATTTCATCAATAACTCGCATAACATGAAGAAAATCTGTTCTACTTTGTCTTGTTGCCCATAAGAACATTCCTAAATTAGCTCCTACTATTGTAGATACTTGTAACCAATCCATTATTCATCCCCGTATTTGTTTAAGGTTAAAGGCGCATAATCTTTCCAATTATTAGAAATTTCAGAGCATTTATCTTTACATTCTGACCAAAAATCACAAATATGGGATTGCAGATTTCTTTCTACTTGATGAAGTTTTATACTAAACATAAAAATATCCCATCCCGAATAAATTCTTATAATTTCTTTTGACATGTGTTTTGTGTGACAAAATCCTAATCTGTACGCTTCAAGAACTTTTAAAGCTCTCCAATCATCAATGTATTCTTGATCGTTTGTTTTTATCTGAGAGAGTTCTTTTTTATAATTTTCTTTCCAATCTTCTATGCAAGATTCTTTTACATCATCAAAAATATTTTTTTGTCTATCTACTATATGGCATTCTATTTCAGGAAATTTATTTTCGATGGCTGTTTTTACTGGTAATAAATTTTTATTCATTTCTTATTCCTTTCTTCTAATTTTTCTATTCTCTTAAATGTTATCCAATGTAAAAGCATATTCATTAAAATAGAAATTGGTATTAAAATTAGTAAGATTATTTCAATCATTTTTTATTTTTTTCCTCGATAGCGCAAAGTCTTCCATGAAAATCTTTCATTTCAGTTTGAATAGAAGTTATCATTTGTTTTGTCCAGGATTCTAATGCTCTATGATCAGCACGTGATTCAGTTCTTACCCATAAAAATAAAACAATATTCGATCCAATTATTGCTAAAACTTGCTCCCAATCCATTTTATTCCTTTATCAAAGTATTGTGACTATTATAACTCATTAAACCTAACCTAATTGTCTCTGACTTAGAGATCCTATAGGAACATGTTTTCCCATTTCCTGTTTTAAATGCAGCCAGATATCCACGTTTAATCATATTCTGAACTGTATTAGGATGAACTCCTATATATTCAGCAAATTCCTTAACCTTAAGGAAGTCTTTTTCTTCATATTTCATGACTTTATTATATCAATTTGTGTTAATAAGTGAAAGTAAATGAAATTATTTGACAAATACCAAAATTTAATTCATTGTGAACTTTAAATTTAAATTTGAGGCGCACAATGGGCATGGCAGTAGGTATAGGTGGATTAATTTCAGTTCCCCCAGCAGCAATTAGAGGACATGGAGTTCCTCCAGAATCATTCAAAGCTCAGCTTGGTCAAATGTATTTTGACATGGATACTTCTCCCCCAACTTTATACATTTATAACGGATTAACTTGGGATGCAGGTGGAGATTCTGAAGCGACAACAACCTCTTTTGGAAGTGTTCAACTAGCTACTTTAGCAGAACTACAAACTGGATCTGCTCCAGCGGGTGCATATGTTCCAACTGCAAATGATGTAGCAACTGTTATCGCAGGTGTTGTTGCAGGTGCTGTTCCCCCAGCTACAGAAACACAAGCGGGTATTGCCCAAATCGCAACTCAAGTTGAAACAGATGCAGGAACAGATGATACAACAATTGTAACCCCTCTAAAACTTACCAATTTTATTGGTGCTAGTGGAGCTCCAGGTTCATTTACAGATCTTACCGCTACTGGAGCAGTTTCTTTTACTGGTGCAACTGGCGGTATCACAATGACATCCGCAACAGCTTCAAGTTTTGGGACAACAGGTGCAGGCATAGATCTTACTCTTTCTAGTGCAGCCGGTCGAGTAGTTGTAAATGGTGAAGAAGCAGCAGCAGATGCTGTAAGAGTCCTATCTGCGGCCGGTGGTCTCGATGTAGATGTAGCTCTTCAAATGAACCTCACATCTTCGCAAAATGCTGTAGATGCAGTTCGTATTCTTGCTAGTGCAGGCGGTATTGATATTGATGCAGTGGGAGCCGCCACAGAAGATATTAATATTACAAATACTGGCGGATCTATTGTTCTTCAATCAACAGAAAGCGCTGTAGACTCAATCGATATTATTTCCACAGCTGGGGGTATTAGGCTTAGAGCAACAGGAGCAGCTGCTACAGAGGATATTTCTCTGACTGCAACAGGAAGCTCTATTGTTCTTAGTGCTACTGAGGCAGTTTCAGATGCGATTAATATTGATGCGACAGCAGGTGGAATTGATGTTGATGCAGCTGGTCAAATTAATATCGCAACATCGCAAAGTGCTGCGGATTCGATAGTTATTGAATCAACTGCGGGAGGTATTGATATACTTGCATCAGGTGCAGCAGCCGGAGAAGATATCGATATCATAGCAACAGGATCAAGCGTTAATATAACTTCGACAGAAAACGCAGCCCAAGCCGTCTATCTAAGAGCAAATGGTGGCACGTCAGAAACAGTTCAAATTCATGCTGACCAAGGTACAGGGGCTGCAAGTGTTCTTGTTTTATCAGATGTTGGCGGTGTTACAATCCAAGGTGGATTGTCTTCAGCTGATGCAATTAATATTGTAGCCTCGGGGGTAGGAGGAGGGATTGATATTGATGCAGGAACAGCAGGATTTATAGTAGATACAACAGGCGGGATTTCATTGGATGCCGCAGCGGCTTCTAATTTTACTGCCACTGGCGCTTTCGATATCACAATTCAATCAACATTAGGAAGCATCTTATTAAATGCTGGTGAAGCAGCAGCCGATGCAATAAACATTGATAGCACAGGTGGTTTTGATTTAGACGCTGCTCTACAGATTAATATTGATTCTGCACAAGCAGCAGCTACGGCAGTCCGTATTAATGCAAGTAATGCGGGTGGTGGTATCGATATAGATGCGGGAACTACAGGGATAGCAATTGATACTACGGGAGCCTTTAGCATAGATGGCGCAGCCGCTTCAAATGTGACTACTACAGGAGCGGGCATTGATTTAACATTATCCTCAGTTTTAGGGTCTGTGCTTGTTTCATCTACTGAAAACGCAGCACTTGCTATTAGATTACATGCTAATGGTGGAACAAGTGAAACAATCCAATTACATTCCGATCAGGGGACTGGAGTAGGGTCTATCAATCTCTTGTCAGATGTTGGAGGTATAACACTAACGGCGACAGGCCTTGCAAGTGCGGATGCAATAAATATCGAGGCTCCAGCGGGTGGTATCGATATGGATTCTGCTTTGCAAACTAATATCGCTTCTTCTCAAGCTGCTGCAACAGCCGTTCAGATAACTGCATCTAATGGTGCAGGGGGAATCACTTTAACTTCCGGCACAGGGAATATTAATGCAGCTGGAGGTCATCTTGCTATTACATCTGTTGCAAAAACTCTTCTTGTTAATGGAGGAGCAGTTACAGACTTTATCGGAACGGCTACTTTAACAGGGGGCCAAGTCGTAATAGCTAATACAAATATTGCGACAGGTGACGTTATTCTCATGGAAAGAACGGCCGTTAATGCCTCTACTGCTTTAGGAATCCTGACCTACACGATTAGTAACGGTGCTAGCTTTACTGTTACCTCAATGGGTGTAACTACGGCTACGCAATTGGCTGCTGATGTGTCTTCATTTGTTTATTTTATCGTTCGTCCAACGTAGTATTTAAATTTAAAATATGATATTAAATCAAATGAATCACCTGTTGAAGAAACTAAAACCGAATAGGTAAATATGGCAATAGATAATAGCGCAATAGCTGTCGCTGCACCGGAGCTGATTACCACAATGGATGGTACTAATAAACTTATTGGGAGTCTTGTTGCTAATCCTACAATCATTATTTTTGATAATCAAAGCACCACAAGTGTGGTTTTATCAATTAATGATGTGCAATGGAAAACTTTTACAGGAGCTGGGGCTCTCGTATTAGATTTAAGAGCAGCTCATGGAAATGCTACCAATTACTCGTTTAGAGTAGGTGATACATTTTTTGGTAATGGAGCTGCAAATGGAAGTTTTTCTATCTCTTATTTATATGCCCAAAACTTTTGAGGTGATTTATTAGCCAAATATATAAAACACTATCTTCTGGGGGACCAATCCCACCTGTTATACCAACCTCTTTTGTAACTCAAAACGGAACTGCAGTTCCGGCAGCAAACATACTTTTAGTAAATGCAAATGATTCCACAGAAAACAATGATAATGGAATCATAACTAAAGGTGGCGTGGTTGGAACGGGAACAGCAAACGAAGTAGATATAGTTATTACTAATAGAGTTCAAGGCAGCGCTACAACTATAGGGGCGGCTACATCTACGATAATAACTTTTACGCCTACAGTTATAGGAACTTATGCATTTGAATTTAGACTAGCAGCTTACAATACTACAAGTTTACTTGGCTCAGGAGCCAGTTTATTTGGAGCAATCAGATTTGATGGAGTAAATTCAAACGTATGTGATCTTTTCGATGAAATAAATAATGATGAAGGCGCTATGACAGGGACAAATCTTGCTGTGATTTCTTCAGGTGCAAGTATGCTACTTCAAGTTACTGGATATGCTGCACAAACCATTAATTGGTCGGCAGTTGGATTATATACATTTGTGGGGGTCTAATGGCTGGATCAAAAAATGATGTCGTCGTAGGAAAAAATGCAGACTTTAGTCAAGCAGGTGCGCCTAATGCAACTACATCTGAAGCAAATGGTCTAGCAACTAATGGCCAATTATGGATAGGAACCACCGCATTAAATGCAGGTGGGACTCATGTTAATGTTGGTTTATTAACTTCTCCAAATGGAAGCATCACATTTGGGTATTCATCTCCTAATATCACTGCTCAAGTAACAGGTGGTTCAACTGTGGGGCAGACCATTACCGGAGATACTGGAGGTGCTTTAAGCCCTACAGCTGGAAATTGGAATATATTAGGCCAACAGTCAGGAACAATTCCTGTAGTGGATACCATTGGGACAGCTCCAAGTACTTTGAGAGTGGAAGACAGAACTTGGAATACTTCTTTGGTTGTAGATCCTTCAGCTACTGTTGGTTTGAGAGGAACTTTTCAAACTATAACAGCAGCATTAGCTGCAGCGGTATCTGGTCAAGACATCTTTATTAGACCGGGAACTTATACAGAAAATTTAACATTGAAAGCTGGTGTTAATTTAACATCATTTTTATGCGATTCTTCTCCATCAAATAATGCCGGGGTTTCTAGCACAATAATCATTGGTAAATTGACATGTACTTATTCAGGAACGGTTGGAATTTCAGGATTAGAATTAAGAACTAATTCAGATTTCTGTATAGAAAGTACCGGTGCTAATGAAGCTTATTTAAATGTGTTTAAATGTAATATCAATGCACTAAATAATACAGCTATCAATGGTACTAACGCAAACTTTAGACCAAAGTTTACAGAATGTACTGGAAATTTAGGAACAACAGGCATAGCTTTATTTACTTTTTCTACAGCGGCATTGCCAAATTTTAATAACTGTAATTTTACGAATATCGGAAATTCAGCAACTGCTTCTACTATAGCTGGTGGTCAGTTGCAAATGAATAACACTCGTTTTGAGTCTTTTTCCATAACAACTTCTTCAACTGCTACTTTAAGGCTTTACAATTGCGTATTTGAGAATAGCAATCTTATTGCTATTACCCATGGTGGAGGAGATTCTTTTTGTTATGGATGCACATTTGCTTCCGGAACTGCATCTGCTGTATCTGTAGGATCAGGTTCAACTTTAAGATTGGTAGATTGTCAAATAACTTCTACTAATACAAATGCAGTGACAGGCTTAGGTCAAGTAAGATATTCAGGATTAGTGTTCCCAGATGCTTCCTCTTTAATCAATACAACAACACAAGTTCCAAATGTAAGGTCTAATGATGCTGTAACAATTGTAACTCCAGGTGCTTACCCCTATACTACAATTCCTCAAGATGCGGTTATTTTAGTGGATTCTTCTTCAGCAAGAACAATAGTACCTCTTGCATCCCCATCTACTGGCCAAGTTCATAGGATCAAAGATAATGTTGGGTCAGCAGGAACAAATAATATTACCATCACCCCTTCAGGAAAAAATATTGATGGAGTGGCTTCATTTGTAATTGCAACTAATTGGGGAAGTGCGGATATCGTGTATAACGGAACGCAATGGAATTGTTTATGATTATAAAATATAAATTAGGATTTTTTTATGGCAAATGTAGGGAAAGGGACAACAGGAACAGTCCTTCAAGGCGCTGGAACTGGATCAAGTCCTAAATTTTCAACTGCTACATATCCAGCAACTGCGACTGGCACAGGAACAATTCTTAGAGCTGATGGAACAAATTGGGTCGCTAGCACTGCAACCTACCCGAATACTGCAGGCACTTCAGGAAACGTACTGACATCTGATGGAACAAATTGGGTAAGTTCTGCTGCTTCTTCATCAGTATTTTATAATGGTTATTTAGCAACTGGATTAGCTGGGAATACCCCAGTCGATTCAACAACATATTATCCTTTTCAAAGTTCTGGATTAATTGGAAATACATCATCATCATCGACTCCTAATCGCGTATATGTCACTACTGCTTTTACCCTAAACAAAGTATATGGAGTTTTTACAGTTGGTGGAACTTTAGGATCTGCAGAAAATGTTATAGTGTTTGTTAGAGTGAATGACACGACTAATACGAATATTTCCAGTACGGTTCAATTGACATCTGCAACAGTCGCTTTTAACAATACTTCATTGGGAGTTGCACTTTCTCCTGGAGATTTTTTTATGTTTGGCTTTACTTGCCCTGCATGGGTAACAAATCCAACAACAGTGAATTTCATGGTAGGATGGTCTAGCTAATCACATTAAAAAGGAAAAGAATATGAAATTTATCAGTTTGTTTCTTTTAACAACAATAATGGGATGCTCATCTGAAGATATTCAAAATCCTGAACCTAAAAATTTGCCACTAGAAAAAGAAATAAATAAAATCAAACAACACCCTATTATGAAAAAGGTAAGTGATGGACAAAAAAATTAAAGCCATTCAAAAAAAAACTAAATCATTAGCCAAAGATGAATCTAAACTTCTTAAAGCTGATAAGAAGATGGATAAAAAAATGGCTAAATGCGATATGAAAATGGCTAAAAAAAAGTAATTTAATTCGATTGGTTGATAAAAGGGATCACTTCGGCTCTTTGAGGTGATCCCTGTTTTAATTCCTCTAGCTCTATCTTTATTTTATGACAAAGATCTCTTAAGATCTCTACTTCTTCCTGAATCGTAGAAAATCTAGCGAATAAACCTTTCTGAACATTCTGACACTTCTTATCTAAAATTCTGAAATCTTTTTCAATTAATGTAATATCTAATTTAGTTGCTGGAGTTTTGTGTTTTTCTAAGTCTAAAAAGTCCAATTGAATCGCAATTGTCATAGGATGTTATTCTTACTTTAAGTTTTTTAAAAATTTCGTGTCGTTGGGACGAAATTTTATCTAGAACTAAATTTATATTCCACTGAAAGGAATTTTTATGTAGATTATGAAAAAAAAGTTTATAGGTAAAAAAATGGAATCCATAAAACAAAAATCTAAAGTGAAAAAAGTGATGAAAGAATTCAAAGAAGGCGATCTTCATTCTGGATCTAAAAAAGGACCTCTTGTTAAAAATCCTAGACAAGCTACCGCAATTGCAATGAGCGAAGCTAAAATCAAAAGGAAGAAATGATCCAAGATGGATGGGGATATGGAAAATCTAACTATTGGCCGTATGTAGCAAAAAAGGTTGCTAAAGATGAATCTGAAGAATGCGAACATATAGATAACCAAGACTTATTAGTTAAAATTAGATATATGTACGACCCCAATTCATATAATGTGAAAATAAAGGTAAGATGCGCTTCTTGTTTTGAGACTTTTCCTAAAACTTCACAAAAAGTAAAGCAGAAGTTCTTGGAATTCTACGGAAAATAACTATATTTTTCATACATATGAAAACCTAATTTCGTGTATACGATATCGATACATGCACACAAAACAGGGATTTTAATGTATAAATATATTCTCATAGCTTTCGTATTCATAACACTTCAAGCTTTTAGTAGTGAAAGATGTGAATTTTCCTTAAATGATTTTATCAATCATCATTCTAGTACAAAGGTTACAGTAAAACCTCGTGCTATGGTAAAAATATTCGAAGATAGTAAGCAAAGTTTTCTTGAAGAAGCAAAATTTGCAAGGATATCGGCAAATAAATATTTTATCGAAGCTGAAAAATATTCAAATTTTTCTTTTAGTTTAGATATTCAAGAGCAAATCAAAGCACTAACAAGTTCATCGATTGGAACTTTTCTTATACAAAATCCTAAAGAAAAAATCTTAGTCGTTGCTTTATCAGTGATAGGAGATTGTGCGGCTCAGTATGTGTCAGGAGCTTATGAAAACTATAGTAATTTTAAACGAAATATTGGATTAGCTGCAGCTGAATTAGAAAGATGTAACGCAGCTTTGAGCATGTCTATGGGAGCATCCCTATTTATTCATCATAACCTAACTTATGAAGATTATTATCTTGAAATTTCAGAAAACGTTGAAAGTTCTATAAACTATTTGATAATAGTAGAAATGTATGCAGCATTAATGGAAAAACCTCTTGATAGCTATGCTCTTTCAGCTAAAATTCAAGTGATTAGAGAAAGTATGGTTAAGGAAATACAAAACTTTGGGCGTATAGTTACAAAGCATTCTCATAAAATTAATTCGTTAATGGAAAATCTCCCTGAAATACTTGCAGAATGCAACCCAATAGACCGAGGATTAACCACTGAAATTTACTATACACTGAAGACAGTTCTTAAGAAAATAACGATAGCAGAAAGAAGGCTAGAAATTGGGTGAAAAAGTAAAAAATAATTTACATAAATTGTTGTATTGTATACGGTGAATTCAAGAAAAGAACCTCCTTACTCTTTTCTTTTTAACATCCATCTATCCCCAAAGATTTAGGTCTCTGGGGATTTTTCATCTTTTAAAGTCACGATCCAAGATTCTATTGGAGCTTTTCTATATAGGTCTAGTTCTACATTTTTAAGCTCTGGGATACGTGCATACTCCACTGGACCTTTGCGGATGTATTTTGTAAGTTTAAGGCCATCTCCATGCGCGGATCTATTATTAGCCAGGAAAATGAGTTCTTGTTTGACTCTATTTTTTTCGTTCTCGATTTCGATAAGTTGTTGTTTGATCTCAAGCTCTTTGTATTGCAAATCTCGATATTTTCCAGATGA
>Ga0157308_10000004_pt1 | contig 27190 bp, 25 predicted proteins | sample NitcycUS198509B2_FD_108396 | JGI IMG/M metagenome (GOLD analysis project Ga0157308, IMG submission 108396) | Soil microbial communities from Arlington Agricultural Research Station in Wisconsin, USA - Nitrogen cycling UWRJ-S198-509B-2 | ecosystem: Environmental > Terrestrial > Soil >...
CCGACCGAATGCAGGTAACCGGCGAACACGAAATCGGTGAAGCCGGTTGCGGTCGTCCAGTTCAGCTGACCGGGCTTCTCGCGCGCGAGCGCCTCGAGCTCTTTGAGTGAGTTGACGTTGAGTGATGTTGCCACACTCACCGCGACCACAGTCTTTGAGATCCGAGCGATCGGAATGAGATCTTTCGGGTCGTAGGGCAGCTTGTCGTGGAAATAGGGGTGGGCGGTGAACGAACTCACCGGCGAAACGAGTAACACATGGTCGTCTTGCGCCTGAAGGAAACTGGTGATGGCGACCATGCCGTCGCCGCCGGGTCGATTCTCGACGACGACCGGCTGACCCCACTTTGCGGAAAGCTTGTCGGCGAAGAGCCGCGCGCCGATGTCGACGCCGCTTCCCGGACCGAGCGTGATGATGAATCTCACCGGCCGGTTGGGCCAGGCGTCCGCCGCCGCACTCGGTTGTGACAGCAACGGCGACACCAGAATGAGTGTCGCAACCAGAATCGAAAATGCCCAGACGGGTTTTGCTGGTTTGCTCATGGATCCTCCTGGGGGCCGGGCGGCCATTCGTCGCGGTGGCCGTTGCAGCGCTGACTGAAATAACCCCGAGAAAGCCTAGCGCGTCCGCTGGCTATCCTGCCAGCTTGACGTCCCACAGGCGCTATTGTCTCGTGGTCGCAGGGGCAGTTGCCCCGAAAATGCCGCCTTCAAGCCCGACGTTGCGCCGTCGGTAATTGACCGGAGCTCGCCATGCCGTCGTTTCTGTTGTCGCCTTTTGTGAAATGGTCGCTCGCCGCTTTGGGCGGCGCGATGATTGTGCATTGGGCTGTTAAGGAAGCGCGCCGCATCAACGAAGAGCTCGAGCAGGCGAGGCGCGTGAAGGCGAAGATTACGGATGCGGAGAATCGTCCGACCTTGCGCCGCGATCCGACCACCGGCGAATATCGGCTCTGACGATCGGCGCTCGGCCTAATCGAGATGGCGGTTGGTGACGCTACGGTGGCCGCCGACCATGGCCGTGAAGAACAGCACGATCAGCACCCACCCGATAACCTGAAACTCGATCACGGCGGTCTCCCCCTACGATCCCCTACTCGGATCGCGTGGGTAGCAGCCGTCCCTTCAACGGCACGTAAATTCGCCTCGACTTGACCCCCTTTGGGGCCGCCTCTAGGGTCGAATCTCTTCCTGTGCTTAAGAATCAGTTTCCATCCGATGGCTGAAGCCAAACTTCGTGCCAGCGAGCGCACGCATCCAGACAACCTGGACCCGTCCCGGTCCTTCCAGGGGCTCATTCTTGCGCTGCAGCAGTACTGGGCGAACTGGGGCTGCGTGATCCTGCAGCCCTATGACATGGAAGTCGGAGCGGGCACGTTTCATCCGGCGACGACATTGCGCGCGCTCGGCCCAAAACCGTGGAACGCTGCCTACGTGCAACCCTCGCGTCGTCCGAAGGACGGCCGCTACGGCGAAAACCCGAACCGGCTTCAGCACTACTATCAGTTCCAAGTGATCCTGAAGCCATCGCCGCCGGACATTCAGGACCTCTATCTCAACTCGCTCAAGGCGATCGGTATCGACCCGAATATCCACGACATCCGCTTTGTCGAGGATGACTGGGAAAGTCCGACGCTGGGCGCCTGGGGGCTCGGCTGGGAATGCTGGTGCGACGGGATGGAAGTATCCCAGTTCACCTACTTTCAGCAGGTTGCAGGATTCGAATGCACGCCGGTCGCCGGCGAGCTCACTTACGGGCTCGAGCGGCTCGCGATGTATGTGCAGGGCGTCGACAATGTGTTCGCGCTCAACTTCAACGGGCGCAATGACGATAAGAAAGTCACCTATGGCGACGTTTTCCTGCAGGCCGAGCAGGAATATTCGCGGCACAATTTCGAATTTTCCGATACCGCCATGCTGTTCGAGCAGTTCAAGATGGCGGAGGCGGCCTGCAAGAAATATCTCGCCGCCGGCTGGGCCAACGGCAAGAAGGAGCGCCACCTGATGGCGCTGCCGGCCTATGACCAGTGCATCAAGGCGAGCCACGTCTTCAATCTTCTCGATGCGCGCGGCGTCATCTCGGTCACCGAGCGACAGAGCTATATCTTGCGTGTGCGTGAGCTTGCCAAGGCGTGCGGCGAGGCGTGGCTGGCGACCGCCGGCGGCGGGGCATCGTAAGATTTTCGGTGCACATCGCGGCGAGGGCACGTCGGCGCCTGCAATTGACAGCTATAGTTATTCGATCCGGCACGGGGGCGCCGAGCGATCATGCTGTTTTGGGCAATCGTTTTCATCGCGGCGGCAGTCGTGCTGTACGCGATCATCATGTTCAACAGCCTGGTGCGCACGCGCCAGATGGCAAACGAGGCCTGGAGCGGCATCGACGTCCAGCTCAAGCGGCGCTCCGAGCTCGTTCCCAATCTGGTCGAGTCCGTCAAAGGCTATGCCACGCACGAACGGTCTGTCCTCGAAGAGGTGACGCGGCTGCGCAATGCTGCCCGCGAGGTTCCAGCCGACGACGTTACCGGCCGCGCGCAGGCTGAGCGCGCCTTGACGACCGCGATCGGCAAGCTCGTCGCGCTGGCCGAGAACTATCCCGCCCTCAAGGCCAGCGCGAATTTTCTCGAATTGCAGCAGGAGTTGAGTAACCTCGAGGACGAGTTGCAGATGGCGCGCCGTTACTACAACGGGACAGTTCGGAACCAGAATGTTCTGGTGCAGTCGTTTCCCGGCAACCTGGTCGCCGGGGCCTTCGGTTTCGGGCCGCGCGATTATTTCGAGTTGTCGGACGCAGCCGGGCGCGATGTGCCGCAGGTCGCGTTGTCCGGACGGTCTCGCTGACGGACGTCGCTCATGATGAGACAGCTCCGGCCCGCTGTGTCGAAACTCCTCCGGGGCCGGCCGGCGCTTGTTTTTCTCTCGCTGCTGTGCGGTGCGACGACCGCTTTTGCGGCGGAGGTCATTCACTCGTTCGATTCAACCGCCCGCGTTGCCAAGGATGGCGAGCTGACCGTCACCGAGGCCATTCGCGTGCAAGCGGAGGGGCGCGAGATCAGGCACGGCATCTACCGTGATTTTCCGCTGACCTTCAAAGATGCGGGCGGAAAGGTGCGTGAGGTGGACTTCAAGTTGCTGGGCGTCGAGCGCGATGGCAGGCCGGAGAGATATTCCACCACGCGCCAACACGGCGTCATCCGTATCTACGCCGGCAGCAAGGATGTAGACGTCCCGCGCGGCGAGCACACGTATGTCTTTCGCTACCGGACGGGACGACAGATCCGCTGGTTCGACGGCAGGCCCGAACTCAACTGGAACGTCACCGGGAATTTCTGGAACTTTCCGATTTTGGCCGTGAACTACAACCTCGAACTAGCCGACGGCGCGCGTCCGGTGCGCTGGACGGCTTATACCGGCCGCCTCGGCGCGCGCGGAATTGATTGGCGCGCGACGACCGACACTTCGGGTAGCTTGATGGTGAGGACCACGCGGCGTCTTGCGCCGGGCGAAGGGCTGACGGTTGTGGCCGAGCTCCCGTCCTCCGCGGTCGATCCGCCGAGCGAGGCAAAACTTCTCTGGTACCGCCTCTACGATAACCGGGCTTGGATCTTCGGCGGCATCGGATTGCTGGTCGTGCTTGGATACTATTTTGCGGCCTGGCAAGTGGTCGGCCGCGATCCCAAGGGCGGCGTCATAATTCCGCTGTTCCATCCGCCGCAGCGCATTTCTCCAGCGCTTGCGAACTACATCCACGATTGGGGTTTCGGACGCAACAAATGGCGCGCGTTCACGGCGGCTGCCTTGTCGCTCGCGGTGCGCGGCCTGTTGACCTTCGACGACGGCGGCGGCTCGCTGACACTGAAAGCGACCGGAAAGGAACCGTCGGGTGGCACAGGCAAGCTGCCGGTAGGTGAAGGCGCAATCCTGAATTGGGTGAAAGGCCAGGGCGGCGTCGCCATCATCAGCAGCGACCACGGAACATCCGTTGCCAAGGTTGGCGACAAATTCACGGAAAGCATCGAGACGGAAAACCGCAATCGTTTCTTCCGCCACAACCTTGGTTATGTTCTTGCGGGGCTCGCCATGACCGCGGCAGTCGTCATTGGCGTGATCACATTCGGCGGGTTGCAGGACCAGGACATTTCAATCCTTGCCGCTATTGCGTTTGGCGGCGTTGTGCTGGGTGTTCTGGCCGTTCAAGCCCTGCAGGTTTTTTTCCAGGGGATCAAATTCGACACGCTGATCCGCAGCGCCATGTCGATCGCATTTTTTGCGATCTTTATTTCGATTTCTCAATCGATCCTGAAGGGGATGTCCCCGAAAGCGCTGATGGACGCATTTCCAGGCATTTGGTCTTTTGTTGAGAACTATCCGTTCTCGTTCGTGCTGGTCGGCGCATTCACGATGGTGAATGGCCTGTTCTTCTATCTGCTGCGCGCGCCGACCGCGCTCGGCCGCCCGATCATGGACCAGCTTGCCGGTTTGCGCCTTTATCTCGAGACAGCAGAGTCTGATCGCCTCAATCTGAACGCACCGGAGATCACCGCGGAGCGTTTTGAAACACTGCTGCCCTATGCCGTCGCGCTCGACGTCGAGAAACCCTGGTCTGATGCGTTTGCAGCAGCGCTACGTCGCGCGCATCCTGACGATCCGGACCCAATGAGCCACTACCATTCGAATTGGAGCTCAAGCGGCAGCTGGTCGAGCAGCAATTTCGGCAGCTCGGTTTCGTCGTCGATCGCGGGCGTAAGCGGCGCGCTGGCCAGCGCGGTGCCGGTGTCTTCCGGCTCGTCCGGATTCTCCGGCGGTGGCGGCGGCGGGTCCGGCGGTGGCGGAGGAGGCGGTGGTGGAGGAGGCTGGTAAAACCCGCGGGCGCGCGTGACAGTCGCGGGCCGCCTTGCTAGGCAAGCCCGCGAACACCGAATTCCATCCAATATGCCCGACCTGTTGCTCGAATTTTTGTCTGAAGAAATCCCGGCACGCATGCAGGCGCGCGCGGCCGAGGAGCTGCGCCAGCTGGTGACCGACCGGCTGGTGGCTGAAGGGCTGACGTACGAGGGGGCAAGAGCGTTCGCCACCCCAAGGCGGCTTGCCCTTACAATTCATGGCGTTCCGGCAAAGCAGCCGGACGTAAAGGAAGAGAAAAAGGGCCCAAGGGTCGGCGCTCCAGAAAACGCTATTGCGGGCTTTTTAAAAGCCGCAGGCTTGTCGTCGATCAGCCAAGCGAAGGTGCAGCCAGACAAGAAAGGTGATTTCTACGTCGCGGTTCTCGACAGACCTGGCAGGGATGCGATCGACGTTATCAAAGACGTATTGCACGCGACGGTCGCGACCTTTCCCTGGCCAAAATCAATGCGCTGGGGTGCTCAATCGGCCAAACCAGGATCGCTTTCATGGGTGCGTCCGCTGCACTCCATCGTTGCCACTTTTGGACCAGAAACCGAAGAGCCTGAAATCGTTTTGCTTGATATTGGCGGCATCAAAGCAGGCGACGAAACCCGCGGCCACCGTTTCATGGCACCGGCGCCGTTCAAGGTGCGCCACTTCGACGACTACATGGCCAGGCTCGAGAAAGCCAAGGTCGTGCTCGACTCGGCGCGGCGCGCCGACATCATTCGTGCCGACGCCAAGAACCTTGCCTTCGCGCAAGGCTTTGAAGTCGTGGAAGACGAGGGGCTGCTGGCGGAAGTGGCGGGACTCGTGGAGTGGCCGGTGACGCTGATGGGCGGCTTCGATAAGGCTTGTCTCGCGATCCCGGAAGAGGTGATCCTCGCCACCATCCGCAACAACCAGAAATGCTTCGTGCTGCGGGATCCGCAGACGGCGAAGCTCGTCAACAAGTTCATCCTGGTCGCCAACGAGGAAGCAGCCGACGGCGGCAAAGCGATCGTCACCGGCAACGAGCGGGTGATCCGCGCGCGCCTGTCCGACGCGAAATTCTTCTACGAAACCGACCTCAAGACGCGTCTCGAAGACCGGCTGCCGAAATTCGCGCAGATCGTCTTCCATGAAAAACTTGGCACGCAGGCCGGGCGCATCGCGCGTATTGTGGCGCTTGCCGGTAGGGTGGCGCCGCTGGTCGGCGCCGACGTCGCGAAAACCGAGCGCGCCGCGCAACTCTGCAAGGCCGATCTGCTGACCGACGTTGTCGGTGAATTTCCCGAATTGCAGGGCCTGATGGGCCGCTATTACGCGGAAGCGCAAGATGAAGATGAGGCGGTCGCGCACGCCTGCGAGGACCACTACAAACCGAAAGGGCCGGACGATCTTGTGCCGTCCGATCCAGTGTCAATTGCGGTCGCGCTCGCCGACAAGATCGACACGCTGACGGGATTTTGGGCAATATTCGAACCTCCTACGGGATCTAAAGATCCGTATGCGCTGCGTCGCGCAGCGCTCGGCGTAATCAAAATAGTTCTACAAAATGAAATTCGTCTAGCTCTTCGACCCCTCGTTGGTCGCCAGTTGGCAAGCTGGTTTGAAACTCTGACGCCGCGAGTGCACAAATTTACCGCGGATCAGATGAGGCAAGCATCAGAGGCTGCAACCTCGGATTTGCTGCTGTTCTTCGCGGACCGCCTGAAGGTGCAATTGCGCGAGCAGGGCGCACGACACGATCTCGTGGACGCGGTATTCGCGCTCGAGGGTCAGGATGACCTGCTGATGATCGTGCGCCGAGTCGACGCGCTCGGCAAATTCCTCGATACCGACGATGGCAAAAATTTGCTTGCCGGCTATAAGCGCGCCACCAACATCATCCGCATCGAGGAAAAGAAGGACAAGCGCGACTATACCGGCGCCCCAGACGCGAGGCGCTACCAGTTGCCGGAAGAGAAGGCGCTCGCTGAAGCTATTGATGCCGTCAGGAATGAGGCCGCTGCTGCCGTCGGCAGGGAGGATTTCGCCGCGGCGATGCGGGCCATGGCCAAACTTCGCCCGCGCGTTGATGCCTTCTTCGACAAGGTGACGGTCAACGTCGATGACAAGGCCTTGCGCGAGAATCGCCTCAAGCTGCTCAACGAAATTCGTGAGGCGACTCGCGCCGTTGCGGATTTTTCGAAGATCGAAGGCTAGCGCTCGCTTCGGAGCGCGCTCCTAAGTACCGCGTGTGACACCAAGGGAACTACTGCCATCGTTTCGCCGTTTCTGTCGATTGCCAGCCAATTGAGGAGTCCACCATGGTCATCGGTATTGCGCATTTGCAGCCCATTATCGCTCTCATCGCCGGTATTCTCATCCTCGTCATTCCACGGCTACTCAACATCATCGTTGCGGTCTATCTCATCATCGCCGGGCTGCTCGGTCTCGGACTTTTCAAGTAGCCCAAATTCCGGCTTGCGCCCGCCTGTTCGGAAGTGTTCTTAAGGGCCGTTGTCCCTACCGATAGCTATTGACCCATGGCCAAACGAAAACGTCCGCGCGCCAGCGCAAAATCAAAGAAAAAGACGGTACGGAAGTCCGTCCGGCGCAAGGCAAAGCCGGTCGCTGTGCCAGCCAAGGGTAAGTGGGTCTACAGCTTCGGCGACGGCCGCGCCGAAGGCAAAGCCTCGCTGCGCAATCTGCTGGGCGGCAAGGGTGCCGGACTTGCCGAAATGGCAAACCTCGGCCTTCCGGTCCCGCCGGGCTTCACAATCACCACCGATCTTTGCACGTACTATTACACGCACGACAAGCAATACCCGAAAGACCTGCGCGGCCAGGTTGAGAAGGCGCTGGTCCAGGTCGGCCGTATCACCGGCAAGACCTTCGGCGACAAGTCCAACCCGCTGCTCGTTTCGGTGCGGTCGGGGGCACGCGCCTCGATGCCGGGCATGATGGATACCGTGCTCAATCTCGGCCTCAACGACGAGACCGTCGAGGCGCTGGCAAAAAAATCAGGCGACCGGCGCTTCGCCTATGACAGCTATCGGCGCTTCATCACGATGTATTCGGACGTCGTGCTCGGGGTGGGGCACGAGCATTTCGAGGAGCTGCTCGATCACCACAAGGAGCGCCAGGGCTACAGCCTCGACACCGACCTCTCCGCCGATGATTGGGCCGAGTTGGTCGTGCGCTACAAGAAGCGGGTGAAGGACGAGCTGGGCCGCGACTTTCCGCAGGGCCCGCATGAGCAGCTCTGGGGCGCCATCGGCGCCGTGTTCGGCTCGTGGATGAATCAGCGCGCCATCACCTACCGCAAGCTTCACAACCTTCCTGAAAGCTGGGGCACGGCCGTCAACGTGCAGGCCATGGTTTTCGGCAACATGGGCGACACGTCGGCGACCGGCGTTGCCTTCACGCGCAACCCGTCGACAGGCGAAAGGAAGCTTTACGGCGAATTTCTCATCAACGCGCAAGGCGAGGATGTCGTCGCCGGCATTCGAACGCCGCAGGAAATCAGCGAGGAGGCACGCAAGGAAGCGGGTTCCGACAAGCCGTCGATGGAATACACGTTGCCGAAGGCTTATGCCGAGCTCAAACGCATCTACAACGCGCTCGAGCGCCACTACCGCGACATGCAGGATCTCGAGTTCACCGTCGAGCAGGGCAAGCTATGGATGCTGCAGACGCGCTCGGGAAAACGCACGGCCAAGGCCGCGCTGCGGATCGCGGTCGAACTCGCCCACGAAGGTCTCATCTCAAAGAACGATGCCATCCTGCGCATCGATCCGCTCACCCTCGATCAGCTGCTGCACCCGACGATCGATCCGCGCGCGCATCGGCGCGTCATCGCGACCGGCCTGCCGGCGTCGCCGGGCGCCGCAACCGGCGAGATCGTTTTTTCGCCGGACGAGGCGGCGCAGCTCAAAGCCGACGGCAGGAAGGTCGTCCTGGTGCGCGTCGAGACATCGCCCGAAGACATTCACGGCATGCACGCGGCCGAGGGCATCCTCACCACGCGCGGCGGCATGACCTCGCATGCCGCCGTCGTTGCGCGCGGCATGGGCAAGCCCTGCGTTTCGGGCGCAGGTTCGTTGCGCGTCGACTATGCCGGGGGCTCGATGACGGCCGGCGGACAGACGTTCAAAAAGGGCGACTACATCACGGTCGACGGATCGACCGGCCAGGTGCTGGCCGGCAAGGTCGAGATGATAGAGCCGCAGTTGTCCGGAGAATTTGCCACGCTGATCGGCTGGGCCGACAAGGTCCGCAAGCTCGGCGTGCGTGCAAATGCCGACACGCCGACGGACGCGAAAGCCGCTGTCCGTTTCGGTGCCGAGGGCATCGGGCTCTGCCGCACCGAGCACATGTTTTTCGACGAAGCCCGTATCCAGGCGGTGCGGGAGATGATTCTCGCCGACGACGAAAAGACGCGCCGCGCGGCGATTGCCAAATTGCTGCCGATGCAGCGCGCCGATTTCGTGGAATTGTTCGTGATCATGGCGGGGCGGCCGGTGACGATCCGGCTGCTCGACCCGCCGCTGCACGAGTTCTTGCCGCACGGTGAGGAGGAGATCGCCGAAGTCGCCGCCGCCATGGAAGCCGATCCGGCGAAGCTCGCGGCGCGCGCCAGCGAGCTCTCCGAATTCAACCCGATGCTCGGTTTCCGCGGTTGCCGCATCGCCATCGCTTATCCGGAAATCGCCGAGATGCAGGCACGCGCGATCTTCGAGGCGGCAATCGATGCTGCCAAGCGCACCGGCAAGCCGGTGGTGCCGGAGGTGATGGTTCCGTTGATTGCCACCAAAGCGGAATTCGATCTGGTTAAAGCGCGCATTGACGCGATGGCCCAGGAGGTCGCAAGGGAAAAGGGCGCCAAGGTCAATTATCAGGTCGGCACGATGATCGAGCTGCCGCGCGCCTCGCTGATGGCGGGCGAGATCGCCGAAACCGCGGAATTTTTCTCATTCGGCACCAACGATCTCACTCAAACGACCTTCGGTATTTCGCGCGACGACGCGGCGAGCTTCCTCGGCATCTACACCGCGCGTGGAATTTTGCCGGTCGATCCGTTCGTGTCGATCGACACGCAGGGCGTCGGCGAGCTCGTCAAGATCGGGGTCGAGCGCGGCCGCAAGGTGCGCCCGAAGCTCAAGGTCGGTATTTGCGGCGAGCATGGCGGCGACCCTGCCTCGATCACCTTCTGTCATGAAGCCAGGCTCGACTATGTGTCGTGTTCGCCGTTCCGCGTGCCGATCGCGCGCCTTGCCGCGGCCCAGGCCGCGCTCGGCAAGGCCGTCGCCAGCCAGGCCTAGTCTGCATGGCAATTTTTGACCTGAAAAATCGAGTTGCCTTCGTAACCGGCGGCAATGGGGGCATCGGGCTTGGCATGGCCAAAGGTCTGGCCGGGGCTGGGGCTTCAATCGTCATCGCGGGTCGAAACAAGACCAAGGCACAATCGGCTCTGTCGGAGCTTCGATCACTCGGGGCGCCGGCCGAATTTGTCGATCTGGATGTGCTGGACGAAACGTCATGCCGCCAGGCAATCCAGAATGCCGTCGGGCGATTTGGCCGCCTCGACATCCTCGTCAACAATGCAGGGACCACGGTCCGCAAACAGCCGGAAGATCTGACGGCGCAAGACTGGCACCTGGTGATGAACACCAATCTCACCGGCGCTTTTCTGTGCTCGCAGGCGGCTTATCCTCACATGGTGCGCGCCGGCGGCGGCAAGATCATCAATATCGGATCGATGATGTCGGTGTTCGCCTCGTCCTATGCCGCGCCTTACGCCGCAAGCAAGGCCGGCATTGTTCAATTGGCCAAATCGATGGCGGTCGCCTGGGCGAAGGACAATATCCAGGTCAATGCGATATTGCCCGGGTGGATCGATACCGAGCTGACCCAAGGGGCCCGGAAGCAGGTTCAGGGTCTGCACGAGAAGGTGCTGGCGCGTACTCCGGCCCAGCGTTGGGGAGTTCCTGGCGATTTTGCGGGCATTGCCGTGTTCCTGGCATCGCCTGCCTCGGACTTCGTCACTGGCGTGGCGATCGCCGTCGACGGCGGCTATTCAGCTCAAGTCTGATTTGCGGCCCCGCAAAGCCCTAAACGGCCACCTTGCCGAGGAAGTCCCCGACTTCCAGCCGCAGGTCGGCGACCGCACGCTCCACCGCTTCAGAGGCATCACGCACCACCTCGGCCGAGCCGCGCGTCTGCGTAGCCGCGCCGGCGACCTCGCCAAGCACCGCCACAACGTGATTTGTGCCTTCGGCCGCGCTTTGAACACTGCGCGAGATTTCGCCGGTTGCCAGATTCTGCTGCTCGACCGAAGCGGCGACGGCCGACGTATTCCCATTGATGTCCTGCATGCGCTCGGCGATCTGGCGGATTGCTTCGACCGCGCCTGACGTCGATTCCTGAACGGCCAGAATATGATTGGCGATGTCCTCGGTAGCCTTGGCCGTCTGCACCGCCAGCGATTTCACTTCGGACGCCACCACGGCAAAGCCTTTGCCGGCTTCGCCCGCGCGCGCGGCTTCGATGGTGGCGTTGAGCGCGAGCAAGTTCGTCTGGCCGGCAATGTTACGGATCAGCTTGACCACGTCGCCGATCTTCTGCGCGCCGTCTGCAAGGCCTGCAATTTCATCGTCCGTTGCGCGCGCCTCGTTGGTTGCAAGCCCGACGACGCTGCTGGTTTGCGTCAGCTGGCGGCTGATCTCACCGATCGATCGTGACAGCTCGTCGGCCGCAACCGCAGCAGTTTCCACGTTCGCGGAAGCTTCGTTGAAGGCCTGTACCGCGCTCTCCGCCCGCTGTGAGGTGTGCTCGGAGGAGCCGAACAAACCGCGAGCAGTCGAGCGCATGGCCGTGGCACTGCTGCTGACGCTGGACAGGAGCTTCTCGATATTTGGACGAAACGAGGCAATGGCAGAGTCGATTGTTGTACGCCGCTGCTCCTGGCTGCGGATGGCGGCGCGTTCCTGCTCGGCATGGCGCTGCTCCGTCACGTCCTCGTGTGTCGAGACCCAGCCGCCGCCCGCCAAGGGCTCGTTCTTGGCAAGCACGATGCGCCCATCGCTTGCCTGTACGTAATGCGATTGGCTTGTGCCCTGCGCCATCGCGTCCAGGATTTTCTGCACGTAGGCGTCGACGTCGCCGGAGAACAATCCGGTCTCTTTGCGATACTCGATTAGCCGCTTGAGCGTGCAGCCCGGTTTCACGACCTTGGGATCGAGTTTGTACATCTCAAGGTAGCGAGCATTGAGCAGGATAATGCGGCCCTGCGCGTCGAACATGTTCAAGCCCTGGGACATGTTGTTCAGGGCAGTCGAGATCCTGCGGTTCTGGCTGCGCAGGCGTCGATAGGCGATGCAGGCCACCACGAAGGCCATAATGCACAGCGCGGCGAATACCTGTTGCCCTACGGCGGTCGACGGCAGGAGGGACACGATCATGCTGGGCCTAAAATTACCTCTGGCAGTATTGGGATGCAGCAATTGCGATATAGTTAATTGTTCTTTCCCATTCGTTGACGACCCCGCGAGGTACCATTCGGTGTGATTTTCCGGGGCACAACGGCAGGACCCAGATTGGCGGGATGAATCGGAGCGGAAGGCTTTTGCGCTACTGGTATGGTGCGATCTGCATCGCGGGGCTCGGCTTCGGCCTGTTGGGCGAGCGGCGGCCATTCGGACAGAGCATCCTCGCCCATCCGTTCATCGTCTATGCCTTTGTGGCGGCAGCCGGCCTGCTCGTTATTCGCGTTGTTCGGCAGCAGCCGGTGCCGGAGCTCATCCCGGAGCGCGCGCTTGGTCTGGGATGTGCCGCAGGCGTCGCCCTCTTTCTCGCCGGGAACTTCATTGCCGCGCACCTGGTCGGCCGTTGACCAAGCGTTTACGACGGTGCAGCGCGCGCGCCCGCGATTAACACCTTCGCAAGGTTAATCGGTTCATAAAAAAACATGTCGCGTTGTCGCCACCCGGCGGCGGGCGGTGGCAGGACGTTGCGGTGTGGCGTTGAGCGGACGGGGAGCAGTTTCGCTTTTGCGTCGGCGGCCGAGTGCTGCGTCGTTCGGCATTGGGCTCGCGCTACTCGCGATATTCCCGGATGCGATCGGCTTTCAGGACCTCGGCGCCTTGCTTGCGCGGCAGCCGGCAGTTGCCAAACGCTGGCAGCAGCATCTCATTGCGTCGCCATTCGGGACGATCCACGCGGCCACCTTCAGCCTGCCGCGGCCGATCGGCACCAGCATTCCGCATCCGCCGATCTATGCCCTGGCGAATTTCGACCCGGCGGATATTACCGGCTCGATCGGCAGGCAATTGCTCGGCGATCCAATGGCGCCGATTCAATTTCCGAAACCCAATCGCAAGGCCAAGCGCGACTCCCTGGTCGCGCGCCCCCGCGATCCGATGCCGCCGCTGCCGGAGGCGCATGCGATCGAGTCTGTGCCGCAGGCTGAGGTCGACGCCACACTCAGGAAGGATGAAAACGCGCGCTTCGATCCATACGCACAATATGAATTTGTCCCGGCTCCCGATCAGAGGACCGCAACGCCGGACGTTGATATTCCATATGCGGACATTCCACCGGCAAACCTGACGCCGACGGCGCCGCAAAACGCATCGCGCAAGGATGCGGCCCAACTGTTTTTCGGCGTCGACTCGTTGGCAGCTGGGGACGGAAAGATCGCGCCAAAGATCGCGCCGAAAATCGTACCTTGGGCGCCGGGTGAAGCGCCGGTCGTGCTCGCGTCACGCGGCGATCCGGATATCAAGCAGTCGGCTCTGTCACCGTCGCTGTCAGGCGACGAAAACAAGGGCGGCGAAAGCGTCGCGAGCAAAGGCGAGGTGACCGGTGTCGACCAGCGGCCGCGATCTCCGGCCGAGCGGCTCGCGCTCACGGGGACCGCGCGTGCCAAGGCCGAGAAGTGTCTTGCCAATGCCGTCTACTTCGAGGCGCGCGGTGAATCCGTCCGCGGCCAGATCGCGGTGGCGCAGGTCGTCATGAACCGCGTCTTCTCGCCATTCTATCCGAACGATGTCTGCGGCGTGGTCTATCAAAATTCCGGTCGGCACTTGGCGTGCCAGTTCACCTTCGCCTGCGATGGCATCCCCGATATCGTCACGGAACCAGACGCCTGGGAGCGCGCCAAGCGAATTGCGCACGATATGCTCGACGGCAAGCTCTGGATGCCGGAGGTATCGAAATCGACCCACTACCACGCCTATTGGGTCCACCCGGATTGGGTTAACGAGATGAAGAAAGTTTATAAGCTTGGCGTGCATACCTTCTATCGCCCGCGCGCATGGGGCGACGGCGAGGATGAACCGACCTGGGGCGATCCCGCGGAAACCGAGAAAGAAGCCGCGAACGAAGAAGCGCAAGGCCCGGTAAGTCACAGCAAAGAATGGCTTAAATCGGAAGAAGGGCAGGCGTCGCTGCGCCAGAGCGCCCGCAAATAGCGCTTTATCCAAACGGCGTATGTGCCGTGCAAATGCGGACGATCACGAATTTTCGTTTTGGCGCCGCGGGATGAGCCTATATGTTCCGCGCAACCATTTCGGCCGGAGCAGTTCAATGTCAGTGCAATCGACGGCGGGGAAAACGATCGCGGTAAGTGCATGGCGCACGCCGCTGGTCATTATCACCTGCGGCTGCCTGATTGGTGCAATCGGCTTCGGCCCGCGCGCCGCGCTTGGCCTGTTTCTCACGCCGATGTCGTCGGCCTACAGCTGGGGCCGCGACGTGTTCGCGCTCGCCCTCGCGATCCAGGTGTTGATCTGGGGCGCCGCGACTCCGTTCGCAGGCGCAATCGCCGACCGCTACGGTACGGTGCGCGTGCTGTCGGTCGGTGCGCTGCTCTATTGCGCCGGGCTCGTGCTGATGGCGCAATCGACAACGCCCGCCATGCTCAATTTATCCGCGGGCGTTCTCACCGGTCTCGGCATTGCAGGCACATCGTTCACGCTGGTGCTGGCAGCGTTCAGCAAGCTGATGCCTGCCGAGTGGCGCGGCTTCGCCTTCGGTGTCGGCACGGCAGCCGGCTCGGTAGGTCAGTTTCTGTTTTCACCGCTGGCGGTGGGATTCATCGACTTTCTTGGTTGGCAGCACGCCCTGGTTACTCTCGGCATCATTACACTTTTGATGATCCCATGTGCCCTCGGCGTGCGCACGCCGCCGATGGATGTTGGCGTGACGCCGGGCGGGGCACCGAAGCAATCGCTGGTGCAGGCACTATCGGAGGCTTTCGGCCATCGCAGCTACGTGCTGCTTGTGATCGGCTTTTTCACATGCGGCTTCCAGCTTTTGTTCATCACCGTGCATCTGCCGTCATATCTTGTCGACCGCGGGCTTTCGGTCGATGCCGGCGCCTGGACCATCGGCGTGATCGGCCTGTTCAACATCTTCGGCTCGATCGCCGCCGGCTGGCTCGGCGACAGGATGCCGAAGCGTTACCTGCTCTCGGTCATCTATCTCCTGCGTTCGCTGGCCGTTGCAGTCTTCATTTCTCTTCCCGTTACATCAGTTTCGGCGGTCGTTTTCGGCGCGTCGATGGGCCTGCTTTGGCTTTCGACCGTGCCGCCGACATCCGGGCTTGTGGCACTGATGTTCGGCACGCGATGGATGGCAACCTTGTTCGGCTTTGCCTTCTTCAGCCATCAGGTCGGCGGCTTTCTCGGCGTGTGGCTCGGCGGCGTGCTGTTCGAACGCACCGGTTCCTATGAGGTGATCTGGTGGCTGTCGATTGCGCTCGGCGTTATCTCGGCCATCATCAACCTTCCGATCATCGAAAAACCGGTCCTCCGCGCCGCGCCGGTTCCCGCCTGAGCGCTTGCGCCCGGGGCCGTGCCGCGCCATGAATGCCGGGATGAACCGGCGAGGCGCACGTGGCGGCATTCAAGGCGATTGTGATTGAGAAAGCTGAGGGCGGCGCAAAGGCCGCTCTCACAGATTTCGACGAAGCCAACCTGATGGACGGCGACGTCACTGTTCGCGTCGAATATTCGACGATCAACTACAAGGATGGGCTCGCCATCACCGGCAAGGCGCCGGTGGTGCGGCGCTTTCCAATGATCGCGGGTATCGACTTTGCGGGCACGGTGGAATCGTCCGCCAACGCGGCGTGGAAACCGCGCGACAAAGTCATCCTCAACGGCTGGGGCTGCGGCGAGACGCATCTCGGCGCCTACGCCGAAAAATCTCGCGTGAAGGGCGACTGGCTCGTGCCGCTGCCGAAGACGATGAGCGCGCGCGAGGCGATGGCGATTGGCACCGCCGGCTACACGGCGATGCTGGCGGTGATGGCGCTCGAGAGTCATGGCGTGACCCCGGCAAGCGGACCAATCGCGGTGACCGGAGCAGCCGGCGGCGTCGGGTCCGTCGCGATTGCGGTTCTGTCCAAGCGCGGGTTTGCCGTCCACGCGGTGACCGGCCGTCCGCAGGAGGTTGACTATCTTAAAGGGCTGGGCGCTACAGAGATCGTCGAGCGCAACGAGTTGGCCGGTCCGGCAAAGCCGCTGGCGAAAGAGCGCTGGGCGGGCGCGATCGATGCCGTCGGTTCGACCACGCTGGCAAATCTGTTGTCGATGACCCGCTACGGCGGGGCGGTAGCGGCGTGCGGGCTTGCCGGTGGTATGGATCTGCCCGGTTCGGTTGCCCCATTCATTTTGCGGGGAGTGTGTCTTTACGGCATCGACTCGGTGATGTGCCCCCTGGACCGGCGCCGGGAAGCCTGGAAACGGCTGGAAACCGACCTGGATCGCCAAAAACTGGCCACGATGACCCGGGAAATAGGGCTTTCGGACGTATTCAGGGCGGCATCCGAGATCGTTTCGGGCGCGGTCCGGGGCAGGATCGTGGTCAAAATCGGGTAAACACGTTCAGGATTTGTCGACGAAAGCCGTGCATAATTTGTTAGGCCTCAAATTCGGGCCGAGTGTGCAGTAAACTGTTGCGTCAGTTGGAGTACGGGGATGGTGCGTGGTTTTGCATTGACGGTCGGCCTGTTGGCCGCGGTGCCGGCAGTCGCGGGCGAGATGTCCGCCGATGAAGCCCGCCGCTTCGTCATCGGAAAGATATTCAGCTACACCTGTTTCGAGGGCACGCGCGGGCAGGGCCGCGTGAATGCCGACGGCTCGGTGACCGGCTCCATCCAATTCCAGGGTTCAGGCGAGGTACGCCACGCGCACCTGCCGGCCAACACGCTCCATGTCAAAGGCGAGTCGGTCTGCGCATCGCTGCGCGGCCTGCCTCTCCAGCCTTGCTTCAATCTGGAACGCACAAGCGCAAGCAGCTTCCGCGGATCGGTATCGGGGCTGGGCTTTGCTTATTGTGACTTCACGCGGCCCGGCCGAACGACCGTCGCGCACGGCGTGCAGCGTACGCAGACCGCGCAGCCGCTGGGCTTGCGTCCGACGCTCGCCGCTGACAACAACAACAACTGAGCATCAACCTTTTGCCGGAAAGATCATGCACGTCGTCGTGGCGTGCGCATAAAGCTTGCCCGCGCGGTCCTTGAGGTCGCCTTCCGATGTCGCGACCGTGCGTCCGCGATGCACGATGCGGCCTTCCGCGCGAACCGGACCGGTGTCCTTGCTCAAGGGCCGCACAAGATTGAATTTCAGTTCCAGCGTCGTCCAGGTGTCGCCCTTGGCGATCGTCGAAAATATCGCGCAGCCGAGCGCCGAATCGAGAAGGGTTGCCGCAAATCCGCCGTGCACGGTTCCGATCGGGTTGTAATGACGAAAGTCCGGCAGGCCTTCGAAGACCGCACGCCCGTCTTCTACCTCGGCCAGGTGAAAGCCCATCAGCTCGCTGATCGGCGGATTGGGCAGTTCGCCGGCGACGATCGCCTTGAGAAACGAAAGGCCGTCGTACGATTTCAAAATCTCCGGCGAGACGACGCCATAAGTCTTCGCGCTCTTGATCATGCCGTCCCCGCGTCGGTTATTCCGACCTTATAGCGTCCCTGCGCGCTGGGAACAGCATGCGCTGGTAGATCCAGCCGATGCCAACCAGGACCGCGCCGAGGCCGATGAAGGAGAACGCGCGGAAAATACCGGTCAGGTCCGACATATCAACCAGAAAAACCTTGCCGATTGTCAGGGCGACAACCGCGGCGGAGGCAAGGCGAGCCGGCTGCGATTGCAGCCGGAAACCCGCGATCAACAGCAACACGCCGAAGACGAGCCAGACCGCGGAATAAGTGTATTGCTCGGCGTCGGTCGTTGCGCCGCGCGTGAGAACTTCGCCGTGGAAAAGCGCCCGCACCTCAAGTCCGAGATACATCAGGGCCAAAACGACCGCCGCTGTTGCAGCGATGGCGCGGTAGGCGAGGGGCCTGCTGTTTCGTGCGATCAAGGCAAGTATTGCGGCAAGCAGCGCCGGAATGCCATAGCCGAGCAGAACCAGATTGAAGAACATTCCCCCGACCGGCCGACCCGTGAGCATCGGGTTAACGCCCACGACCAGACCGAACAGCGTCGCTAGCATGGTCGCCACGAAGATCAGAAGCGCGCCGGCGTTGTGCACGACGCTATTGGTTCGCATACGCAGGCGCTCGAGCCCGATTGCCATCGCAAATCCGACGCAAACCTGCATGGCGATTTCCGCCAAGGCTGCCGATCGTCGATAGACGTCGCCATTGTTCATGTAGTGGCGGATTTCGAGTAGCGCGAGCAAGACCGTGAACAGAATCGCTGCCGCCTCAGCCATGCGTGTGGGAATATCGTCGGCGCGCCGGCGCAGCAGATAGCCCGCATACCAGAACGATGCGGCTGGTACGCCGTATCCATAGAGTAGCCAGTTGAAGATGGGCGTCGTACCGACGTCGCGGCCGACGATGCGCGGCTCGTAACCGACGCGCATTAGCACAACGACGATGATGGCGGCCGCCAGATAGCGCAGTGCGGGCAAGGGCCGCCGTTCCGAAATCCAGGCGACGCCGGGGACCATTAGTGAAAGACCGACGGTCAGCCAGCCCTTATCGAGCGCGAATGTCAGCGCAAGTGCGAGCGAGGCCACCGCGCCCGCTGCGTAAATGGCCGTCGCCGACGCCAGCCCAGGCTGCGGCGGTCGTTTGCCCAGATATTCGGTCGCATAGCCGTAGAGTGCAGCCAGGGCGAGCGCCAGAGCGGCAAACGGAATTGAGCGGTCGAGGTTGGCAATTCGCAGGTAAAGCGCGATCAGGATGACAATGGGAACGACGACACCGGTCAGGCTCCATAACTGCGCGTTGAGCGCAGTTGCGGCGCGACCCTGCGCGGCGAATGCCGGCAATCCGAAGATCACCGCGAGCGCGGCGCCGAAAACCAGGTGCAATGTCGTTCCTGTTGGCGGGCCGGGAATGGCGCCGCGCGTCACGCCGGGCGAAAGCACGAGCGTTTCCACGAACTCGGGCGCCGCCCACTGAATCATCACCGCGGCGGCGAAGACGCCCGCGGCGGGCAGGGCCCAGAGCGCCGCTTGCGTGCGCCATGCGATCGCAACGGTTGCGGCTGCGAGCAGCGCAAAGGTCGTGAGTGCCACACTGTCATGGTCGCTGTTGATGACCAGAAAAGCCGCGGCAAACAAAAATGCGCCGATCGACCCGGAGGACACCCCGTCGATTTTTCCCGACTCGGCGGGCGGGCCGTATTTCAGCCCGGACACGATAAGTGCGGCCGCAAGCACAAAACCCGCGACGACGTGGAAAAGGTGTGCCGCCAATGCCTCGATGTGGTCAGGTTCGGCGCCGGCCCACGTCCAGAGCACGCCCATCGCCGTAGCGGTGATCGCAAGCCATCGCCACAGCCGCATGCGAGCCAACGCGAAGGCCGCCGCCATGACAACGGCGAGATAAAAATAGAGCGCCCAGTAGTCCGCCGAGCCTGTGCTCACGAGGACCGGTGTTACGAAGGCGCCGACCACGCCAAGGCCCGCGAGTGCCGGGCCATGCAGGAGCGCGGCCGCCAATGTCGCCAGAGCCACAAGGCCAAGCAGGACGAATGCGGAGGCCGGCGACAGGAAACCGTAAAGCGCGAAAGCCGCGTAAACGGTCGCATAGGCTGCGACCGTGCCTGCCGCGGTGAGAATGCCGGGAATGTGCTGGCTTGGAATGGGGACGATGCCGGCCGCGACCTCGTTCCGCCGCGCCCACTCGCCGGCCGTGATCAAGAGCGCCGAGAAAATCGCGGCGAGAAATATCCGGACGCCCGGACCGAGCAGTCCCATCTCGACGGTGTAGCGGACAAGGAAAATGCCGCCGAGCGCGAGCGCAAGGCCGCCGATCCAGACGACCCATTGCGTGCCGAACCGTTCCTCCAGCGTCGCCCGCGCTGGCGCCGGCTTGGACACGGCCGGTGCAGGCGCGGCCGGCTCGGGAGTCTGGGGAGCGGCTGCCGGTTCGACAATGACCGGCGGCGGTTCGGCGGCTTGTACCGGGGCTGCGGGAGCGCGCTCTGCGGCTGGAGCAACACCTGGCTGACCCCCGCCCGCCGCTTCCAGCGCCGCGATACGACGCTCAAGTCGCCGCACCCCATCGCGGGCATTCAGTGTCATCACCAGAGCGACGATGGAGATGACCGGTATCGCCAAGACCAGAAGTATCAGAAACAGAACTCCGACCACTTCCGACATCGCTCGCCCCCCACATGGATGAGTCGCTGCAATGCTACTTTGCCGGGAGGGAGTCGAATAGCGGCCGTAGGGCCGTATGGGTTAGAGCAAATCGAGCCGGAACGGGTGGCCTTCGGTCGCTGCATCGCCGAGGCCGATAGCGTCGATTGCGCGGATCATGCGGCCATCGCGATTAAGCAGGCGGTCGGCGACCGAGACGATGCGTGAATTCGGCTGCGCGGTGGGCGAAGAGCGCCTGACATCCCAGGCAATCTGCATTTCGTCGCGCTGCGGGTTGAGGGCACAGGCGGCCACATAGGCCGCCGCCGTCGACCGGCTAATTCCGGCGAAGCAGTGCATCACCATCGGCGTTTTTCGATCCCAGGCACTGACGAAACTGATCAGCCGCTGCACGTGCTCGTGCGCCGGCATCGTGTAGCCGTCCATCGGCATGGTGATATCGTCGACGGAGAGCACCAGGTGGTTCTGAGGCGCGATGTGGCTTGGCCGCTGCACCCTGTCGACAAGCCGCAGCAAGGTCACGATGTGTTGCGCGCCGGTCTCGTCGACCGTGGTATGCAGGCGCGAAAGTGAGCAGACGTGGATCATGGATCGTTCGTGCGATTCTTGGCCCTTATGTAGGGCTTGAGCTGCATCTTGGAAAGGCTCAGCGGCCGAGCAGCTTTTCGAAGCGCTCGCGGTAGCGGGCCTGCGCGGTCCCCGCGGGCCAGGGCTTGAGATAATCGCGTTCGAGCGCTGGCGAAAATTTCGGAGGCGGCCCGAAAAATTTCCGGGCCTCGGCTTCCGCGAACCCCGCCAGCCGCGTCGCCTCGAGATACGCCGCGCTCCTGTCCGACGCCTTGATGAGCGCCTGCAGCGGCTCCGGCAGCTTTGCCGGCAGCCCGAAACGCAAATGGATGGCGGCAAGCAGTCGCTTCTCCACGGCTTTGTAGCTGTCGCCGATCACTGCCTTGAACGGCGAGATCATGTCGCCGATGACATATTCCGGCGCGTCGTGCAGCAGGATCGCGAGGCGGCCCTTGTTGTCGAGTCGCGGAACCTTGGCGCGCGCCAGCGCCTCGACGAGCAAGGAGTGTTGCGCAACAGAAAAGATGTGGCCGCCTTGCGTCTGCCCGTTCCAGCGCGCGACGCGTGCAAGGCCGTGTGCAATGTCATCGACCTCGACGTCGAGCGGGGAAGGGTCGAGGAGATCGAGCCGCCGCCCCGACAACATCCGCTGCCATGCGCGCGGCGGCGCCTTCGGGCCTCGCGCGGTAGTCGGCTTGCTCATCGTTCCCGGGCGAGTTTCGACACAGCTGTGTGGCGATGACAGGTTACGAGATGATCATTGACCATCCCGACGGCTTGCATGAACGCGTAGACGATGGTGGGGCCGACGAACTTGAAACCCTGCCCAACCAGTTCCTTCGATATTTTTTTCGACAGCGCGGTTTCCGCCGGCACCTGCTTGGTCGAGGTGAATTTGTTTTGTTGCGGCCTGCCGTCGAGATGGTCCCACAAAAAATTCGAGAATCCGGGACCGCTTTCCATGATCTTGAGCCACGCCCGTGCTGACGACACCGCGCCTTCGATCTTCGCCCGGTTGCGCACGATGCCGGCGTCCGTCATCAGCGACTCGATCTTGCGCTTCGGGTAGCGCGCGATTTTTTCCGGCTCGAAATCATTGAATGCCCGGCGGAAATTGTCGCGCTTGCGCAGGATGGTGATCCACGACAGGCCGGCCTGAAAGCCGTCGAGCACAAGTTTTTCAAACAGCGCGCGATCGTCATATTCGGGAACGCCCCATTCATCGTCGTGATAGGCGACGTAGAGCGGATCCTGCTTTGGCCAGGGGCAGCGCACGAGGCCGTCCGCGTGGACAATCACTTTGCTCATGAGATCGCCTTTGCCTCGCCCGGCCAGTCGAACTTCGCCCAGGATGGTTTTACCGCGCGGACAGCGACGCCACCCGCTTCCAGCGTCGTGTTCGCAGCCAAAGCATCCGCAATCCGGTCGAGCCGCATCAATGCAAGGCCCCGGCCTTTCGCCGTAGAGCCCAGCGTGCCGACCTGCTTTTCGCCGGCCATGATTGGCAGGCCGGAGCTCGGCGCGAATTCATCGTAGGTGATCGGCACGACGCGGCTGCGGGCGCTGGCGCGGTGCTCCACCCGCGAGACGACTTCCTGGCCGACATAGCAGCCCTTGTCGAAGTCGACGCCATTGAGTTGATCCATGTCCGCTTCGTGCGGAAACGTATCACCGTAGACAAAGTCGAGGCCGCCGCGCGGCACGCCGAGGGCGATGCGATGGGTTTCATAATCGTCCGCATCGGTGAAACTGGCGCCGAGATCGGCGGCGGCAGCGGCCGCCAGATGCGGCGGCAACATGACGCGCGAGCCGAGCGCCGGCAGCCGCGGATCCGGGTAGCTCAGGCCGTATTCGCTGTCGGCCATTCCGCCCCAGACCGCCATCACCCCGAGCACTTCCGAGAGGTCTTCGCAGATCACCTTGGCGCGCAGTTTGTAGAAGTTTAGTTTTTCCACCAGCGTCGGGGCGAGGGCCCGCGGGCAGTCCAGGAAAAAGCCACCGCCGTCCTCGGCCGGGGCCTCTGCGATGATGAAGTCGGCGATGATCTTGCCCTGCGGCTTAAGCAGCGCCGCAAAGCACGGCTTGCCTGCCGCGACCTTGGCCATATCGCCGGTCACCAGCCCGTTGAGAAAGCGCCGGGCGTCGTCGCCGGCCACTTTGACTACGCCGCGATCGGGGAGAAGTGCTGTCTGCATGCCGGTTCTCTGGGGTCTGTTTCGATAGTCTCTTGCCAGAACTCGCGGCGGAACGTAAGCGCTGTCGGACAGGCCTCAAGTCCAGTTCCGGCAGCGCATGGCTGACACCTACGATCTGATCCTCAAGGGCGGCACGGTCGTCAACCATGACGGCGAAGGCGTGCGCGATCTCGGCATTCGCGGCGGCCGTTTCCGGGCGATCGGCGACCTGTCGCACGCGTCTGCGGGCGAGGTGATCGATTGCCGGGGGCTGCATCTCCTGCCGGGCGTGATCGACACCCAGGTTCATTTCCGCGAGCCCGGCCTCACCCACAAGGAAGACCTTGAGAGCGGCTCCCTTTCGGCGGTGATGGGTGGCGTCACTGCGGTGTTCGAGATGCCGAACACCGACCCGCTGACCGTGAGCGCCGAGGCGCTCGCCGACAAGGTCAAGCGCGGGCATCATCGCATGCATTGCGACTTTGCTTTTTTCGTTGGGGCAACCGCCGACAATACGAAGCATCTCGCCGAGCTGGAGCGGCTCCCCGGCTGCGCCGGGGTAAAGGTTTTCATGGGCTCGTCCACCGGCTCGCTGCTGGTCGCCGATGATGCCGGGCTGCGTGCGGTGCTCAAAGTCATCCGCCGCCGTGCATCGTTTCACGCCGAAGATGAGCCGCGCCTGAACGAGCGAAAAAACCTGCGCGTCGAGGGCGACGCGCGTTCGCACACCGTCTGGCGCGACGAAATCGCCGCGCTCAAGGCGACGCAGCGCCTGGTCACAATCGCGCACGAAACCGGCGCGCGCGTGCACGTGCTGCACGTGTCGACGGCGGAGGAAATGGAATACCTCGCCGGTCACAAGGACGTGGCCACGGTTGAGACGACGCCGCATCACCTCACGCTGGAAGCGCCTGGGTGTTACGAGCGGCTGGGCACGCGCGCGCAGATGAATCCACCGGTGCGCGATGCGGCGCACCGCGCCGGAATCTGGAGCGGTATTGCGCAGGGCGTCGTCGATGTCCTCGGCTCGGATCACGCGCCGCATACGCGCGAGGAAAAGGCCAAGGTCTATCCGGCAAGTCCATCCGGCATGACCGGCGTGCAGACGCTAGTGCCCGTCATGCTCGACCACGTCAACGCTGGCAGGCTGTCACTGTTGCGCTTCGTCGATCTCACCAGCGCCGGCCCGGCACGGCTGTTCGGGATCGCCTCGAAGGGGCGCATCGCTGCCGGCTATGACGCCGACCTGACCATCGTCGATCTCAAGCGGCGCGAAACAATTACCGACAAATGGATGGCCTCGCGCGCGGGATGGACGCCCTATGACGGCGTGACCGTGACTGGTTGGCCGGTTGGGACCTTCGTACGCGGGCGCAAGGTGATGTGGCAGGGCGCGCTTGCGACACCGGCCCAGGGCGAGCGCGTCAGATTCCTGGAAACGCTCGCGAGTTGAAAAGACGTCGAGCCGTTATTGCCGGGGCTGCTCGAGCGTGAATTCACCATTGCGGATGCGTGCGCTCAGTCCATCGGTGAAGGCTGCGGCGGCTTCTTCGCCATAGGTGGTCACGAACTCAGCGAGCGCGGCGAACAGGCACGCTTGCGCAAGGCAGTCGCCGTCAATGCCATCGTGGCGCGCTTCCGCCCAGGCTTCGTGCAGGTAGCCCAGTGCCATCATTTTCTGTTCGCGATCGGAAACAGGCTCGCTCGCGTGAATAGGATTCTCGGTAACCGGCATAGTAAGTCCCCAGGCGTCCAGGCGGACGCCCAATACGTCCAAAAAGACGTTAGCACGGGGATCAGGCGCCAATAGCCTACACTTAAGAGAAGGTTAATCGCGTGAATTAGTTGGCGTACCGCGCCGTGATGTCGCGGGCGATTTTCGCGCCTTCATCGAGATAGCGCCTTATGGCGAGATCGGCGGCGGGCGTGCAGGTCCGGTAGGTCTGCTGGAACCCGCGATAACCACGATTGAAGCCGGCGATGATCTTGCGCCGCCGCTCGCCGCCCGGCGCCTCGGCATCGATGAGCGCCTGCATCTCGTTGCGCCACTTCGCGCCGTCGTTGGCGCCGCAGACCGCGCGCAGATAGTGCAGGGCGCCGAGGATCTCGCTCAGCCGCGCAAGATCGCCATCGAACGGCGCCGGCGCATCGCTTTGCGCGCGAGCCGGCACGGCGAGACAAACGAAAATCGAGACGATGGCGAGCAGCTTTTTCACGGAAAACCAGCCGGTATGAGTCGCGGAACATATGCGCCGGCCCGAAGGCAATCGCAAGACGGGGGAGGGTCAGCGCGCAGTTGCGATCAGCGCTACAGCGGACGCGACAATTTCGGCCAGACCCTCGGTCGTTTTGTAGCCGGAAAGCTCCGCCGGATCGACCCAGCATGCATCATCGAGCTCGCTGTTGAGGACCGGCTCGCCCCTGAGCCACCGCGAGGCAAAACACAGGATGACGAAATGGCGTTCGACCCGGCCTTCCTTGTCACGCATGATCGCTTCGCGGTGCCCCGCGAGCGCAATCGGCTCGATGTCGAGCGCAGTTTCCTCGCGCACCTCGCGAACAACCGCGTCGGCAAGCTGCTCGCCGACCTCAACGGCCCCGCCAGGCAGGGAGTAAAGGTTGAGCGCTGGCTTGCGCGCTCGCCGCACGATCAGCACCTTGCCGTCGCGGATGATGGCAGCGCTCACCGCCAGAAAAGGGCGTTGCGGATAGGTTCGCTCGTCAGCCACGCGCTCTATCGCTTCATCAGTTGATCGACGACCGCCTGCGGAGACACTGCGTCTGTGACCTCTTCATCGCCGTTGATGATTCCGCCGGCGCGCGCGATCATCGGCTTCAGCCATCCGACGGCATTGCCCGCAAGCGCAGCGATCGTTTCGGGCTTGAGGTCGGAGGTCATCGCCGCCCGTGTCGCCTCTAGCACGACGGTCATCGTCGCGGCTAGCGTGTCGAGGCCGCTGCGCACGTTCGGGTCGGCCGTCTCGTAGGCGGCAATAGCGAGGTCGCGAGTCCGGGAGTGGGAGACACCAAAGTGCTCACGATAGCTCATCGGTTTCCAGGACAGAAAGTCATCACGGAATTCCGGGCAGGTGGCCAACATGTCGAGCAGCATGACGGCTTCGTTGAAGCGGTTGAGGTAGTCGGTCGCGAGACCCGTCGATGGATTGATATTGGCGTCCGAGAGCCGGAGGCCCACATCGAGATCAAGCGGCTCGTCCGCAGCTTGCGCCACGGCGGCGCAGTTCTGATATTTCATCGAGCCCCTTCCCCCGAAGCGGATCGGGCCGCAGTGTCACGATGCGGGGTTAAATTGCGCTTAAGCACCCGATATTTAAGGCTCGTTTGATGTGCGGCCGCTATGCCGTGACGTCGGCGCCGGAAGCGATCCGAGCCCTGTTCGGGTACCCCGAGCAGCCCAATTTCCCGCCGCGCTACAACATCGCGCCGACGCAGCCGATCGCGATCGTAAGGCTGGTCGACGGCAAGCGGCAATTTGCGCTGGTGCGATGGGGACTGCTCCCACCCTGGGTCAAGGATCCGAAGAATTTCTCGCTGCTGATCAATGCCAGGGGCGAATCGTTGACAGACAAGCCTGCCTTCAGTGCTGCCGTGAAACGGCGGCGTTGCCTCGTACCGGCCGACGGCTTTTACGAGTGGAAGGCAAGCAATGCAGGCAAGCAGCCCTACTTCGTGCGTGCGAAATCCGGCGGACCGATTGCGTTTGCCGGTCTGTGGGAGACCTGGATGGGGCCGAACGGCGAAGAACTCGAGACGGCGGCGATCGTGACCACGCGCGCCAACCGATCGCTTGGTGCCATCCATGATCGCATGCCGGTGATCGTTCCGCCGGATGCCTTCAATCTGTGGCTTGATTGCGCGAATGTCGATGTCGAGACCGCCATGACTTTGGTCGCACCGGCGCCGGACCCGATGCTCGAGGCCTACGAGGTCTCGGCCGCTGTCAACCGAACGGCG
>Ga0157308_10000008_pt1 | contig 21959 bp, 22 predicted proteins | sample NitcycUS198509B2_FD_108396 | JGI IMG/M metagenome (GOLD analysis project Ga0157308, IMG submission 108396) | Soil microbial communities from Arlington Agricultural Research Station in Wisconsin, USA - Nitrogen cycling UWRJ-S198-509B-2 | ecosystem: Environmental > Terrestrial > Soil >...
CCTCGCCGAGCCGCACGATTCTGGAAAATGCGTCGACGACACGAAAGCCTTCGCCTGAAGGCCGCGCCACCAGCAACCGGCAATTATTGGTGCCGAGATCGAGTGCGGCATAAGTCGCCCCACCCCGGTCATTACCGAAGCGACCATTGGCCCGTCCAGGCGACCGCCGACCCCACCGGGCCCGCGGTGGCGGCGCCCGATCGATAGCAGGGTCGAGGCCTGGGATGTCCCCGGCCTCGCCGCTCATCTCCCAAAACCTTTCCTGTCTGCCCCGTGAACCAGCAATTTCCCTCGGCGCGTCACGGTTGCAGCCGTGTTCCTTCGATCACGAAAAGTGTAACAGCGCCTGTGTCTTGCGCAACCCTCCGTCGCAAAAGCTATTCTTGTCGAAGGATGCAGCGTGCTTTATTTGACAACGCCGGCCCGGAAAGCATCACCCCTCAATGGATGACCGCATCACCGAAACTGCCCTTTCGCTGACCAAATTCGGTGTCGGACAGCCCGTCCGGCGGAGCGAAGACCCGACGCTCGTTCGCGGGCAAGGTCGCTATACCGACGACGTCAGCCGACCAAACCAAGCCTATGCGGTCATGGTTCGAAGCCGTAACGCGCATGGCGTAATCCGCTCGATTGATACCGCTGACGCCAAGGCGATGCCTGGTGTTCTTGCCGTTTGCACTGCTGCCGACTTGACCGGCTATGGCCCGCTTAAATGCGGTCTGCCTTTAAAGAATCGTGACGGGTCGCCGATCCGCTACACGCCGCGGCCGGCACTTGCCGGTGACAAGGTGCGTTTTGTGGGTGATCCGGTTGCCTGCGTGATTGCGGAAACCGTGGCGCAGGCAAAAGATGCGGCCGAATCTGTCACGCTCGACATCGAACCGCTGCCCGCAGTGCTCAAGCCCTCCGAAGCGGTCAAGCCGGGCGCACCACTTGTGTTCGACGAGGTACCGAACAACATCGCGCTCGATTATCACTATGGCGATGCCGCCAAGGTCGCGGAAGTCTTTACAAAGGCAAAGCACGTGACGCGGCTCGAGACCTCAAACCAACGCATGGTGGTTAACGCCATGGAGCCGCGCTCGGCGATCGGCGAATACGATACGACCGCGGCGAAGTGGACGCTCTACTCAACAAGTCAGGGCGTGCACGGCATGAAGACCTCACTAATGGAAATTCTCGGCGCGCCAGCCGACAAGGTTCGCGTAATCACTGGTCAGGTCGGCGGCTCGTTTGGCATGAAGGCCGCGGTTTACCCCGAATATGTCTGCCTCCTGCACGGGGCTCGCCTGCTTGGGCGGCCGATCAAATGGACGGATGAGCGCTCGGGCAGTTTCGTGTCGGACCACCATGGCCGCGCACAGGACATGGTCGTTGAAATGGCGTTCGACGACGACGCGCATATTCTTGCGATCCGCCTCACCGGTTATGGCGACATGGGCGGCTATCTCGCCCAATTCGGCCCGCTGCTGTCGACCGGAAACCAGGTCAAGAACATCGCCAGTGTGTACCGCACGCCGTTCATTGAGGTGGCAACCAAATGTGTGTTCACTAATACGACCTTTGTTTCGGCCTATCGTGGCGCCGGACGGCCCGAAGGCAATTACTATATCGAGCGCACCCTCGATCTCGCTGCGGCAGAACTCGGTATTGACCGGCTCGACTTGCGCAGGCGCAACATGATCCGCAAGAGCGACCTGCCCTTCAGAGCCGCATCCGACATGACCTACGACTGCGGCGATTTCCTCGGAGTGCTCAAACAGGCGCTCGATGCCGCCGACTACGCCGGGTTCAAGAAACGCAAGCGCGAGAGCAAAAAGCGCGGCCTGCTGCGCGGATTCGGCATCGGCTGTTACCTTGAGGTTACGGCCGCCCCCGGCAAGGAACTCGGCGCCATTCATTTCGAAGCTGACGGCACGGTGACGATCGTTACCGGCACGCTCGACTTCGGGATGGGTCACGCAACGACCTACGCGCAGATACTGACTGACCTGCTCGGAGTTCCGTTTGACCGTATCCGCATGGTCGAGGGCGACAGTGACCGGATGGCTTTCGGCGGCGGCAGTGGCGGCTCGCGCTCGGTGATGTTTGTCGGGACCGCTCTCACTGAATCAGCGACCATTGTGATCGAGCGCGGCAAGCAAATCGCTTCTCAGGTGCTGGAAGCCTCGCCGGGCGACATCGAATTCCAGGCGGGGCGCTTTGTGATCGCGGGCACCGATCGGTCGATCGGGTTGCTGGATCTTGCGGCGCGTCTGCGCGCCGGGATCAACCTGCCGGCCGGCACTCCGAACTCGCTCGATGTCGACCACGTCGTCAACAAGCCGGTTCCATCGGCCTTTCCGAACGGGTGTCACATTGCCGAGGTCGAAATTGACCCGGAAACAGGCGCCGCACATGTCGTTCGTTATTCAGCGGTCAACGACCTCGGGACGGTGGTCAATCCCTTGCTGGTCGAAGGACAGATACAGGGTGGCGTTGTGCAGGGTCTCGGGCAGGTTTTGCTGGAACAGGCGGTCTACGATTCCGATGGTCAGCTCGTTACCGGCTCGTTCATGGACTATGCGATGCCTAGGGCGCATGACGTACCAATGATCAGTGTCGCCAGTCACCCCGTGCCAACCAAAAGCAATCCGCTCGGTGCAAAGGGCTGCGGCGAAGCCGGCACATCGGGCGGTCTCCCTTCCGTGGCTAACGCCGTTATCGACGCCCTGTCCGAATACGGTGTCCGACACCTTGAAATGCCGATGACGCCATCACGCATCTGGCAGACGATTCAACAAGCAAAGGCCGGTCGATGAGCCAGGCTACCGGCGTTATCGGTTCGGCGCGCGCGCCATATATTCGCGTCGTTGGCGCAGTCAGCGCTGCGCATTTCATGTCACACTATTACATCATCTTGTTGGCGCCGCTTATGCCGTTCGTGCGCGACGAGTATCAGGTCACTTACACGGAAATCGGACTGGCTTTTGCGGTATTCAATATCGTAACAGGCGTGTTCCAGACACCAGCAGGATTTCTGGTGGATCGTCTGGGCGCCCGTGCGTTGCTGATTTTGGGCCTCGCAATCGGTGCTACCAGTTTTGTTACGGCGGGCCTTGTTGATTCATTCTGGGTGATGATCGCCATGTTCGGCATCGCCGGCATGGGCAACACTGTTTATCACCCGGCGGACTATACTTTGCTATCGCAGCACGTTCCGGCGGATCGCATTGGCCAAGCTTTTTCGCTGCATACCTTTGCTGGAATGCTCGGTTCCGCGGTTGCCCCAGCAAGCCTCTTAATGATGCAGAGCTCGTGGGGCTGGCGTGGCGCCTTCGTTGGCGCTGGTGTGTTCGGCTTTGCCGTGGCGCTTTTGCTTTTGCTGGTCCGTGACGGGACGACCCCCACGGCAAATGCGGGTACGCGTCCGCCCTCGGATTCATCGGATACCGGCTGGCGACTGCTCCTCTCGGCTCCAATTCTGCTTAATCTTGCGTTCTTCATACTGCTCGCGATGATGAGCGGCGGCCTCTACAACTATTCCGTTGTTGCGCTCGGAGCACTCTACGGAACGCCCGTCACCACCGCCAACGTGGCGCTGACGGGCAATCTCCTTTTGTCAGCCGCAGGCGTGCTTGTAGGAGGCCTGCTCGTCACACACACAAAACGCCACAGTCTGGTGGCCACACTGGGACTGACTGCGATGGCACTATCGGTCGTACTTGTTGCCGTGGTCGACCTTGATTCGTTGGCGTTGATAGCGGCCATGTCGCTTGCTGGTCTGTTCTCCGGCGTAATCATGCCTTCACGTGACATGATTGTACGTGAAGTTACGCCCCCTGGTTCTTTTGGCAAGGTTTTCGGGTTCGTCACCACGGGCTTCAATATCGGCGGCATTGTTTCACCCCTCATCTTCGGGGCAGTGATGGATCACGGCAGTCCACGGATGGTGTTCCTGCTGGTTGCTGCCTTCACCCTGCTGGGGATCGTGACGGTCGCGGCGAGGCCCCGGCGGATCGCTTGATCCGTTGACCCGCTATGGACTTGTCAAATCAACGAAATTGCCCCATGTGAAAGCCGCCCGCCAGACTGACGGTGGAGTACAATCGCTCCCTGTCCTGCTGGGGAATAGTTCAACGGTAGAACATCGGACTCTGACTCCGAGAATCTAGGTTCGAATCCTAGTTCCCCAGCCAACTACCTTTTTCATCCGCCGAAATCACAGTGGCCTCTCTGCATCACCTGGGTGCAGAGAGCGTGAATGTACTGGCCAACAATCAAATTGTGGCTCATCCTGTGAAGGCTTGCTGGGTAACCCAATCAAAAAACTGGGACAGGGAGGCAATGCCGTGGCTCAAACAATAGAGGGATTCGTCGGTAACGCGCTGGATGAGGCAAAGATTTCGCCAACGCACATCAAAGTCGTTGCGCTGATCGCAGCCGGGTACTTCTTTGACGTTATCGATCTGATCGTTCTGGGATCGCTGATCCCGGACATGCTCCAGACTAACTTTGCGACAAGAGCGGAGGCTGCATGGATTGGCAGCGCGACCGTGCTTGGAATGTTCATCGGCGCGGCAGGACAAGGTGAGTTCAGCGACCGGTGGGGCCGTAAGACGGTCTATCAATTCAACCTGCTGGTCTTCGGTGTCTTTACAATACTTGGAGCTCTTGCACCGACGGTGTTCTGGCTGATCGTGTGCCGGTTCATCGCCGGTCTCGGTCTCGGCGGCGAACAGCCACTTGCGTTCGCTTATGCTGGCGAATACTCCCCGAAAGCCATCCGCGGCCGCATCCTCGCAATTGTGCACTTCATTGGCGGTGCATGCGTTTGGCCGATTGCCGCTCTCTTCACGTTGTTTTTCCGCGACTCGATAGGGTGGCGAGGGATCTGGATCGTAATCGGTATCGGCGCACTCATCGTGTGGCTCTTCCGTTTCTGGCTGCCGGAATCACCTCGCTATCTGGCGACGCACGGACGCGGCAAAGAAGCGCTCGATGTTCTTGCGCGCATGGGTATCCCGGCTCCGAAAGAGACGCTGACAACGAGCGCGGCGAGCGATACACGCAGCGATCCGTTCGCCCTCGTCTTCAGAATGTTCCCCGGCCGCGTGATTGCAGGCATGATCTGCTTCTCCGCGTTCTTCGGTGTCGCGATCGGCCTCGGCAACTGGCTGCCGAACATCATGACAGAGAGAGGATTCACGATCACCAAGTCGCTCACGTTCACCTTCGGCATGACTCTGGCGGTACCGTGCGCAAGCTTGTTCATGATGTATGCGCTCGACAAGTTTGGCCGGAAGATAACGTCGGTGTGCGCCTTTATCGGTGCAGGCATCATGGCCATCGCATTTGCCAATGCGCAGAGCGACACACAACTGCTCGTCGCTGGATTCATCATGATTTTCTTTATCCAGGTAGCAGGCAATTCGATGCAGATATTTGCATCGGAAGTGTTCCCGACCAACGCGCGCGCATCGGGTTTCGGATGGGCGGCGGGCGTCGGCCGTCTCTCGACGGCGGGCATTAACCTGGCGATTCCATGGATTCAGGGCAATTGGGGCCTCAACGCGGTGTTCGCTTGTATCGCGGCCGTGCTCCTGATTGCTGCGTTCTCGGTCACGAAAATGGGTCCCGAGGCGCGCCAGAAAGGTCTCGACGAAATCGCGCCGCCGACGGGCTAACGCACGGCGGATCAAGAACCGCGGGGCCCGGTTCGGCTTTTGCCGCCGGGCCTCGCTTCAATTTGATTGCAATTCATTCGCTGAATCAGATGGTTTCCGCGGCAGCAGCAAAAAACGTCCGCTACCTCTCGCGTTGCGACCAAGGCGGTAGACCCGATGGCGTGCAGGTACTCGTGCACAAAGGTTACGCTTTCATTGGCCACATGTTCAGTGACGGGTTCACAGTCGTGGACGTGCATGACCCGCTCAAGCCGAAACCGGTCGTGTTCGTCGCCGCACCGAAAAACACGCGATCGCACCATCTGCAGATCCACGACGACGTCCTCCTTGCCGTCAACGGTCCGAATATCTGGGCCATGCAACAGTACGCGACACAACAGGACTACTACGCAAAGTCGCTCATTGACTCGGTCCAGACCGAACAACCCTTTGCGGCAGGTCTCCGCGTTTTCGATATTTCAAAGCCGTCGAGTCCTCGTGAAATTGCATTTCTAAACATGCCGGGTTTCGGCGCTCATAGGATTTGGTGGGTTGGCGGGCACTACGCTTATGTGTCGGTCCACTTCGAGGGATTCATAGACCACGCTTTGGCGGTCATTGACGTGTCGACTCCGGAAAAGCCGCAGCTTATCGGGCGCTGGTGGCTACCGGGCATGAATCGTGCCGGCGGCGAAACGCCGCCCACATCGTTCGGCAAGCGCACGGCACTCCATCACCTCATTAGCGCCGGCACGCTCGGTTACGCGGCGTGGCGTGATGGCGGCTTCACCATTCACGACCTGAGCGACCCTACAAACCCGAAACTAATCAGTCATCGCAACTATGCGCCGCCCTTCGCTGGAGGTGCGCATACACCCCTACCCCTGCCGGGCCGCAAGCTTCTTGCGCTTGCGGATGAAGCAGTCTCCGCGAACTGCGCCAATGGTCTGGCCTATACTTGGCTCATCGATGTGCGCGAGCCGTCAAACCCGGTTTCGATCGCGACCTTGCCAACGCCTGCCGAGGAGGATTTCTGTGCCAAAGGCGCAAAATTCGGGCCGCACAATCTGCATGAGAACCGTCCGGGCTCGTTGCAGACCGAGGAGCTGATTTTCGCCACCTATCACAATGCGGGGTTGCGGATCTTCGATATACGCGACCCGTTTAAACCAAGACAGGTCGGTTATTTCGTGCCACCGCCGCCAGAAATAATTGTCGACCAACGGCCAAATCCTGCCAAGGTCGTTCAATCCTGCGACGTATTTGTCGGTACGGATGGCATTATGTATCTGACAGATACGAATGCCGGTCTGTACATTTTGCAATATGAAGGCGGGTAGCCACGCGGAGAACCTTGAGTATGTCGCAAAATTTCGGGCGCCTTGCCCTGCATATGTGGACGATCGACACGACACCGCTTGCAATCGCGCTCGATGCGGCCAAGCAGGCAGGCTATGACGCTGTCGAGCTGCGCCGGACCGATTTCAAGCGATGTTTCGATGCCGGCATGAGCAATGAGCGGGTGCTGGACCTGATCAAAAAGAGCGGCATTCCCTGCGGCGTGCTTGGGGTCGAATACGGCTGGTTGTTCGCCACTGGTGAAGAGAGCAAACGCCTTTTCAAGGTGTTTCGTGAGTCGTGCGAGAACGCGGTGGCGCTTGGCTGCGATACATTGATGAGCGCGCCGGGCCAGGTCAACGGACCCATCAGGGACGCCATCAAATACCTCGAGGAAGCCGGCGACATTGCCGCTGGGTACAAGCTGAAACTCGCGATCGAATTCAATTCGCAGCACGACGTGCTTAATAGCCTTGCCGTTCTGACCGAACTGATCGAAGGCGCGAACAAGCCGAACTGCGGCTACCTGATCGACGCCTATCACTTCACGCGGAGTGGCGCGGGAGGCCGCGGCTTCGAGAGCGTACCGGCGGAAAAGATCTATTGCTTTCAGTACAGCGATCTCTCACCCAAGCCGGTCACCGGCGTGAGGAGACCAACCGATCGGCTGCCGCCCGGGAAAGGCGTTGTAAAATGGCGCGAAATGCTCGGGCTCTTGGCTGAGAAGCATTACACCGGGTACCTCAGTTACGAAGCCCCGAACCCCGAACAATGGGAACGTTCGCCATACGACGTTGCGCGTGAAGGCGTCGAACTCACGCGCAAATTGTTGCGAGATGCCGTCCCGAATTATGTCAGTTGAGGTCAACCATGGCAGCAGAACAGGAACTTCCACTTTTTCTCGGCTTGAACGACAAATCGATCACGGACATTCCCAAGACAGTGGAGAAGCAACGCTACATGACCAGTGTTGCTCCCAAAGCCGCCAATCCTGGAAAGTGGGTCGAGCAGCCTCGGATGCCGATTCCGACCGGTGAACATGCGGTTATCGAATGCCAGGGCAAGATTCACTCGATCGCAGGCTACGCCAAGCATCGCGTAGACCAGAATTTCCACCAGGTATTTGATCCCAAATCCGGAACCTGGTCGCTGAAGGCACCCTTCCCGCTTCCGTGCAATCACGTTGCGGGTGTGTCGATTGGTTCGAAGATCTATACGTTCGGCGGCTTTATCGAACAGAACCGTTGTCCGCACTCGAAATGCTTTGTGTATGATGCGGTGACAGACCAATGGGCATCGATCGCCGGGTTATCGCGTCCGCGTGGCGCAATGTCAGCCATCGCGCTCGATGGCAAGATCCATCTACTGGGCGGCCGCGACGTACGCTCGGTCGAATGGCATGAAATCTACGATCCGGCGACCGACAAATACACGATCCTCGCAGGCATGCGGGGTTCGACCGGCACACAGCCTTTTGTCGGGCAGCGCGATCACATGGGTGTTGCCGTCGTCGACGGGAAAATCCATGCAATCGCTGGCCGCATGGACTCCTACGACTTCAATACCGGCTTGAACGCCGTTTACGATCCCAAGACAGACGCTTGGACCTTCCGCGCCCCGTTGCCGACCCCGCGCAGCGGCCCCTCGTGCGTCTACATCAACGGCAAGATCGTCGTTTTTGGCGGCGAAGCGACCGGAAAGGTGTTCGGCACCAATGAGGCCTACGATCCGAAGACCGACACGTGGGAGCAGTTGACGACGATGGCGATCCCACGCCACGGCCTGCATGGGGCGACCTGCGCCGTCGTTGGCAACATGGTTCACGTGCCTGGGGGCGGGCCCGTGCCAGGTGGTCAGGTGCAGGGCGCCTACCACGATGCTTTCACCTTTGGCTAAAAAGAAGCGGCCGCCACCCGGCGGCCGTTCGTTCTTGAATTAAATTGTTAGGCGTTAACGCGCCGGGCGCAGTCGAAGCTCGGCAACGCCAGCCGCGACGTTAAGACCCGCCTGGGCTTGGACCGACACTGGCTGCAGGGCGACAGTGCGGTCTGAACCGCCGACCAAAACATTTGCGCCGAGGCCGGCCCCCACTGTCGCCTCAGCCGTTGCGCCACCGTAATCGCCAGCCAACGCACCGAATTTACGAGTGGTCGGCGCATAAACCGCCCAAACCATTTCGCCGCCGGCTGTCGCGCCAAGATCAAGACCGAATTTGGTGATCGAACCCACGTACACCTCTCTCGGCCCAGGCTGAGAGGGCGTGAACATGCAGGTCAAATCCTTTTTTGAAGTGATGATGAGGCCTATGCCGCCCGATACGTCGCAGCTCAGTGTTCCCACTTTCGTCCGGTTAGCTTGCGCCGACGCCAGAATTGGAAGCGCGACTGCCGCCGCCACCGCCCAGGCGGCGATAGCGCTCAAGGGCTTGTGCATGTGTAACTCCATTTCACAATGAATGCCGGCCTATAAACGTCACCGAGAACAACAAGTTCCATGGCCGCCGGGAGATGGCCTCAGGCAAGGCAACGGCCCGGATAGTTGGCTTGTTTCTCTTTTGACAGCGCGCTGAAAACGGGATCGCAGCCGACCAGCACCGGCACGGGCGGCGTTAGCCGACGGCCACTCGCTTTCGGGACCGGCAATCGATCCGATTTGTGGGTGCGATCAACGATTTGGGGCGCCAACCCCTGCCTCTCGACGGACGGCCATGCAGCGGCCCTAAAACCTAAACCTGCAGGCGGGGCAATGACATCCAGCAGAAGCACGACTAAGGCGCCGGCCGGAATGTACGAAACGATGTTGCGCATTGCCGCTCTCCTTGCAGGAATGCGCAGTTTGAAAAGTCAACGCGCGCCCTGCGAGCGTGACTCAAAACGGCGATGTGCGAATTAGGTTCCGGATCTTGATCAACGAGCGGCAAGAATCTGGCTTGCCGGGATGACAATGTGACAATGCAGCCCGTCGGGATCGAAGTCCATGTTAACTTCGGCGTCCAAAGCGCGCGCAAGATTGCGCTCGATCACCATGCTCCCAAAACCTTTCTTGCGCCGGACTTTCACCCTTGGGCCAAGCTCCTCACGCCAATCGAGCTCGAGCGCGTTATTCGCGGTGCTTTCACGCCTTGTCCAGGTGATGGATATCCGGCCGGTCGGCACCGAAAGAGCACCAAACTTCGCGGCATTGATGGCAAGCTCGTGCAACGCAAGCCCGAGATTTTGAGCCGCTTCGGGCTTGAGCGCTATTGCCGGTCCTTCAATTGTCACCTGGACTGCCGCTCCATCGAGATAGTTGGACAACTGCGAGCGGATCAACTCACCGAGTGACGCGCCGTACCAGCTTTCCCGAACGAGCAAGTCGTGGGACGCTGCCAAGGCCTGCAATCGCGACCCAAATTGCGCGAGAAAAGCATCGGTCGAACCCGCATGGTTCGCCGTCTGGCGTGCCATAGCCTGGATGACAGCAAGCAGATTTTTTGACCGGTGTGTCAGTTCTCTCAGCAACAGACGCAGGTGGGCCTCACCCTCTTTACGCTCAGTCACGTCGACTGATGCACAAGTCAGGCCGATGATTTCGTCAGCTTCATTGCGAAGCGGCTCGATGTGTAAATCGTGCCATCGCATTCCGCGAGCGTCCTCAAGCGGGATTTCAGCGCGCTTGGCCTCGCCGGTGGCCAGGACTTCACGCTTCACGGCCATCAGGGCTGCAGCGCCATCGCGCGGAAAAATTTCCGTATCGGTGCAGCCAAGAATATCTTCGGCAGAACGGCCAAGAATCGAATTGCTGATCGATATATAGCGGAGTTCATGATCCTGCGTGTAGACGGTCACCTGCGAACCGCGCAGGGCTGTTTCATAGCGAGCAAATCTTGCACGCAAAAGGCTCAACTCCCAGGCCTGCGAAGCGACCTGGTCACTCAGCTGGCGGTTCTCTTTTTCGAGTCTTTCCAGCTCGTTCTCTTGCGCCGCGGGCATAGTACGCACCATTCCACTCTTTCCATCACCTGCCAGCGCAGATCGCAGTCGCGCACGTATAGTGGACTCGACGGCGATGGAAGCAGATCGGCCTATGAATACGTTCATCGAGCAAAGTGTCAACAAATGGGGCCACTCTCTCCTCTTCACCTCATGAAATTGTGACGACTCGATCAAACAAGCTGCAAACGAATTTAACGCCGTCCGACGTGAACTGTTGCACGGCGTTCCTGCAGGCCCAACATGTTGTAAGTCTTTCCTCCGGTTGGAACATTTTCGGCTACGCCACGTTTCCAGCTTGGCTTTAGATAACAAAATCAAACGTTTCAGGTGTAACAGCTGTAAAATGATCACGCGTGCTTCGCGGCTGCGGAAGAAGTGGCGGCGATCGAGGAGCTTGTGAGCGACCTTGAGCAGCGGCTACGCCGCCTGACGGGTTCGGCAAAGCGCGAAGCGTCCGGCGCCTCTGATGACATCGGTGAATTCGTCAGCGATGCCTTAGATCACATCAAGAGCCGCGTAAGAGAAAGCGCAGCCGGCTTGAGCCAGTCAGTCACCGATGAAGCCAGGCGCTTTAGTGGTGACGCATACCGAAAAGCGGCAGGAATTGGCTTTCTGGCCGGTTCCCGCCGCGACGCCATGTGGCTTAAACGCATCGCGGGCTTGGCTTTCGACCATTGGTCGGATGCTGCGCCGTGCCGTGCTTATCACGGCGATTGCCGTATGCACCTGTGTCGCGGTCTAGCAGTTTACCGTAGCGGAAGCTTTGGCACTCGCGGCTCAGTTTGGAGTCGTCGAGGCGCACCTGATTGTCGGCGCAATATACGCATTTGCATGCCTGGTTGGCCTTTCGGCAGTTTTGGCGATGCGTAACCGCCCGTCACGTGTTGCAGCGCCTGCGACGCTCGCAAATCAGCGCGAAATGCAGCTCATCATGCTCGTCGAAGCGGTTATGCTCGGATACACCCTGGCGCGCAGGGCGCACCGTAGTACATCCTAGCTGGCTCGTCGCTCGCGCCGCCGTGCGTTGCGCTCAAAGAACAGCGCCTGGCTCAGTACCGCCGACACCGTGGATGGCTGGAACGGTTTGGCAATGAGGAACGCCGGCTCTGGTCGTTCGCCAGTCAGGAACCGCTCCGGATAGGCGGTGATGAATATGACCGGCACCTCGAACGAGCGCAGCATCTCATTAACCGCATCAAGGCCAGAACTACCATCAGCGAGTTGAATGTCGGCAAGGATTATTCCGGGCCGCTTTGCTTTCGCGAGAGCCACGGCTTCCGCATGCGTCCGGGCAACGCCAAGCACGCGATGTCCCAGGCTCTCCACCAACCCTTCGAGGTCGAGAGCGATAAATGTTTCATCTTCAATAATCAGCACATCGGTCGCGATCTCGGCGGCAAGCTCACGCCCGGACTCTTCGACAAGATCCCGCAAAGTCGGCGCGTCGACATCGAGCACCTTTGCGGCATCGTCCTCCGAAAGCCCCTCGAGTGCGACCAAGAGGAAGGCTTGACGCGGCTTCGGCGGAATTTGGGCCAAATGCCGTTCGACTGGCTGGCTGGGGCCAGCGGCGCTCGCCTTACCGTTGAGCCCAACTGAATTCCAGATCTTTGTGAAAAGCCGATAGAGGGCGATCCGTGTAGAAAGCCCGGTGTCGAGCACCTTAGGATCTTGGACCAGAGCTTCTAGCGTGGCCGCTACGTAGGCGTCGCCGGAAGCCTGACTACCCGAAAGCGCGCGCGCGTAGCGCCGCAAGTACGGCAAATGTTGAGCAACTGCTTGAGATGTCGACAAGAATCCCTCCGAATGCTGCCACGCCTTGGTCGACTAGGGTAACGCCCCCAATTATGCCCATCGACCTGTAGCGATCCAACGCCATGGTCTCAAAAAAGTTCCGTTCGGGGGGAACCATCTGCGCAGTCAGGGGTTTTGACACAAACCAAGGGGGCAACCGAGCCCGGACATGGGGTCGGAAGTTTGGGGTTGACAATGAACGAACGCAAGCCCGTGGGACAGCAAAATCAAATGGAAGCCGCGGCCACTCGCAACAAAAAGTCCAATTCGAAGCCGGCCAAGCTTGGTCGGGATGTGCAAGCCCGGCTCGGGCAGCAGCTCCGCGCGATGTACGACGAAGTCGTCAACCAGGGCGTTCCTGATCGGTTTAGCGAGCTCATCAATCGTCTCAATGGCGATGAGAAAAAGGACGGGCACTAATGGCCATGGACGACTCGGTCCGCAAAGCCGTTCTTAGTGCGGTGCCCAGTCTCCGCGCCTTCGCGATTTCCTTGTGCGGAAACGTGGATCGCGCGGATGACCTGGTGCAAGAGACTTTGCTGCGCGCTCTGGCTAATATCGATTCGTTCCAGCCGGGCACGAACATGTCAGCGTGGCTCTTCACCATTCTCCGTAATCATTTTCGTTCGGAGTATCGCAAGCGCCGGCGCGAGGTCGAAGACAGCGACGGGCATCACGCGGAATCGCTTAAGTCGCAGCCCGACCAATACGGTCACGTTGAGTTCCGCGAATTTCGCGAGGCTTTGGCGCAATTGCCCTCCGATCAACGCGAGGCCCTGATCCTGGTCGGCGCATCGGGATTTTCGTACGAGGAAGCCGCGGGCATCTGCGGCTGCGCAGTGGGCACAATCAAGTCGCGCGTCAATCGCGCCCGCACGCGGCTGGCAGAGTTGCTGCATGTCAACAGCGCCGAGGATTTCGGCCCCGATGAAACGACACGAGCGGTCTTGGCCAGCGGCGGCGAATAGATATTCCGGCGAGGACCGACGAAGTCCCCAAATAGAAAGGCTCCGTGCGACCATGTCGTACGGAGCTTTCACTGCCTGCTGAAGAGTTAAAGATACGAGACTACGGTACCGTTGGCGTACGCCCGCGAACAAGCCCCGCGATGAGAGAGATCGCAAACAGAACAATCGCCACGAAGAATACGATCTTCGCCGCTTCAATGGCGACGCCGGCAATGCCGCCGAAGCCAAGCAAGGCTGCGATGAGCGCGATGATCAGGAATGTGACGGCCCAGCCTAACATTGTAATCACCTCTGTTGTCGGTTGCGGCACAGCAGCCGCTTGCCGGGGCAACGTCAATAAAGGTGCTATGGTTCCTTTGGTGCATGTGGGCCTCAAGCAGGCGACAGTTTTCACCCTAGGAACTGCTTCGGCAACGAGTCGGTTCATTCTATATGTTGGATATTGGAAGTAGCGGTTTAGTGCAAAGTTTTTGGCAATCATGCGACGTCCTGAAAAGTCGGGTCTGAAGACCTACCGGGCTAAACGCCATTTCGGCATCACCGCTGAGCCGAAAGGCAAGGTGGCGCGAAAGCGGGGTAATGCATTCGTCATTCAAAAACATGCCGCAACGCGGCTGCACTACGATCTGCGTCTCGAGCTCGATGGCGTGATGAAAAGCTGGGCAGTGACGCGCGGGCCGAGTCTTGTGCCCGGAGAAAAGCGGCTGGCAGTTGAGGTCGAGGATCACCCGATTGCCTACAACACGTTCGAAGGGACCATTCCGAAGGGCGAGTATGGCGGCGGCACTGTGATGGTCTGGGACCGCGGCCATTGGTTACCCGAAAGCGACCCCCACAGGGGCCTGGCGAAAGGCCACCTCGCATTCACACTTGACGGCAAGAAGCTCCACGGCGGTTGGCATCTGGTGCGCATGCGCCGCAGGCCCGGCGAGAAGCACGACAATTGGCTGCTCATCAAGCAGGACGATGACGCCGGGCGATGGCCTAAAGACGAGGATATCCTCGAGGAAAAACCTCTATCGGCTGCGAGCGGCCGGTCGATGGAGCAAATCGCAAAAGGATCAAGGAAGGTTTGGCACAGCAATCGAGCAAAGGCGGGCCGAAACCTGCCCAAAACGCACCGCGCGACAACCACGGCGAAAAAAAATATCCCGCGCGCAAGAACTAAAAGAGACGACCCTTATTTCGCCGCAGGCCTTAGTGCCCTGCCTGCCTTCGTCCCTCCATGCCTTGCAAGTTTGTCGGACAGGCCACCCGATCAAGGAAATTGGGTGCACGAGCTCAAATTCGATGGCTACAGAATTCAAGCGCGTCTCGATCATGGCAAAGCAACCTTACTGACGCGGAAAGGCCTCGACTGGACGAAGAAATTCTCCACCGTCGCAAAGGCAATCGCGAAACTGCCAGCCAAAACCGCCCTCATTGATGGCGAACTTGTCGTCGAAGGAGACGATGGAATTTCAAGTTTTTCCCTGCTGCAGCAAGACCTCAAAGATGACCGTCACGATCGCATGAAATTCTATGCGTTCGATCTTTTGCATCTCGACGGCACTAACCTCGCTGACTTGCCGCTTACTCGGCGGAAAGATGCATTGGCCCGACTCCTTCGTCGTCAGCCGGATCCACTGCTGTTCAGCGAATCCCTAACCGAACCAGGCACCACGCTGCTCCGGCACGCCTGCAAATTGGGCCTGGAGGGTATTATCTCGAAAGTCGCCGATGCGCCCTATCGCTCTGGCCGTGGGCACGATTGGATCAAAATCAAATGCTCGGACCGCCAGGAGCTGGTCGTTGCCGGTGTTGTCCCCTCCGCTGCGGACCATCGGGCTGTTGGTGCGCTAGTGCTCGGCTTTTACGACGGCGGAGAGCTGCACTATGCCGGCCGAACGGGTACCGGATTTACGCACGACAGAGCACGCAAGCTTTTCCGCAAACTGATGACCTTGAAATCCGATGAAGTGCCCTTCGAAGCCGTCCCGGCCGAGGAACGCGGTGCTCGTAAGCCCATCTGGGTCAAGCCGGCGATGGTGGTCGAGGTCGATTTCCGCGGCTGGACGCACGGCGATCGGGTGCGTCAGGCATCGTTCCAGGGCGTACGCGAGGACAAGTCAGCCAAAGAAGTTGTGCGTGAACGGGCAATTGCCGCCACCGGCCGTGCACCGGCCGTAAAACGCAGCGCATCGGCCAAAAATGACACGGTCGCCGGTATTCATCTCACTCATCCCGACCGCGTTTATTGGGATGATGCGGGCGTTACCAAGCGTGATCTAGCCGACTACTACGTCAAAGTATGGAACTGGATGCGGCCGCAGGTGGTCGGACGTCCGATCTCCTTGTTGCGCTGTCCGGAAGGGGCCAGCGGGCAATGCTTTTTCCAAAAACATGCACGTGCCGGAATTCCCGTTGAGCATCTGCACCTCGTCCCGGAGAAAGGAGACGAGATCATCTCCGTAGACAATCTCAGCGGCATTGTTGCCCTCGCGCAGGGAGGCGTCCTGGAAATTCACACAAGAGGCACAACCATCGACGACCGTGAGCGCGCCGACCGCCTTGTTTTCGATCTAGATCCCGGTCCCGGGACAAGTTGGGATGATGTAGTGGAAGCGGCACGCGATGTTCGTGCCCGTTTGTCGAAATTGAAGCTCAAGAGTTTCCTGAAGACATCGGGGGGCAAGGGCCTGCACGTTATCTTGCCGATCAAGCCGGCACCTTGGAACGAGGCAAAGTCTTTCGCCCAAACAATTGCAACCTCGATGGCGGCTGACATGCCCGAACGCTACATTGCGACCGCCACGAAAAGCGACCGCTCAAAACGAATATTCATCGACTATCTGCGCAACAGTCGCGAGGCAACGGCAGTTGCCCCCTATTCAACACGTGCACGCCCCGGTGCACCCGTGTCGGTTCCAATCGACTGGTCGGAGCTGGGCGGGCTCAAATCGGCCAGTCAATACACCGTCCTGAACCTCATGCAGCGACTATCTCGCCAGCGCAAAGATCCGTGGGCCAGCATTGCCCGGATCAAACAAGCGCTTCCAAAGTTGAAGGTAAGAATGAAATAGGCATGTCGCCGCGGAGGGATCGCCGATGGTAAATGCAGGTAGCAATCAAAGAGCCAAAACGCCGTCATCCTGGACGCAGAACTTTTCCCGATTTGCACATTCGGTATCGTTATGGACCGGCCATCCGGTCGCGTTCCTGCTGGCGCTCGCCGTTGTGATCGCCTGGATCGTGACCGGCCCGATGTTCAATTACAGCGACACTTGGCAGCTGGTGATCAACACCGGCACGACAATCGTGACTTTTCTGATGGTATTTTTGATCCAAAATACGCAGAACCGCGACACGCTTGCGATCCAGCTCAAATTGTCGGAGCTCGTGCTGGCAATGAAGGGGGCAGAGAATAAGTTCGCTGCGATCGAGGATCTCTCCGATGAAGAGCTTGAGCAACTGCACAATGATTGCCGAGCGCGCGCGGATATGACCCGTCAGCACATCGAGGGTCGGCAAAAGCATTCGTCAAATCCTGCGAGCGCAGGCCGCTCTTAATGAGTTTTGAATCTTTTTCGTGGAACTTTGGACGAGCTTACGTCGTTCAGGAGAGCGAGCGGAGCGCCATCTTTTCGACAGAACGCTGCCGCATCAGGTTGGCCTAGCTTGAGTGGACGGACGAGGACGATGCAGATTTCTGGCAGCCTGACAGCTTGCACGGCAATTCTAGCCTGGAGTGCAACCGACCTCGCTGTCGCTCAGTCTCTCCCTCGATTTACCGGAATTGCAGCATACTACAGCACCGACTATTCGGGCCGGACCGCCCGCGGTGACAAGTATGATCCGACGAAGTTTACCGCGGCGCACCGCAGCCTCCCTTTCGGCACGCGCCTGCGTGTCACTGATCCGAGATCGCAACGCAGCGTTGTCGTGGTGGTGAATGACCGCGGCCCCTTCTCGAAAGGACGTGTCCTCGACCTGTCGCTAGCCGCTGCAAAAGTTTTGCATATGACCGGACGCGGGTTGCTGAAAGTGACCGCGGTCGTAGAGCCAGAGGTCACAACGGCGACCGCAACACGTTAATCGCACTGATCGAAGGCGTGCAGCGGACCCAGATCTCCTGCGCGGAGGCCGTTTCGCCGATCCGCGTCTGCACGGTATTTTCGTTCAACAAAGTCATGAAGATGGTATCACCCGCCCCTGTTTCGGGGATCGGCACCACATACGAGAACCAATGTCGGCTGTAGGTGCCTTCCATCGTTTTGCCGCCTGGGGTGATGATTTCCGGACCGCGAATGCTGAACCGTCGCCCGTCTTTGTGGCACCAATGGCCATCGATTGCGTCGGCATGAGCCGCGACCGCGAGGCCGGCGAGGTAGATTGAAAGAATAACTTTTTTGACGAGTCTCCGCATGCTTGCCACCACTATTTCCTGGCCCTCTTAGAGCTATATTAGCGGCCGATACGCCCGTTTCCTACTTCCCCCAAGGATCCGCTCATGCCTGCAAAACGCCCGGCGCCACGTCTTGCCCTCGTCGACGAACAGCGTATGAACGCCGGCCAACGCGCGTTGCTTTATAGTCTGCGGGCCGGCCCACGCGGGACTTCAATAACCCCGCGCGGACCGTTCGCTGTATGGATGCATGCACCCGAATTGGGGGAGCTTGCTCAAAAGCTCGGGGCTCACTGCCGCTACGGAACTGCGCTCTCTCCACGCCTGTCCGAGTTCGCAATCCTTTGCACTGCGCGTCTCTGGCGCGCACAATATGAATGGTTCGCCCACGCACCAATGGCGGCGAAAGGCGGCGTCAAGCCAAAGACCATTGAAGATTTGAAGCGCGGCCGTGCCCCAAAGTCCGCGCCAAAGGACGAGCGAGCGATCTACGATTTCATCCAGGAACTTTACAAGACGAAGCGCGTGGGCGAGCGAACCTACAAGCGCCTGCAATCACTGCTCGGCGACAAGGCAACCGTCGAGCTCGTCGGCATATTGGGCTATTACGCATTGATCTCGATGACGCTGAATGTATTTCAGATGCTGCCCCCCGAGAGCGAAAAGTTGGCATTTCCTGAATAGGGGCTGGCTCAACAACTGTATCTTGTCTTGATGACGACCTTGCCATTCGGCAATTGCCTCCGGACGCGCATGGTGCGGCACTCGGCACGGTTGCGGTACCAGCTCCGGTGACGATTCCAATCGTGTTCATGATCACGAATGATGACGTCCTCGCGATCGCGAACAGCAGCTTGGGCCGGCGCGGGGACCGCGGCCGTGAGCGTCGCAGCTACGGCGGCACCTAGAACGACCGACTTCATCCGAGTCTCCTCTGTCCCCCCGGGCACAGGGGAACGCGGAGCGCGGAAAAATGTTTCCTTTCGATCTAAATCTTAGGCGACCCGTTCGTTACCGTCTTGCGACGCATGATCGGCGGCGTGTGGCTTGTTCGAGTGCTGGCGAAGCGCGTCCAAGAAGCGTTCCTTCGGTAGCGGTGGGGCAAGCAAGACCCCTTGGCCAAGATCGCATCCCATCACGATCAGGGCCTGAAGATCCGCAATAGCATCGATACCTTCGGCAACCACGACACTGCCGAAACGATGGGCAAGGTCAATCGCCGTTTGGCATATCGCGGCGTTGGTCACGTCAACCGCACAGTTCTTGACAAACAGAGCGTGCAATTTGAGCTCGGTGAACGGCAGATCCCGCAGGCTGGAGAATGACGAATAGCCGGCGCCAAATTCATCAATGGCAAGGGCTATGGCGCTCGTCTTGAATTCCTTGGCGATCTGCCGGATCGCCGGCAAATCGCGAACGATCTGATCCTCGGTCAGCTCTAATATCAGCCCGGGCCATTTCTCCGACTGCGGACGATGTGCCGCAACGAGCGCGCTGACCGGAATTTTCGGAAGCAGACTCGCGGGCACATTGATTGAAAGACGAAGTCCAAATCCCGCTTCTGCGAACACCTTCCAATGACGTAATGACGTTACCAGAGAATATTCGCTGAGCTTCAACAAGCTCTCTTCATCGAGCGCGGCCAGGTAATCTTCCGGCCACAGAAGGCCTGCCTGTGGATGATGCACCCGCACCAAGGCTTCGGCGCCTGCAAGGCATTTGCGCCGCAGGTCGATCTTAGGCTGATACCAGACATCGAGCCATTTGTTCGACAATGCTTCGTCGATCGAAAAGCGGCGGACATCCGATCCATGCGGACCGGAAAAGCGATGTCGCTCCTCGCTGTGCTCATACGATGCCATTACGCTCGCCTCGGCTGACCTGGACCGAGGTTATATCGGCAACGCCCTTAAATATTGGTATGAACGCAATCGGCTGATTTTATGCAGCTATTAGTGCCATTCGTCAGTGACCATGCTGCATCGGCTTACCATCTCGTGATGCCGATCCCCCGCTCCTTGCACCGATGCTTTCGACTGCGAAATCCACTGACACGTTGCCGGCTTTTTCGAATTGCAGCGTCGCCTTGATGTGGTCGCCTTCCTTGAGCGGGTGTTTCAGGCCGACAAACATAATGTGATATCCGGAAGGTTCGAATCTAACTGTTTGCCCTGGCGTGATTTCAATGCCTGATGTGATCTCACGCATCTTCATCACGCCCTTGTCCATGCTCATTTCGTGAATCTCGAATCTGTCCGAAGCATCCGATGCACCGCCGACCAGCCGATCCTCAGCATTCCCGGTATTGGTGATCGTAAAGTAGCCACCGCCCACGGTAGCGCCTTTTGGTGTGGCTCGCGCCCAAGCAGCCGTTAGTTTGAGAGTGCCAACCATGACATCGTCGGCGTGCGCGGTCCCGACCGTACAGGTTGCAAGAACCAAAGCGGCAGCAAACCCAATTTTAGACATCTTGATCTCCGGACCACGAAATTCCCGACGTGACCTATACCAGAACCTGGCCGGCTTCAATCGTGCGCCGTCCAGTCGAATGGTATGCGGAGCTATGGTAAGCTGCAGGCATGCCGGATCGAGACCCATCTCATTCCGACGACAGATCGCGGGTCATCGGCTTTCGTCGCAGACAGCCGACTGTCAACTCGCGTACACCCTCGTCGCCAGCGGTCGATGACCTGACAAAATATGTGCGCGGCGAGAATCCAGATGACTACCGCCACCGCATGGTCGTGAATGTGGTTGCATTCGTTTTTGTGATTGGACTGATCGCTGCCGGCCTTTGGCTGGCCGACACAATGGCCGCGATGCGCAAGAATCAGGATTGCGTCCTTTCCGGACGTCGCGGTTGCACACCCGTCGAGGTGACAAAGGACCGCTGGTAGGCAGTCGCCCAGTGTCCAGTTCCATAGGCCGATGCACGCCTGAAATGGCGCTAAATGGCCGCCGCCATTGAACTCTCCGCCCCGCTTCGCTATACGGGCAGCCAATTGTTTGCCGTTAAAGTGCGCTTTGGGGGCTTTGGCGCGGGGCTCGGACGCATTGGCCGCCCGCTGGCCAGAACTCCAGATCAACCAGAGAGTTAGAGATGTCTTCCACGTTCGACACCATAGCGAATATCATCGCCGAAACCTGTGATATTCCGCGCGACTCCATCAAGCCGGAAAGTCACGCGATCAATGATCTGGGCATCGATAGCCTCGATTTTCTGGACATTGCCTTCGCCATCGACAAGGCGTTCGGTATCAAGCTTCCCCTTGAGCAATGGACTCAGGAAGTCAACGATGGAAAGGCAACAACCGATCAATATTTCGTACTCAAGAACCTGAGCGCCCGCATCGACGAACTCGTCGCTGCAAAGGGAGCCTGAAGCGCCGCCCACATGCGTCTTGAGTACTTCCAGCTAATCGACCGGATCGTCGACATCAATCTCGCCGACCGCAAGATCAGCACCGAGGCGACGGTTCCTTCAACTAGCACAATTTTCGAAGGCCATTTCCCCGGCTTTCCCCTGATGCCCGGCGTGCTGCTGATTGAAGCCATGGCCCAGACATCAGGTTGGCTGGTCGTTGCCGCAAATCGGTTCGAGCGCATGGCGTTTCTTGCTGCCGTGAAGGACGCCAAGTTCCGGATGTTCGTAACGCCAGGCCAGAAGTTCTCGGTAGAAGCGACGCTTTTCCACGAGGGCTCCGGATACGCCATCACCAAGGCCAATATCGCGCTTGCTGGCAAGCCGATATGCGACGCTGTGCTCACGCTTCGGGTTATGGATTTCCCGAACGGCGAAATGCGGCACAAAATGCGCGAAACCGCCGCTCTGGTCGGGTTCCCGATTGAGGTGCCG
>Ga0157308_10000009_pt1 | contig 21163 bp, 20 predicted proteins | sample NitcycUS198509B2_FD_108396 | JGI IMG/M metagenome (GOLD analysis project Ga0157308, IMG submission 108396) | Soil microbial communities from Arlington Agricultural Research Station in Wisconsin, USA - Nitrogen cycling UWRJ-S198-509B-2 | ecosystem: Environmental > Terrestrial > Soil >...
CGTGCGTTCGCGCGTCATCCATCTCATCAATCCCAAGACCGATTCCCTTACAACCCGTCCGCTCTACCTCAACCGAGCTTTGTATTCGCCGCTTGCGGGCCTGCTCGCCGTGGCGGCGTGCATTCCGAGCGACCAATACGAGGTGGTGCTGACAGATGAGAACATCGAAACGATCGATTTCGACCTGAAGGCTGATCTCGTCGGCATCTCGGCGATGACGAGCTATGTCAACCGTGGCTACGAAATTGCCGATCATTTCCGCGCCAAAGGCATTCCGGTGGTGATGGGCGGCGTGCATCCGAGCTTCATGCCGCAGGAGGCGCTGAGCCACTGCGATGCCGTGGTCATCGGTGAAGTCGAGCTTGTGATCGACAAACTGCTCGGCGATCTGGAACGCGGCGAGATGCGGGGCACTTACAAGTCCGACAAGCTGCATCCGATGACCGGCCTGTCGATGCCGCGCTACGATCTTCTGAAGAAGCACCGCTACGTCAACAAGACCTTTGTGCAGACGTCACGCGGCTGCCACCAGGGCTGCACGTTCTGCGCCGAGCCGCTGATGAACGGTCTCAGGTTCCGCTATCGGCCGGTCGACGAAGTGATCCATGAAATGGAGAACTGCGGCTCCCGCACGATTTCGATCAACGACGCCGATTTTTTCGGCACGCCGGAGCGTCCGAAAGAGGTCATGCGCGCGCTCAAGGGCCGCAATATTCATTGGCAGGCTGGTGTGACGTCAAAACTGGCGCAGGACGACCGCATGCTTGAGCTTGCGGCGGAGAGCGGTTGCACGTTGCTGAGCATCGGTTTTGAATCGATATCGCGCGCGACACTCACCAGCGTGCACAAGCACGTCAACCGGCCCGAGACCTTCGCGGCGCTGGTCGAGAAAGTGCACTCCTACGGGATCATGGTGTTCGGTTTGTTCATGTACGGGTTCGACGGCGACGACCTGTCGGTGTTCGACGATACCGTCAAGTTCAACCGCGACGCCGACTACGACGCCTGCGCCTACTCGACCCTGACGCCTTATCCCGGCACGCTGACATGGTACGAGATGAAAAAGGCGAACCGCATCGTTTCCTTTGACTGGACGATGTACGACCAGGGGCATGTGGTCTATCAGCCGGCCCAGATGGCGCCCGATGAGCTTCGCATCGGTGTCAGCCGCGCCTACGAGAACTTCTATTCGGCCGCGTCGATCGCCGGGAGATTTCCACTGCGCGGCAAGCGGCATCGCGCCCAGTGGGTGATCTATAATCTTTTCATGCGCAGGGGATCGCAGACCGAGAACATCGAGTCGATCGCGGCGCCCACCGAGGAACCCGGTTTTGCTCCAATGCCCCCGATTCTGCCGGTCAAGCGCGAATGGCGTGCGGCGGTGCTTGAGGCCGCCGGAGGGCCCGGGCCGCACATGAGCTGATCGCGTCCTACCGGTCATTCCGGGACGGCGCGCTAGCGCCGGACAACACACTCCGCTCATTCCCGCGGAAACATTGCCCTGGATCCCCGTGTTCGCGGGGATGAGCGGAGTGTGGTCGGCAACCCTCGGGCGCTTTGCAAAAAGGGCAAGACCCAACACAATGGGCCACGAACGAAAAGCCGAGGAACTCATGGCTCTTTACATCTGTACCGCCTGCGGCACGCAATATCCTGAAAGCGCGCAGCCGCCCGCGCAATGCACAATCTGCGAGGAGGAGCGGCAATACGTGCCGCCGCGCGGTCAGACCTGGACGACGCTGCCCACGCTTCAGCAGAGCCACATGAACGCATTCCACGAATACGACACCGGCATCATCGGTATCGGCGCCGGTTTTGCTATCGGGCAACGTGCGCTGCTGGTGCGCACGGAAGGAGGCAATATTCTCTGGGACTGCGTTGCGACGCTCGATCCCGCGACGGTCAGTCTCATCAAGGGGATGGGCGGTCTGAAAGCGATCGCGATCTCGCATCCGCATTTCTACACGACGATGAATGAATGGGCGCAGGCCTTCAACTGCCCGATTCATCTCAACGCCGCCGATCAGGAATGGATCATGCGGAAGGGGCCGGCGATCAAGTTGTGGCAGGGCGACACGTTCAAGCTTTGGGACGGCGTCACTTTGGTCCGTTGCGGTGGGCACTTTCCGGGCGGCACGGTCGTTCACTGGGCGGGAGGCGCCGGCGGCCGCGGCGTCGTCTGCGCGGGAGATATTCTGACCATTGCCCAGGACCGGAAATGGCTTTCCTTCATGCGCAGCTATCCGAATTTCCTGCCGCTGTCGAAGCGCGAGGTCGAGCACATTGGCAAGGCCATGGCGCCATACAAGTTCGATGTCGTTTACGGACACTACTTCGATCGTGTTATCGCAAAAGACGCAAAAGGCGTGCTGGAAAAATCGGTCGTGCGCTACATTGCAGCGATCGAGGGCACGCGCGGCTATTGAAGCCAAACTGAACCGGCCGCGCGGCCGCCGGGTGGGAGTTCGGCGGTTCCGCGCGGCCGGGTGACGCTCCGTGAGGCGCGCCTTTCACAAACAGCCACATGTTCGAGCAAATCTGTCGCGGTAGGTCGCGTGATGCCCGTGCTGCGACCCTGCGCCCCACGGATGAATCCTGACTTAATTTCGAATTCGCAAATAATTCTAGTTTGGAACTTAGCTGCGATTCATGCTGCAGCCAGATACCGGAAGCGATCAACTTCTCGCGACCAGCGCGTGCAGTGGCGAATGCTTATCCGCGCGCGCATGCGCGCAAATATTGCATCGAATTTTTCGCAAGAACGGCGAAAAGACCGGCAAAAATTCGCAGCCCCGTCATTCGCCTTCTTTGTCGGCTTTGCCACCGAGTTGCTTGAGCTTGGCAAATACGGCGCTGACGTCCATCTCGCCGGGCTTCTTGTCGCTTTCCGCAGCCGCAGCCACTTCGGCCTCCTTGCGCGCCGTGGTTTCGGCTGCCGGCAGCAGCGTTGCGCCAGTGTCGACCGGTGCGGGCTTTTCCTTGTTGGCCCGCTGCACTTCGAGATCGAGGTCGATCTGCGAAGCAAGGCCGAGCGTCACGGGATCCATCGGCGCCAGATTGGCCGAATTCCAGTGCGTACGGTCGCGAATCGACGCGATCGTCGACTTGGTCGTGCCGACGAGGCGCATGATCGCGCTGTCCTTGAGCTCCGGATGGTTACGCACCAGCCACAGGATGGCATTCGGGCGGTCCTGACGGCGCGAAACGGGGGTATACCGCGGACCCTTCTTGCCGCGATCCGGCGAGGGAACCGCGACCTTCGGCTCGATCAGCTTAAGGCGCGTGTCCGGGTTTTTCTCGGCGTCTGCAATCTGCTCGCGGGTCAATTGGCCGGTCACGATCGGGTCCAGGCCCTTGATTCCCTGCGCAGCGTCGCCATCGGCGATGGCCTTTACCTCCAGCGGGTGCAGCTTGCAGAATTCGGCGATCTGGTCGAACGACAGCGCGGTGTTGTCCAGAAGCCAGACGGCGGTCGCCTTCGGCATCAATGGTGCTGCGGTCGCCATGACAAAATCTCCTCTACGCTCCGCCCGCCCTCCGGGCGAAGCACCAGATCATCGATGATGATCGGAAAGTGGCGGGAATATAGGGGGAGAGGCCCCCTCATGCAACCGTTCCGCTTGACAGGGGAGGCCCGCGCACCCCATGTCGGGGGTTGAAATGCGCGCATAAAATGCGCTGTTTCGAGGAGTTGCATGTCAGCAAACCTGCCAAAGCCTGCTCTGAAGGTCTTTCTCTGCTCGCCGCGCGGGTTCTGCGCCGGAGTCGTGCGTGCGATTGAATCGGTTGAGCGCGCGCTCACGATCTATGGGGCACCGGTCTATGTGCGGCACGAGATCGTGCACAACAAGTATGTCGTCGACAGCCTGCGAAAAAAGGGCGCGATTTTCGTCGAGGAGCTGAGCGAAATTCCCGACGACAACGTACCGGTGATTTTCTCCGCGCACGGAGTTCCGCGCTCGGTTCCGGAAGAAGCCTCGCGGCGCAATCTGATCTCGCTCGATGCGACCTGTCCGCTGGTGACAAAGGTTCATCGTGAGGCGGAGATCCATTACCGGCGCGGGCGCGAAATCCTGCTGATCGGGCATGCGGGCCATCCGGAAGTCGTCGGCACCATGGGCCAGCTCCCGGCCGGAAGCATCACCTTGGTGCAGACAACCGACGACATCGACCGCTATACGCCGCGCGACGAAAGCAAGCTCGCTTATGTGACCCAGACCACGCTGTCGGTCGACGACACCGCCGAGATGGTCGAGCACCTCAAGAAGCGATTTCCGAACATCGTCGGCCCTCATAAGGAAGACATCTGCTATGCGACCACGAACCGCCAGGACGCGGTCAAGCGCGTGGCGCCGGTCGTCGACGCGATGATCGTCGTGGGCGCGCCGAATTCGTCGAATTCGCAAAGATTGAAAGAGGTGGCCGAGCGTTCGGGCTGCCCGCGTGCAGTTCTGGTGCAGCGCGCGGCCGACCTCAACTGGAGCTATTTCGACGGCGCCAGCAAGATCGGCGTGACGGCAGGCGCTTCCGCGCCGGAAGTCCTGGTTGAGGAAATCCTGGGTGCGCTCTCGGAGCGTTTCGCGATTGAACTCGAGACCGTAACTGCGACCGAGGAGGGAGTGTTCTTTCCGCTGCCCCGCCCGCTGCGGGAGCACGAGCCGGCGGAGTAGCGCTTAAATGGCGGTCTACACCGACGTTGCGGCGGAAGACCTTACCCGCTTTCTTTCAAGTTACGACATCGGCCAACTTCTCTCCTACAAAGGCATCGCGGAGGGCGTCGAGAACTCGAATTTCCTGGTGCACACCGGCGCCGGCAATTTCATTCTCACGCTGTATGAAAAGCGCGTCGCGGAAGGCGACCTGCCGTTTTTTCTGGGCCTGATGGAGCATCTCGCCGCGCGCGGCATCACATGCCCGCAACCGGTCAAGAACAAGCAGGGCGGGATGCTCGGCAAGATTGCCGGGCGGCCGGCGGCGATCGTGACATTTCTCGACGGCCTCTGGATCCGGCGGCCAAATCCCGGTCACTGCGCCGCGGTCGGCGAAGCGCTGGCGCAACTGCATCTTGCGGGCGCGGACTTCAAGCTCAAGCGGGCGAACGCCCTGTCGATCGAAAGCTGGCGCCCGCTGTATGAGCACGCGAAACCGCGTGGCGACAGCGTCCGCCCCGGCCTTTGTGGCGAAATCGCCAAGGAGCTCGATGCGCTGGACAAATCATGGCCGCGCCAATTGCCGCAAGGCGTGATCCACGCCGATCTCTTTCCCGACAACGTCTTTTTTCTCGGCACCAAATTGTCGGGCCTGATCGACTTCTATTTCGCCTGCAGCGATACACTGTTTTACGACGTTGCGGTCTGCCTCAATGCCTGGTGCTTCGAAGTTGACCATTCCTACAACGTAACCAAGGGGCGCGCCTTGCTGAACGCATATAACAGGGTGCGCGCGCTGTCCGACGCCGAGCGGAGCGCGCTGCCGATTCTCGCGCGGGGCGCCGCCGTACGATTTCTTCTCACACGGCTGGTTGATTGGCTCGCGGTGCCCGACGGCGCACTGGTGCGGCCGAAGGATCCGCTCGAGTATTACCGCAAACTGCGCTTCCACCAGTCGGTGAAAAACGTCGAGGATTACGGGCTCTGATGACCGAGCAGCACGTGACCATTCACACGGATGGTGCCTGCTCGGGCAATCCGGGCCCGGGCGGCTGGGGCGCCATTCTCGCTTTCGGCGATCATGAGAAGGAGCTGATGGGCGGCGAGCCGCAAACGACGAACAACCGCATGGAATTGATGGCAGCAATTTCCGCGCTGGAAGCGTTGAAGCGGCCATGCACCGTCGACCTTCATACCGACAGTGAATATCTCAAGAACGGAATCACGTCCTGGATTCACGGCTGGAAAAAGAATGGCTGGCGCACGTCAGACAAGAAGCCGGTCAAGAACATCGACCTGTGGAAGCGACTCGACGAGGCGCTCGGCCATCACAAAGTGCACTGGCACTGGGTCAAAGGCCATGCCGGTCATGCCATGAACGAGCGGGCCGATGAGCTTGCGCGTGAAGGCATTGTCGCCGCGCGCGCAGGTGCGATCGGCGCGATGAAGACAAAATAATCCCGCAAAAAGAAATGGCCGGGAAATTCCCGGCCATCCCGAAACCGCGGTGGAGAAATTCTAAAGCTGCGCCAGCAACGCTTGGCCCCCGGAGATCTCGCACTTTCCGGGCGCATCTTCGATGTTGAGCTTTTTCACCACGCCGTCATCGATCAGCATCGAGTAGCGCTTGGAGCGGGTGCCGAGACCGTTGCCCGATCCGTCGAAAGCCATGTCGATCGCCTTGGCAAAGTCGCCGTTGCCGTCGGCGAGAAAATCGATCTTTCCCTCGGCGCCGGTCGACTTCTTCCAGGCTTCCATCACGAACACATCGTTCACGCCGGTCACCGCGATGCTGTGAACGCCCTTCGCCTTGATGGCGGCGGCATTGTTCAGAAAACTAGGGATGTGAAGGTTATTGCAGGTCGGGGTAAAGGCGCCGGGCACGGCGAACAGCGCGACCTTGCGCCCTTTGAAAACTTCATCCGTCGTTTTCCAGACCGGACCTTCGGTCGTCATGACGCGGAACTTCGTATCGGGCAATCGATCACCGACCTTGATAGGCATGGGCATCCTCTCGCGTTGCAAATAATTTTGGTTTCTTGGCTGCGGTAGTTACGCTCTTGTTGGCGTTTAGTCGAGATGGGTTTTCGTCTCGACCGCGCGGTCGCCGGTGATGACGGTAAATGTCAGATCAAGCTGGCTTTTGGGATCGACGCCGGGCGGCAAGCCATCGAGATCGAAGCTGAATTGGGCGCGACCGGCGGGTGCCGATTTCACCGGCTTCGGAATGGGCAGCGCCCATTGCGGCGTAGGGCCTTCGACAAATAGCTCAACCGGTTTGCCCGTTGGTGCGCCGAGCTCGACTATGACCGAAGGTTTCGCCCCCGTATTGACCCGCTTCGTGGTGAGTCCAAGTTGCGTCGCCGTGACCTGCTTTGGCACGTGCGTTTCGGCCGTCGTCAGCGCCGGATTGTGCTTGCTGTCGCCGGTCACAAGCGTCAGCTCGGCGCGGCCTTCGGCGGGCACGCATAGTTTCTCGCAAACCGCGTAGTCGACCTTCACGCGGAGCCGGACCGGCTTCCCGGCCTGCTGCGGTGAAACGACGACCGGAAATATGACCGTGTCCTTGTAGCCAAGCGATTGACCCGTCTCGTCGGTGAACAGATGCGGCGCCGGATAGAGCACGTCGGCCTTCTTGAGATTTTCAGAGTCGGAAAAATCGAAATGCGGCGGCACGCCGGAATCGCCCGGATAGCGCCAATAGGTTTTCCAGCCCGGCCGCAATTTGACTTCGATTCCGGCACGCAGCACAGCGTCGTCAGCTTTGTTGCTGCCGGCGATCAGTCTGACGGCGGATCGCACGTCTTCGTTCCAGGGTGATTCGTCGGCCGCCTGCGCCGGAGTCCCGAATTGGACCGCAACGGCGCACGAAACCAATGCCGCGCAAAATGATCTGTGAATAGTGCTCATGGCCTTTGGTCTAGTTGGTAGCGGTATCCCGCGCCACTGAATTCATTGTGAGCATGCGTTGAACACGATCCTGGCTGGGCGCTGCCACAATTATCCCGTCGAATATGACGGTGAAAGATTGAACTTTCCGCCGCAAGCTTCGTTTGCAAAGGCGAGTCGTTCGGGTAACCTTTTGCCATGAAGATTTCACGCAAAGCGACGCAGCAAAACGCAGCGCCCGGCCGGGGGTATCTCGACGGGCAGATGCTGATCGCAATGCCAGCCATGAGCGACGAGCGTTTCACGCGCGCGGTGATCTATGTCTGTGCGCATTCGACCGAAGGTGCGATGGGCATCATCGTCAATCAGCCGGCGCAGAATATCAAATTTCCCGACCTCCTCGTGCAGCTCGAAGTGATCCCGGCGGCCGAGCGTATCCAGCTTCCGGGCCGTGCTGAAGACGTGAAAGTGCTCAAGGGCGGTCCGGTCGAAACCGGGCGTGGCTTCGTCCTGCATTCGGCGGACTTTTTTATCGAGAACTCGACGTTACCGATCGATGAAGGGATTTGCCTGACGGCTACGCTCGACATCCTCAAGGCCATCGCGCGCGGCAACGGACCAGCCAGCGCGATCCTGGCGCTTGGTTACGCCGGCTGGGCACCGGGGCAACTTGAGCAGGAAATCCAGCAGAACGGATGGTTGCACTGTGCGGCGGATCCCGAGCTGATTTTCGGCCAGGACACCGACATGAAATATGAAAAGGCCCTGCGCAAGATCGGCATCGATCCCGGTATGCTGTCGAGCGAATCCGGCCACGCCTGATTTTTTATTCAGATGCAATCTTGAGCGCGCGCAAGCGGCTCGGCTTGTCGACGAGCAGATCGCGCGCGGCATCCGACGTCATCGGTTCGCCAAAGGCAAAACCCTGCGCGTATTCGCAACCAAGCTGGTAAAGCTCGACCGCATCTGAATCGGTTTCGGCGCCTTCCGCGACCACTTCCATTCCGAGATCGTGCGCTAGCGCGATAATTGACCGTAGGATAACAGGCCGGGTGCCGCGCGCCGTCGTGCGCACGAACGACTGGTCGATCTTGATCGTATCGAATGGAAAACGCTGCAGGTACGCGAGCGAGGAATGTCCGGTGCCGAAATCATCGAGCGACAGACCGGCGCCGAGTTCCTTGATCCTGGTCAGCATCTGTGCGGCGTGCTCCGGGTTTTCCATGACCAGGGACTCGGTGATCTCGAGCTTGAGTGTCCCGCGCGCAATTGCAGTGCGGCCAAGGACCCCACGCAGATCCTGGATGAGATCGTGGCGCAGCAATTGCCGCGACGAGACATTCACGCTGGCGAAGACCGGCTCGCGCGCACGGGTCGCGGCCTGCCATTGCGCGAGCTGCTTGGCGGTGTGGTCGAGGACAAAAAGGCCCAGGTCAACGATCAACCCGATTTCCTCGGCGATCGATATGAATTCCTTCGGCGACAGTCGGCCGAGCTTCGGATGATCCCAGCGTGCCAGGGCTTCGAAGCCTGCGATGGCTCGATCCTCCAGCCGCACGATCGGCTGGTAGAGCACCTTGATCTCCTCGCGCTCGATGGCACGGCGCAATTCGGATTCCATTGTCAGGCGATCGGTCTTGCGCGAACGCATGGCCGGCTTGAAGATCTCGATGCGGTCTCCGCCAATACGCTTGGCGTAGTACATCGCCAGTTCGGCGTCCTTTAATACCTCATCAGTCCGGTGTGCCGCGTTTTCGGCGAGCGCCAATCCGATTGAAGCAGTGAGGAATATCTCGCGGTCGTTGAATGCGATCGGCGCGCGCAAAGTACGGCGTATGGTCTCCGCGAATGCCACGATACGGGCGGGTTCTCGCTCCGACAGCACGATAAGAGCAAATTGATCACCTGAGAGCCGCGCCAGGGTGTCCTGCGGCTTGAGCAGACGGGACAGCCGACGAGCGATCGTGAGCAGAATGGAATCGCCAACGGCCATGCCGACCGAATCGTTGACCTGCTTGAAGCGGTCGAGATCGATCACCACGATTGACGGACGGATCTGAGAGTCGGCGCGCGCAAAGCCGAAGGCGGCTTCCATGCGGTCGAGGAACAGCTCGCGGTTGGGCAGGCCCGTGAGATTGTCGTGGACCGCGTCGAACAGCAGGCGCTCTTCTGCATTCTTGAAATCGGTGACGTCGGTGAGCGTGCCCACGAGACGCACGACCTCGCCATCCGAACCAACCACGGGCCGCGCCTTGAGCGTGAACCAGAGATAATGGCCATCTGCAGTGCCCAGCCGAAAATCCTGGGTGAGGCGGCCGCGCCGCTGCTCGACCATGCCGTCAAGCGACGCGCGGAAGCGATCGCGATCGAGCGGGTGGAGCACCTCGAGCCACGTCGCTGCGGGCCCTTCGAGCGTGCCGCGTTTGAGGCCGAGCATGTGCTCGGTTTCGGGGCTGGTGAAGACTTTGTCGGCGGAGACGTCCCAGTCCCAGATCAGGTCGCCGGCGCCGGTCAAAGCGAGCGCACGGCGCTCAACATCGGACACGATGCCGTGCGTGATGCCGCCGGCGAACGCATGCTGCATGACGGTGAAGCCGATCAGCATCACGATCAGCACCAGGCCGCCGAGCAGAGCCGGACCAATGATGTCATTCGTGACGAGGCCAAGGATCGCCAGAGCCGCGGCCATAGTCCACACGACCAGCAGCAGCCAGGTGGGTATCAGCAGCACCGCGCGATCGAAGCCATGCGTCGACAGATAGATGACGAGGGCAAGACCGAACACGGCGATGCCGAAAAGCGACATGCGGGCAATGCCGGCGGCGACAGCCGGATCAAACACCGCAACGGCAATCAGTGCGGCGAGCGCGGCAAGCCATGCGATGGTGATGTGCGCGTAGCGGACGTGCCAGCGCGACAAATTGAGATAGGCAAACAGGAACACAAGCAACGTTGCCGACAGGATTGCTTCGCCGCAGGCGCGCCATACGCGTTCGGCGCCGGCCGACATGTCGAAGACCTTGCCCCAGAAACCGAAGTCGATTCCGATGTAGATCAGGACCGCCCAGCCAAGTGCCGCAGCGGCCGGAAACATGATTGAGCCCTTCACCACGAACAGGATGGTGAGGAACAAAGCCAACAGGCCGGCGATGCCGATGACGATGCCGTAGTACAAAGTGAAGGAATTGACCTTGTCCTTGTAGGCGTCGGGCTCCCACAGGTAGATCTGCGGCAGCTTGTCGGTGCGCAGTTCGGCCACGAGCGTGATCACCGTGCCTGGATCGAGCGTGATCCGGAAAACATCGGCGGTGGTGCCTTCCTGGCGCACCGGTCGATCGCCGGTGGACGGCGTGATCGCGGCGATGCGCGACAGGCCGAGATCCGGCCAGAAGATTCCGGAGCCGACCATCCGGTAATGCGGGACAACGATCAGCCGGTCGATCTGCTCGTCGCTGTTGTTGGTGAGCGCAAGCACCGCCCAATTGGTGTTGCCTTCACGGGCGCGCACTTCGATGCGGCGAACGATTCCATCCGGACCAGGCGCGGTCGAGACCTGGATGCGATCACCTTCAGTTTTTTGGACTTCAGTGGCGGCGGTCAGATCGATAGCGGCCGCATCGAGGCGCACATTGACGGCATCCACCGCATGCGCGGCGGAAATCGCAAAGAGCGAAACAGCAAATGCTGTCGCTAGCGCTGTCAAGCAACGCGTCATGGCCGGGCCAAATCCCCCTTCCAGGGCTGCCTCTTTTGTTCCGCAGCCGCCGCCTCGCTCGCAGTGGAAATTTGCAAACAATCGCACCCTGTTAAAGCGTTTAAGGCCGACATTACGCCGATTTCGCGGCTCCTGAAAAAACGGACCTTTCGTCAGAGTGTTAGCACGATTTTGCCGATGTGTGCGCTGGTTTCCATCAGCGCGTGGGCCGCAGGTGCTTCTTTCAAGGGAAAGGTCTTGTAGATAACCGGCTTGACCTTGCCTGCAACGATCAACGGCAGCACGTTTTCTTCTACCGCGCGGGCAATCGCGCCTTTGTCGGGAATCGAGCGGGCGCGCAGCGTCGAACCGGTGTGATAAAGTCGCTTGAGCATGATGCGGCGGAAATCCACCGTCGCCTTCGGACTGCCCTGAAAAGCAATCTGCACGATGCGCCCCTCCACCGCCGCCGCTTCGTAATTGCGCGCGATGTAATCCCCTCCCACCATGTCCATTATAACCTCGGCGCCCTTGTCGTTCGTCGCGGCTTTCGTGGCTGCAACGAAGTCCTCTGTCTTATAGTTAACGGCGACATCGGCGCCGAGCTTGCGGCAGGCGTCGCACTTCTCAGGTGAACCCGCGGTGGTGATAACGCGAGCGCCGAATGCTTTCGCCAGCTGAATCGCGGTCGTGCCTATACCGGACGAGCCGCCATGCACGAGCAAAGTCTCGCCGCTTTTCAGGCCTCCGCGCTCAAATGCATTGTGCCAGACGGTGAAGAAGGTTTCCGGAATTGCGGCGGCCTCAACCATCGACAGGCCAGAGACCGGCAGCGCGTGACTTTCGTGCGCAACGCAATATTCGGCATATCCTCCACCTGAAACCAAGGCCATGATCCGGTCGCCGGTTTTCCATCGCTTGACGTCGGACCCCAGCGCAACGATTTCTCCCGCAATCTCGAGACCCGGAATATCAGGCGCGCCAGGCGGCGGAGGATAAAGTCCCTTGCGCTGCATCACATCGGGGCGGTTCACGCCGGCGGCGGCAACCTTCACGAGGATTTCTCCCGCTCCGGGTTGCGGAACGGGCCGCTGCTCCGGCGCAAGCATGTCTGGGCCGCCAGCAGCCTTGATGCCGATTGCAGTCATTTGGGACGGAATCGCAGCCATTGTTTCCTCGTTATTTGCGTACCGGGATGGTCTTGTTTAGGCGGGGCTTCGCAATGTGACAACCGCGGCAGCGGCGGCTAGATTTCTGCGGCAGGAGGCGAAGATGCCGGCGATCGACGATGACGACAAACCGAAGAAAAAAATCGCGCACGAGATCGGACAGGATCTGACTCTGCTCTCGGTCGAAGAGCTCGCTGCGCGCGCGCAGCTCCTCCGCGATGAGATCCAACGTATCGAAGCCGACATGAAGCAAAAGAGCGCGTCGCGCGCCGCAGCCGATCAGTTTTTCAAGCGATGACGCCGGCCAAAGATGCGGCGGTATTCCAATGCGGAAGCACTTAAAAAATTTTTCCGCATTGCGCTTATGTTCTTAAGTTGTCGTTAAGCTTTCTCGACCATTACTGGCATTGTCCATCTTCATATGGACATTGAGTGGCTCCTGTCCACTCTGTTTGACGCCTCCCTGTTATCACCTTGAGCCGCCGGCAACGGCGGCTCCTTTTTTTGTCCCAATCTGGGTCAAAATGAAACGGCAGGGCGATGCTGCGGATCCGCGCAGCAACTATATCGCAATGTTAACCATATCGCTGTCTGGACAGGACCCGCGCGTGCGCGTCATGCTTACCCAATCGTATACGGAGCTGCTCCGCTCCGGTGTGGGAGAGTGTCGCGTATGTCGGAAAAATTTGCGGGCCAGGCGCAGCCCGTTCCATTCGGGGAACGGCTTGCAAGCTCTCAGGCCTTCGCCGAGCTGTTTCGTGAGGGTATGGCGCTTGTCGAAGAAACGGCGACGTATCTCGATGGACCTGGCCGCCAGCAGTCGAAGAAGCTCCAGCGCTCTGCTGCATTGGCTTACGCGACGGAAAGTATGCGTCTCACCACCCGGCTGATGCAGCTTGCATCCTGGTTGCTGCTCCACCGCGCGGTGAAGGAAGGCGAGATGTCGCTTGCACAGGCCAGCAAGGAAAAAAGCAAGGTCAAGCTGGCGGCGACCGACAATCACGATCCGAACAGTATTGAATTGTTGCCGCCGGCCCTTAGCGATCTCATCGCGCGATCGCAGAAGCTTTATGCAAAAGTGCGACGGCTCGACGCGACGATCTACAACCAAGGTGCGGCAGAACGTCCTGCAACGGCGAACCCGGTCGAACGGCAGCTTGGCCTTCTCAAGGCGGCCTTCGGGACTGAAAGCGTCTGATCGACCCTCGTTTCGGCAAACAAAAACCCCCGCAGATGCGGGGGTTTTTTATCGTCGGGCAAAATCTCTATTTCTTCTCTTCGGTCTTCAGGAAGCCGGAGAATTTCTTCTGGAAGCGGGACACGCGGCCGCCGCGATCGAGGATCTGCTGCTGGCCCCCGGTCCAGGCCGGGTGCGATTTAGGGTCGATGTCGAGGTGCAGGACATCACCTTCCTTGCCCCAGGTGGAGCGGGTGGTGAACTCGCTGCCGTCCGTCATCACGACCTTGATGGTGTGATAGTTGGGATGGAGATCTTGTTTCATGTCTTCAATTCCGGGCGATCAAAAGCCGCTGATATGCGTGATTTGGCGCTCCTATACAGGAGCCGGCCGAAGGCGGCAAGCGGCTGCAATTGACCACCGCCAAGCCTGCAAGGCATTAAAGAAGCGGTACACGGGGCGGTAAGAGGCGTCGCATGAGTTATTCGAGCGATGGGCGTGGCCTTGATGTGGCGCATGCACCGGCCCCGGATGAGCGCCGCACGCTGAAACTCAGGCCGCTGGCCGGCCTGGTTCCCTATATCGCGCGCTATCGAGGGCGCGCCGCGGCGGCGTTTGCTTCCCTCATCGTCGCTTCGTTGACGACCTTGATCGTGCCGGTGGCTGTTCGCCGCATGATCGATTTCGGATTTTCCGACAAAGCGGCGCAACTTATCGATAGCTATTTTGCGGTGATGCTCCTCGTCGTGGCTGTCCTCGCGGTTTCGAGCGCCCTACGATTTTATCTGGTGACGACATTGGGCGAGCGTATCGTCGCCGATCTACGCTCGGATGTATTTGCACATCTTACGCGTCTGTCGCCAACGTATTTCGACGCCACGCGCACCGGCGAAATTGTGTCTCGGCTCACGGCCGATACGACCCAGATCAAATCGGCGGTGGGCGCTTCGGTGTCGATTGCGCTACGCAATCTGGTTCTGTTTCTTGGCGGCGCCGGCATGATGGTCGTGACCAGTCCGCGGCTGTCCTTGTTTGTGCTCGGTGCAATCCCGGTGATCGTGCTGCCGCTCGTCGGCTTCGGGCGTGCCGTGCGCCGGCGTGGCCGTGCGGCGCAGGATACCCTCGCCAATGCGTCCGGTTATGCCAATGAACTGATCGGTGCGATGCGGACAGTGCAGGCCTTCACCAGCGAGAAACCGGCCGGCTCTCGTTTCACCGCGGCGGTCGAGCAGGCTTATGCCGCGGCCTGCGGCGCGACCAAGGTGCGCGCGGTTCTCACGGCGGTCGTCATCTTTCTCGTCTTCGCCAGCATCGTGATCGTGCTCTGGGTGGGTGCCCAGGATGTGCTTGCGGGCGACATCACTCCTGGGCGCCTGAGCCAGTTTGTGCTGTACGCCGTGTTTGCCGCGGGGGGGCTGGGTGAGTTGAGCCAGGTGTGGGGCGAAATCTCACAAGCCTCCGGCGCGGCCGAGCGGCTGTTCGAGATTCTGAAAGTCGAGCCGCAGATCAAGTCCCCGGCACGCCCGGTTGCGCTGCCGCGGCCGGCGAATGGCGACGTTGCATTTCACCACGTCAACTTCTCTTATCCAGGCCGTCCGAACGTGCCGGTTCTCGAAAATCTTTCATTTCACGTCAGATCAGGGGAGAAGCTGGCACTCGTTGGACCGTCAGGCGCCGGCAAGAGCACAATTTTTCAGCTGATCTTGCGGTTCTACGACCCCGTATCCGGAAACATAACTTTCGACGGCGTTCGTCTTGCCGACGCCGATCCTGCGGCGCTGCGGTCGCGCATCGCGCTGGTGCCGCAAGACTCGATCGTGTTCGCGACGAGCGTGCGTGACAATATTCAGTTCGGACGGCCGGATGCCACCGAGGCTGAAATCGAGAAAGCGGCGGAAGCCGCCCATGCCGCGGAATTTGTCCGCCGCCTGCCACTAGGATTTGAGACGCCGCTTGGCGAGCGCGGCGTCACACTGTCGGGCGGACAGCGTCAGCGGATCGCAATCGCCCGCGCGATCCTGCGCAAAGCGCCGCTGTTGTTGCTTGATGAAGCGACATCGTCACTCGATGCCGAAAGTGAAACATTGGTGCAGCAGGCGCTCAAGCGACTGATGCTCAACCGCACCAGCATCGTGATCGCGCATCGGCTCGCTACTGTGCAGTCCTGCGACCGCATTCTGGTCATCGACAATGGCCGCATCGTCGAGGAAGGGACGCACGCATCACTGGCCTCGGCGGGCGGGCTCTATGCGCGTCTGGCGAAGTTGCAATTCGAGATGGGCGCGGCCTAACCGCGCCACGCCATGCGGTTCACCGGCAGGCCGGACACGGGGTTCTTGTCCTCGCCCGCATATGCAAAACCGTGCTTCTCGTAGAAGCGAATAGCGCGAAGATTGTCCTTGTTTACGAGAAGTTCGATTCCCTTGGGCGAGAGGCGCTTGGCTTCATCGAGCAGAGCCAATGCAACATCCGACCCCCAGTGCTCGGGCGCAACGACGATCTGGTCGAGATACATCGTTTTCGGGTCGATGGTCACGAAGCCGATAATAGCTCCGTCGCGTTCCGCTACGGCGATTTGCGCCAAAGGCACAAGCTCATTGCGCCAGCGCTCGCGCCACCACGGCTGACGTGCGTTGAAATCGAGATGTGGGTAGTGGCTGGACCACGTTCGGCGCCACAGTTCGATCGCCGCGTCTTCGTCGGCGGTGGAGTAGTGGCGCAAAGTGAAGGTTGGCGCGCTCACCGTTCGGTCAGCTTGAACTCAATGCGGCGATTGCGCCCGTAGGCATCCTCGGTTTTGCCGAGGTCGATTGGCTGGAACTCGCCGAATCCGGCGGCCACCAGTCGCTGCGGAGAAACGCCCTTGCCGACCAGGTATTGCACGACTGAAATCGCGCGCGCTGCCGACAAGTCCCAGTTCGACTTGAATACACCGCCTGAAATCGGCCGCACGTCGGTGTGGCCGTCAACACGCAACACCCAGGCAAGATCGGCAGGGATCTGCTTTTCCAGTTCGAGCAGGGCATCGGCAACCTTGTCGAGCTCGGCCCGACCTTCCGGCTTGAGATCCGCCTTCCCGGTATCGAAGAAAACCTCGGATTGCAGGACGAAACGGTCTCCTACGACACGGACGTCAGCGCGATTGCCGAGGATTTCACGCAGCTTGCCGAAGAAATCCGAGCGGTATCGCTTGAGTTCGTTGACGCGCTCGGCCAAGGCGAGGTTGAGCCGCTGTCCGAGCTCGGTGATGCGGCTCTGGGAATCCTTGTCCTTCTTTTCGGCAGCGTCGAGGGTCTGCTCCAGCGCCGCCAGCTGTCGGCGCAGGGCCGCGATCTGCTGGTTGAGCACTTCGACCTGTGCCAGCGCTCGCGCCGAGATTCTCTTTTCACCCTCGATCTGGCCGGTGAGCTCGGACACCTTGCCCTGAGCGGCCGTAGCACCGGCACCAGCGCTTTCGGCCGCGCCCTTGAGACGGTCGCGCTCACTTTCCGCGGTGGCCAGTGTCGCACGCAACTGCGCGAGTTGGTCCTCGACATCCGTCTTTCCGGACTTTTCCAACGACAGCAACTCGGTGAGCTGTGCGATCTGGGCGTTCAGGCGGCTGAGCGCGGTATCCTTCCCGGCGACTTCCTGCTGTAGGTAGAACTGCACGACGACGAAGACCGTGAGCAGGAAGATGATGCCGAGGATGAGCGTCGACAGGGCATCAACGAAGCCCGGCCAGTAGTTCATGCCGCTTTCGCCGCGGCGGACCCTTGCAAGCGCCATCAGTCTAGACTCAACGGTTCACGTGCTCGCGTACCATCACTTCGAGCAGCTTCTTGATCTCGCGCTGTTGGTCGGCCTGCGAGTCGACCCAGTCCCTGATCATCTGCTGCTCGGTGCGCATGTGGTGCACCAACCCCTGGATCGCCTCGGCCAGATTGGCCATGGCCGCGGATGCGGATTTGCTCGCGCCGGCGTGGTCGACCGCTTCGCGCAGCCGCTCGATGGCGGAGCGAACCTCGCCACCCATACCGGCGGCAACAGCGGGCTCGGCGGCCTGGTCGTAAACGGTGGTGGACAACCAGTCTTCGAGCTCGGTGTAGAAACGGTTCTGCGCCTGGCTCGACTGCAGGTCGAGGAAGCCGAGCACGAGCGATCCGGCAAGCCCGAACAGCGATGACGAAAATGAAATTCCCATGCCCGAGAGCGGCGCGGCAAGGCCGTCGCGCAGGGAATCAAACATGGTCCCGGTGTCGCCGCTCGCCTTGAGGCCTTGAATGACGTTTCCGACTGAACTGACGGTCTCGATCAGGCCCCAGAACGTACCGAGGAGGCCGAGGAACACCAGAAGGCCGGTCATGTAGCGGGAGATGTCGCGCGCCTCGTCGAGGCGTGTGGCGATCGAGTCGAGAATGCCGCGCATCAGTTGCGAGGACATGGCCATGCGGCCGACGCGACTCCCGAGGATTGCCGCCATTGGCGCAAGCAGCACTGGCGGCCGGTCGACGGCGAGGCCGGGGTCGGCCAGGCGGAAATTGTTGACCCAGGCGATCTCCGGATAGAGCCGCAACACCTGCCGGGCCGAAAGGATAATGCCGATCACCTCTACGCCGATGATCAGCCCGTTAAGCCCAGGGTTTGCCATGAATGCGACTTGGATCTGCTTGTGCAGCACGAACGCAACCAGTCCGACCAGGACGACGAAGACCAGCATCCTGAACAGGAAGATCCGCGGCGATGACAGCTTGAGAGGATCGATTTCTTTGGCCATGAGTTTCGACGTTGCGCCTGCAAGCCCCTGCGACGCACTATGACACAGACATGCGATCTGTAAAAAGCAGTTGTGCCGGAACCCCGGCGTACCTCGGTAAAGCCGCCGATTGAGTTGAAATTACGATGCCTGGTCTTTTCCGGCGGCCTTGAGCAGGGACAGCAACCCTTTGTGGATGGATTCATTGCCGGCGATGACGTGACCTTTGCTGAGGATCTCGTCCCGACCGTCACAATCGGTGACGAAACCACCGGCCTCGCGCACGAGGACCAGTCCCGCCGCCATGTCCCACGGCTTCAGCGTCCTTTCCCAATAGCCGTCAAGCCGTCCAGCCGCTATCCAGGCGAGATCAAGCGCGGCCGCGCCAAAGCGCCTCACCCCAGCCACGTGCTCCTGCACGGCACTGACTTCCTTTCGCGACAGGTCGACGTCGCCATGTCCATGGTGGGCAATTCCGCACGCGACGATCGCCTCCGCAAGTCGCGTTCGCGCTGCGACGCGAATACGTTGATCGTTGAGAAACGCGCCCTTGCCCTTCTCGGCAATGAACATCTCATCGGTCACTGGATTATAGATCAGGCCGGCGACCACGGCGCCGTCGCGCTCGAGCGCCATCGAAATTGCGAAGTGAGGAATACCGTGCAGGAAATTGGTGGTGCCATCGAGCGGATCGACGATCCACATGTGGCTCTTGTCGGTGCCCTCGCGCCGGCCACTTTCCTCGCCGAGAAAACCATATCCTGGCCTTGCCTTCATGAGTTCTGCGTAGATGGTTTCTTCGGCGCGACGGTCTGCGGCCGTTACAAAATTGGCCGGGCTCTTCAATGAGACCTGCAACTTTTCAAGCTCACCGAAGTCGCGTTTGATCGCGCGCGCGGCCTTGCGCGCAGCGGCGATCATGACATTGAGCAAGGCCGAATGCTGCATGAGGCCTGCGGTCTGCCCGTGAAGGCGTCTGTCGTCAAGGCTGCCGCGCGACCACGGTCGATAGCCATTTCTTCGCTGCCTGGTCCGCCGCGTCGCGCACCGCTTGGTTCTGTTTTGACGCGAACACGTCGAGATCAGGATCGCTGTTGCCGCCGGCCTTGGCGACGAGATGCCATTTGACGGCTTCGGTTGGGTCGGCGGGCATGCCGCGACCGGCCATCCGGATGCGTGCAAGCCGGTTTTGCGCGATAGGACTGCCAAGATGCGCCGCCTTCAGGAAAAGGCCTGCGGCAGCCGCTTCATCTTTGGCCGTGCCGTCTCCGTTGAATTGGGCAATCGCGAACTCCACCATCGCGTCGACGTTGCCGCCGACGGAAGCCTGCTGCATGAGGCGCATCGCCTTGCCGATGTCCTTCGGTGCACCGCGGCCTTCTTTATACATGGTTGCAAGCGCATACTGCGCCTCGGAATTGCCGGCTTCCGACGCAATCACGAAAAGTTCGGCGGCACGCTTGAAGTCCTGCGGAAATTGCTGACCCTGGAGATAAAGCAGTCCGAGATCATAGGCCGCGCTCGGGTGTCCAAGCTTGGCGGCCGCGTCCAGCAGACGCGCAGCCTCGTCGACATTGCGCGGACCGGCGCGGCCCTGGAAACTGAACATCGCAAGCGCAAAGATTGCGTCGCGATCGCCTTTGGCCGCAGCCATCTTGTACCATTGAGCCGCTTTTGAATCGTCGCGCCCGACGCCAAGGCCTTGCGCGTAAAGCTCGCCAAGCAGTGTCATGGCTGCCGGATCGTTCTGCTGCGCTCGCTTCGTCGCCTCGTTGAGCGCGGTGAGATAGAACCCTCGCTGGAAGGCGCCATAGGCGACATCAAGGTTCGACTGATTGGAGTTGGGCGTTGCATTCGGCGCGGGCGTCGGCGGGGGTGCATTTTTCGTCGGCTGCGCCATGGCGGTCGTGGCCACAGCGATTGCCATCAATGCGGCGAGGGGTCCGCAAACCGGCCGCATCATGTGGCCGGCTCCGCAAGGCGAAGATGGCGGCCCACTTCGCGGATCGTTTCGGCAATAGAAGCTGGCTCACGCCATACCGCATCGCCAAGCGCAACAAAGTCGGCACCGGCCGCAACCAGCGGTGAAATCGTTGCGAGTGACTCAGAATACCCCACACACGGGATTTCGAAGACTTCAGCCCACCAGCCGACGCGCTCTTCTACGGCTGCGAAAGCCGGGCACTTTCCGGTCGGATCGGGCTCGCCGAACATCACGTAGTCGGCGCCTTGCTCGGCGGCGAGCATCGCGTCGTGCCGGCTGGCAAGCCCGCCCGAACCCGCAATGCGTTCAGGTTTGAGCGTTTCAAGTGCGGCGGTGAACTCCGCGATACCGCTGAGATGCGCGCCGTCGGCGCCACCGCGCGCCACCAAATCGGCGCGGCCATCGAGCAGAAGTGCGGCGCCTTTGTCCTGGACCGCCGGGGCCAGCGCTTTGACACGATTGATCAAGGTACGTTCGTCGGCTTCGGCCAGCCGCAGCAATACCGCAGCAACGTCACCGGCATCCAAAGCCGAAGCCAGCTGGTCCGAAAATGAGGACGGGTCCGCAACCGGCGGCGTCATCAGGTAGAGCCTGGGTGCCGGACGAGGCGCCGGGTGCTTGGGTCGCAAAGCCATGACGGTCGGATGCTAGCCCAATCAGGCGAAAAATTGACCTGCATCGTCACTTGGCCAAGGTGACGCAGGTCTCCGCAAAGCCCGCGAGTGCTTTTGCCATTGTTGCTATTGCCCCGTCCCAATCGCCGATTTGTGGCTGCCGAAACAGCCTTGCTGTCGGATACCAGGGGCTGTCAGTGCGGCCGCGCAACCAGCGCCAATCCTGCACATGCGGCACAAGCAGCCACAGC
>Ga0157308_10000010_pt1 | contig 21150 bp, 18 predicted proteins | sample NitcycUS198509B2_FD_108396 | JGI IMG/M metagenome (GOLD analysis project Ga0157308, IMG submission 108396) | Soil microbial communities from Arlington Agricultural Research Station in Wisconsin, USA - Nitrogen cycling UWRJ-S198-509B-2 | ecosystem: Environmental > Terrestrial > Soil >...
GCCCTGGGGTGGCCGTCGCTTCGTCTGGATTTCACCGCAGATCGGCGGGCTGCTGTTTGGCTCTGCCGCGCTCTGGGGTCTGTTTTCCTGGAGGCTGGTCGCGGTAAGCGAACCGTTCCTTCCGCTGTCTGTTCTCGCCAATCCGGTTGTCCGCTGTGCGACGCTCGCTGGCGCCTGCAACATGGGTACGCTTGTGGGCATGACGATCTTCGTGCCGCTGTACTTCGAAGTCGTCTTGCATCTGTCGGCAAGCGAGTCGGGCATGGCGCTGATTCCCCTGATGGGAGCTACCGTCATGTTTTCAACCATCACCGGTCGCATGATGACGCATGTCGTCCACTACAAACGGATGGCATTAGTAGGACTCTCACTCTCGATTCTGTCGCTCGCGCCTTTGGCGATCTGGCCGACGTCGATGCCAATGGCACTCGTGCTGCTGCTGTTGTTGCTGGTCGGATCGGGACTCGGAACTGTGTTCCCGATTTCCACCGTCTGCATGCAAAACGCAGTCTCACGTGCGCAAATGGGTGTCGCCACAGGCGCGGCGAACTTCTTCCGCGCTCTGTTTTCGGCGTTGGTCGTCGCGCTGCTTGGCGCCATCGTTCTTGGGGGTCTTGGAGGCGTGACCGGGATGTCGGTCGAAATGCTAGCCCGCACGGCATCGGCACCTGAGCTTGCCTACGCATTCCGCTTTGTATTTCTAACCTGCGCGCTGATCTTATCTTTCGGCATGGCGTTTCTCATTTCGATGGAGGAACGACCGCTCAAGGGACCCACGGCGCCTTCGCAAGCCGTAACCGCGCCGACAGCGCCGGCGACTCCCATTCCTGCAGAGTAGTGGGTAGGCGTGCAAAAAGCCCCGGCGCGACGCCGGGGCTATGTTGCGTAGGTGACTAGCCTTTAGTCGTGGGTCCAGTCGCGGCGTAATAGTAGGCGCACGTTTGGATCAGGATCACGGCCGACATACTGACCGCCTTCGTAGACCGTGTCGGGATCGTTCGGCGAAAGTGCCGGCGTGCGAAAATTCCGCACGCCACGAGTTGCGGAGTTCTCCGGTGCATAAGCATAGGCACCATTAGGCGTGCCGGCTGCGAAAAATCCGCCGTGCTCCAGCGCCGGCAGATTGATGACGTTGCCGGTGCCAAATCCCGGACTGTAAGATTGGGCCGATGCCGGTGAAGCGATCATGGCGGCAAAGCCCGCGGCGATGAGCAACTTTCTCATCTGGTATCTCCATGTGTCGTGACAGCATTGCTGCTGGCCGGCGCTTGATCGCCGGCACACGCAACATGGTCACTCGCCGCGCGTTCACTTGCTTGAAATTGCTAGTTCCACGCCGCCCGCGCGTGTGATGCGCGAACGGAATGGCAGATCTGACCAGCTATTCACGCAGGCGTGAATTTTCTGCAGCCGGCGCGCACGTCATATTTCGGTGGTCGCAGCGGAACATGAATCAACAACAATAACTTTTCTCCCAACAGCGATGGAAACCTCCTGGGACGGCGATGGGACAATGCAAGTAAAAAGGAGCTCGCATGCCTTGTTGCTCAATCGGCGACAGTCATCTTTGCTGTTCCGGCGAACCACGCGTTAAAGAACCACAACTAAAGTCGAAAGCACCAAAGCCAGCCGCGCCGCTCGGCGTATTGCCGATTCACGGGCTAGTGAGCCTTGACGGCGTTGGGGTTCCACGGGTGACCGCGCACGGTGGCCTTGCCGGTTGGCAACGCAAGCGAGTGCTTGAATTCATCGAAGAGCATCTTTCGGAAACGATCAGTCTCTCCACGCTGTCGGCAGTCGCGCAATTGAGCCCTTACCATTTTGCGCGGGCCTTCAGGCAGACTTTGGGAATGCCGCCGCATCGCTTTCACATGAATCGGCGGGTCGAGCGTGCGAAAGTTCTTCTCGCAAATCGATCGGTCACGGAAGTTGCGCTGGCGGTCGGTTACGCGGAGACAAGCTCGTTCTCGTCGGGCTTCCGGAGGGCGACCGGAATGTCTCCGACCGAGTTTCGCCGTGCGCTGACGTGAACAAGAAAGCCAAAGCTGGCGGCGGATAGGCGGAGGCTAAAGAAGTTGTCGTTGCTCGCTCTCAGCCGGCCGTGGATCGAGCGTGGAGTGGATCGCTTCGGCAAGCGCGGAAAGCTGGTATGGCTTGCGCAAGATCGGCAGTCCATGGCGGGCGGCGAGGGCTTTGGCATAGCCGCTCGTCAGCAACACGGGGACGCGCGGGTGTTTTTTGCTGATTGCCTGCGCCAACGCCACGCCATCGAGGTCTCCGGGTAACATGACATCGGTGAAGACGAGATCAATCGGCGTTCCGGTGGCGAGAACGTTGAGCGCAGATTTCGCATTATCGACAGCGACAGTGCGGTAATTGAGCTGTTCGAGTAGAGTCACGGCAACCGATTTAACGTCCGGATTGTCCTCCACCACCAAGATCGTTTGGCCGCGGCCAGCCGATTGAGTGGTAGCTTCGGCCGAAACAACGACGGCAATCGGCGCGTGGCTGCGGGGAAGATAGATGGTGACCTGCGTGCCTTGGCCGAGCTTGCTGGAGACCGCGATCGTCCCGCCGGACTGGTGCGCAAAACCGTAAGCTTGCGAAAGACCGAGGCCGGTGCCTTTTCCGGCGGTTTTGGTCGTAAAAAATGGCTCAAATATTCGTGTCAGCAGCTCAGGCGGAATGCCGGTTCCGGTATCGGAAACGGTAAGCGCAACAAATTCACCTTTAATTCCTTCTACGGTCTCGGTGCCGCGTAGTGTTACATTGTTCCCGGTCAATTTGATTGACCCGCCTTCGGGCATCGCATCGCGCGCGTTCACAACGAGATTGACGAGCGCCAACTCAAATTCCGGGATATCAATCGAAACCGGCCAGGCGTCCCGCGAAACCTCGATTTGAAGGTCAATCTTGCCGCGCGCAGAACTCGACAGCACATCGCGGAACGCCGCAACTGTTTGGCCGAGACTGACGGTGCGAGGATTTTGCGGCTGCCTGCGCGCAAATGTGAGCAGTTGCCGCGTCAAAGTTTCGCCACGCGATGCAGCCGTCAAAATGGCTTCCAGCGAGCGTATGTTCTTCTGATCGGTCAGCCGGCGCATTAGCGCCTGGGCCTGGCCGCTCACCACCATGAGTAGATTGTTGAAGTCATGGGCTACGCCGCCGGTGAGCTGACCAAGGGCTTCCATCTTCTGAGCTTGCGCAAGTTGTTGGTGAGCACGCTCCAGCGATTCCTGCGCGTTGCGCCGTTCTGTGATATCACGTGTGATCTTTGCGAACCCGATCAGGTTGCCGGTTTCGTCGTGAATTGCGTCGATAACCACGTTTGCCCAGAACAATGACCCGTCCTTGCGTACCCGCCAAGCCTCGGCTTCGAACCGGCCGGTGGCAGCGGCAATCGAGAGCGCCCGGTTCGGAGCCCCGTTTTTTCTGTCCTCAGCCGTGTAGAACTCGGAGAAATGTCGGCCGATGATTTCTTCCGCGGTGTAGCCTTTGATGCGCTCGGCGCCGGAATTCCAGCTTGCTACCGTTCCGCCTGGATCCAACATGTACAAGGCGTAGTCGGTCACGCCAGCAACAAGAGAGCGGAATTGCCGGTCACTCTCGCGCAGCGCGGCACTCGCTTCCTTTTCCGCAGTTATGTGACGGCCTGCGACGTAGATAAGACCATCGTCGGCGGTCATCGTCCATGAAAGCCAGCGCCAGCTCCCATCTCGGTGGTGAAACCGATTTTCAATTCTGACCGTTTGCACACCTTGTGCGAGGCGTGCACGGGCGGCGATTCCTGCTGATGCATCATCCGGATGCCTGAGCTCGCTGACATGCAACGATTTGATTTCATCTTCAGTCCAGCCCAGCAAGTTGGTCCATGCCGGATTGACGCTCAGGAAATATCCATCGAAGTTGGAGACGCCGAGGAGATCTTCTGAGACAGCCCATATCCGGTCTCGCTCGCGCGTCCGCTGCGCGACTTCCGTCTCGAGCCGCTGCGTGAGCACCTGGAGGAGTTTTTCGTTGCGCACACGCTCGGTCGTCTCAAATGCGGTCGCCAGGATCCCTCCAATTCCATTCGGCGCGGATGAATCGGCGATAGGGCTGTAACTGACCGTGAACCGTGCGTCCTCAGGAACGCCAAGGCGCTGGATTTGCCAGAGATGGTCCTCGGCGAAGAAGCTCCCGCGATCCCCCTGCAAGATCTTCTCGTGCAGGGTGCCAAGCTCGGCGTAGATCTCGGGCCAAACGTCCCGCAGCGGTTTTCCCAGGGCCCTCGGGTGACGGTCCCCGAGCAGGGGTGCGTATGCGTCATTGTAGAGCACGATCAGGTCCGGCCCCCAACGCACCGACATCGGGAATCCGGAGTCGAGGATCACGCTCAACATTAGCTTTAATGACTCCGGCCACTTATCTCGGGGTCCTATCGAAGTGGCCGTCCAGTCAAAGTCGCGCACACGCGCGCGCATACCCGCTGCACGTGTCATGGCAAGTCCGGATGTTTCATTGCGCCAGTGGCGCATAGACAATCCCCCGCAGTCCAGCGGTAAAAAACGCCGGAAGCAGGAAAAAGTTCCCTTAGGCCCTCAAAGAAGACGTCTGCTCAGGCCTTGATGAACGTCCCGTTCCGCAGCTCGGAGACGGCTTGCTGCAGCTCCGCCTGGGTATTCATTACAATCGGTCCGTACCAGGCGACGGGCTCCTGGATTGGCTTTCCCGACACCAGCAGGAAGCGGATGCCTCGTTCCCCGGCCTGTACGGTGATCTCGTCACCTGCGTCAAACAGGACCAGAGAGCGGTCTCCGGCCGGTTCCCTGAAGAGGATCTCCTCGCCATCAACCTGTTTCTCGGAAAGTACACCGAACGGTTTGGACGACGAGGCAAACTTGCCCTCGCCCTCGAAGACATAGGCGAAGGCGTGACGGTCGATTTCAACTTTGAGCGTCTTGCGCTTGTTCGGAGGCACAAACACATCAAGGTAGCGCGGATCGGCGGCCACACCGTCCACTGGGCCTTTTTTTCCCCAGAACTCCCCGCAGACGACACGCACCCGTGTGCCGTCGTCATCCACGATTTCTGGAATATCGGCACCTTTGATGTCCTGGTAGCGCGGCGCCGTCATCTTAAGAGAGGAGGGTAGGTTCGCCCAAAGCTGGAATCCGTGCATGCGGCCTTCGGAATCACCCTGTGGCATTTCTTGATGCATGATGCCGCGGCCGGCCGTCATCCATTGCACATCGCCGGAACCGAGCGTGCCACGGTTGCCGAGACTGTCACCGTGCTCGACGGTTCCCGACAAAACATACGTTATGGTTTCGATGCCGCGGTGCGGATGCCACGGAAATCCGGCCAAATAGTCGGCCGGCCGGTCATTGCGAAAATCGTCGAGCAGCAAAAAGGGGTCGGTCTCTGATGTTTCTCCGAAGCCAAAGGCGCGGCGCAGCCTCACGCCGGCTCCCTCGATCGTTGGTTTGGACTGCACGATACGTTTTACGGGACGAACAGACATGGACCCGAGGACCTTTTGTGGCGATGGCTCGCGACCTTTGGCCGAAACCTGCCATTCATATGCGAATATTTATATAGGGCTTTCGTCCACGAACAGACGAGATTGGGTGCGCGGAATATCCACCGTTTGGAGGATAGACCGATGACGCTTGCCGACGCTCGCTGCAGGCGAAGTGACCGGCTAAGGTCACGCCTATGGTCAGAAATCTTCTCGCGGTTGGCTGCCTTTTCCTGTTGGGGCTCGGTCTCGGTGGCTGCACAAAATGTGGTTGGCTTTGGGACGAGGCTCCGCGCAGCTGCCATTCCGGGCCGCCGCGCTGACGCGCAGCGCGCGACCTGTTCCGCGTTCCTATCAAGATCGGCTAAAGAGAGCGGCTAAGCGCGAGAGGCTGGATTGCCTTCGTGGTCGGTGCCTGCGCCCGGCCGTTGGCGCCATAAGTCGACGGCGCTTGCTTGCGTGCAAGCTCGCCGGAAACGCCCCGAATGATGCCTTCTGACACAGCGTGAGCGGTCGCAAGCACGGTCAGATTTGTCTGCAGCAGGTCGCGGAAGGTATTGTGGCGCTTGTTCAGCCGGTCGAACGCGTCTGGAATCCATCGCACTATTGATTCCTTCGCCGTTCTTATACGCGCGCTTTCGATCGCGTAGAGGCGGGCAAATTCGATCTTGGTCTCGCTGAGCGCCTCGGCATCCCGAAGCTTTCCGGCCCGCACGCGCGCCGTTTCTTCAGTAAGCGCCTGCTCCAACCGATCCATGATGGTTTCCAGGCCGGCGATTGCTTTCTCTGCGGCGCTCGCGTTGACAATCGCATTCTGCAGTTCGGGCGCGCTCATTGTCGTGCCTCCTGCTGGGCGATCAGCGTGCGATACACTTGGTCAGCAATTCCGATACCGCCTGACTTGGCGAATGATTTTGCGTATTCGTCCGTAAGAATCGAACGCCAAACACCCGTTGCGCCACTGCCGCCGAAGGGGCCGTCGCCGTCGATGCCAGTGAACATGTGCTGGAACATCGAGTTGAGGAACACGGATTCGAAATCCTGCGCCGCCGCGCGCGCCTTTGCTTCCTTGCCGGCACCCGGCGTCTTGGCGGCGAACATGCTGTTTGTGAGCGCGTCGAGTGGCTTGAGACCGGGCGCAGGCATTGTGAGGGCGCTCGTCATCACATTACCTCGATGTCGGCTTGGATTGCACCGGCGGCCTTGATCGCCTGCAAGATGGTGATCAGGTCGCGAGGCCCAATGCCCATTGCGTTGAGGCCATCTACGACCTGCTGCAGGGACACACCTTCCCGCACGACAAACATTTTCTTCCCGTCCTCCTGGACGCCGATACTCGTTCTCGGCACCACTCGCGTCCTTCCGCGCGCGAAGGGCAATGGCTGGCTGACCTCGGGCGTTTCAGAGACGGTCACCGTCAGGTTGCCCTGCGCGACCGCAACCGTTGATACCCGTACGTCGCGGCCGATCACGACCACGCCCGAGCGTTCGTCGATGACGATACGCGCCGGCAGATCGGGTTCGACCTGCAGCTGCTCGATTTCGGTGAGGAAGCTGACGATATTGGCCGTCGACTTCGGCGGCACCGTGATGACCACGGTCGACTGATCGATCGGTTCTGCACTTGGGGTTCCGATATAGTCGTTGATCGCGGCGGCGATGCGCTTGGCGGTCGTGAAGTCGGGGTTGCGCAAGGCCATGCGCAGCTGACCCAGCCGGTTGAGCGTGAAATCGATCTCACGCTCGATCAATGCTCCGTTGGCGATCCGGCCGACGGTTGGCACACCGCGGGTGATCTTGGCCGCTTCTCCTTCGGCCTGAAAGCCGCCGATCGCCAGCGATCCTTGCGCGACGGCGTACACATTGCCGTCGGCGGCCAGCAGGGGCGTCACCAGCAGCGTTCCGCCTTGCAGGCTCTTGGAATCGCCCATGGCGGAAACGGTGACGTCAATGCGCGTTCCTTGGGTACCGAAGGCGGGAAGGTTGGCGGTCACCATTACCGCGGCGACATTGCCCGTGCGGATCGTCTGCCCGCGAATATTGACGCCAAGCCGCTCGAGCATCGCGGTCAGCGACTGCTTGGTGAATGGGATGTTGTTGAGGGTATCGCCGGTGCCGTTAAGCCCGACGACCAGGCCGTACCCGATCAACTGATTCTGCCGCACGCCTTCGATATTGGTGAGATCCTTGATGCGGGACGTCGCCCCGGCTTTCACCGGGACGCAAAGCGCTAGGATCACAATCAGGCATGCAGCCCGCAAAGCCTTCGTCATCACTGCTCCCCAATGTGACGTCTGACTGGCAACCTCTATGCGAACGGCATGCCAAGCCGATCGGGCGGCCAAGACTCTGGCAAATCATCTGTTTTCGATCGCGGCCGGCCAAGCGCGGGATCCGCAATGCGGCACGAAACGATCCGGGCGGTAATTTTTGCCGGGTTGTTTACCGGTCATTAACCATACCGGCTCAGGCTACAAGGTATTCGAGAACCGATCCGTTTCGGTTGGGGAACAATTGCCATGCGCATCTATGGGCCAAATGGAACCGCACTGGCGGCGACGCCGACGAGCGCACGTCGTACCGCCGGCGGCTCGTTCAGCGTTAGTGAGCAGGATGTTCCGCGCAATTCGACGTCCACGACATCACTGCGGGCGATTTCAACCGTCGATGCTCTGATCGCGCTACAGGGGGTGGAAGACCCGACGGAACGAAAGAAGCGCGCGGTCGCCAAGGGACGCAACGCGCTCGATGTGCTCGAGACGCTCAAACTCGGCCTGCTTGATGGAGGCGTGAATCAATCAACCCTCGCGCGCCTGAGGGTCGCATCGGAAGGCTTGACCGAAACGTCGGGCGACGCCGGTCTTGACCTCGTATTGAGCGAAATCGACCTCCGTGTCGCCGTGGAGCTCGCCAAAGCGGGTGTTCGTTAGCTCCTGCAGCAAGACCACCGGCCCGCCGCTTTTTTGCGGAAGTCATTGAACCGTCACACAAATCAGGCCGGACTGGGAACGCCAATCGGATATTGTCCGCCGGTTGGCGGACGTATATAAGCCTGCCGCTCGGAGGGGGTGCTACGACGCGCCCAAGAATAAGAAACAGGGAGTAGGTGGGAATGTTGGCCAAAACCAAAAACTATCGGCCGTCCGACAAGGAGCCGTTTATGAACGAGCGCCAGCGCGAATATTTTCGCGCCAAGCTGCTCGCCTGGAGGGAGGACATACTCAAGGAAGCCAAGGAAACGCTGCAGCATCTTCAAGAAGAGAATCAGAATCACCCCGATCTAGCGGATCGGGCGTCATCCGAAACCGATCGTGCGATTGAGTTGCGTGCACGCGACCGCCAACGCAAGCTGATTGCGAAGATCGATGAGGCGCTGACTCGGATCGATGACGGCACCTACGGTTATTGCGAAGAGACAGGCGAACCGATCTCACTTCGCCGGCTCGAGGCGCGCCCCATTGCAACGCTGTCGGTCGAAGCGCAGGAACGTCATGAGCGCCGCGAACGCGTGTACCGGGACGACTGATTGATAGAGTTTTGTAATTGCCCGACCATCTGCCGGGCAATTTTTTCAGGTCATTCAAACCAGCATGAAAAAAGCGCGGCCTCCGACCGGGGAGCAGTCGGAGACCGCGTCGTTTACGCCGTTTGCGCTCGCGCGATGCGAAACGGCGCGGGAGCCCGGTGCGCTACGCGGGACTAGAACGGCAGGAGTATGTCGAAGATCTGCTCGCCATAGCGGCTCTGCTGCATATCGGTAATCTGGCCGCGGCCTCCGTACGCGATACGCGCCTGCGCGATCTTGTTGGAATCGATCGTGTTGTCGCTCTCGATATCCTCCGGTCGCACAATTCCAGCGACGATGAGTTCGCGAACCTCGAAGTTGACGCGAATTTCCTGCTTACCCTCGATCACCAGGTTGCCGTTCGGCAATACTTGCGTCACCACGCCGGCGACGTTCGTTTTGAGCTCTTCCGTGCGATCGACCGAGCCCTTGCCATTGCCCGTCGTGCTTGAATCGGCGGTAAAGATGCGCGTCGGCACCGGCGTGTTCATGATCGGCACTTTTGGTTTGCCGAAGAAGTTGGCGATTCCTGAATCCTCGGTCATCGTGCGCGTACGTTTGGTTTCGTTTTCAATATTCGCTTTGTCGGTGATGTTGACCTTCACCGTAAGAATGTCACCAACCTGGTGCGCACGCTGATCCTTGAAGAAGGCGCGCGAACCGTTACGCCAAAGCGAATTCGGATTGTATGCCGCAGGCTGCGCCGCCGGCATTGGCATCTGGACGGGTCTATATCCCGGGCGCGTAGTTGGATTGTCCACTGCGGCCAACGGTGGTTGCTCGCCGACCGATCTGAGCCGATCGAGATACGCGCACCCGTTGAGGAGGGAACTGGCCAAGGCGGCCAGGACAGCACGACGCATAACCATGACGACTTTCATGAGATTGCTTTCACATTGATGCACAGGATATTCGACACGATAGAAACCGCACGTAAGTGACGCACGACGGAACCAAGAGATTGACCGTTAGCGCGCATTCGCATTGATGGATCCGGTGACATTGTTGGCGGCAAGGCGCCGCGAACCGGTCGTGATCGCCACGCGGCCCGGTCCGATGATCATGCCCTGGACCACGCGCTTCGACTGCTCGTTGATAACGCTGATCACGTCGCCTTCAGCGCCACCATCGTTCGCCTTGCCGCGTATCGTGAGCACCATTCCGGGAGCTTCATAGACCAGCGTCACGGCCTCGTTGCGCAAGACAAGGTCAGGCTTCATTAGATCCGCGGCTCGCAACGGGCGGCCACCCTGCATCATTCCGCGCGCTGCCTTGCCGATAACGTCGGCGCGTTTGGTGATAACGTCGCGGCTGACCTCGCTGCGCGGACGCCGTTCCATCACGATGTCTGCGTCTTTTATGATGTTGCCGCGCTCGACGGTTCTTCCGATCGTCACAATTTCGACTGTCGGGGAGGCACGACCCGCGATGCGAAATACGCTCCGCTTCGCGGAACCTGCGGGAATTTCGATCGTCGCGTCGAAACGCGTGCTGCGCGTGTCGTAGTCGATGTGCGTGACTCGCGGTTCGCCTACCGCCAGAGGATCGGCATAGATCGAACGCATGTCGTGCCCAAGGTTGACGGTGATGTCCTTGCTGTCTCCGAGATCGAATCTCGCTGACAGCGTCCGTGCTATCAGGTCCTCGATGTCCGTTGCCGGGACCGTGCGGGTCGCACGCGTGACTACCACCTTGCTCAGACCGGCGGTGTCGATCCCGATAAGCGCGTGGTCGCGGATAGCATTGAGAATAGCATCCACGGATACGGTGCCGGTATAGCCGAGGTCCGGCGCGCGGAAGATCGGCACATTGGCAACGACGCCGGAATTTTCGATCAGATCGCCGATGCGCACGATGTCGCCGTGAATAATCGCTTCTGACTTCAATCGTGGTGGATTTGGAACCTGGGCGACGGCGGACGTTATGAGGGCGCCGAACGCGATAAATGCCGCAAGGAATAGACGTGTCATGGCGAGACCTCAGCGCATCATGTTGGCTGCGGCTGATAACATCTGGTCGGCCGCGGAAATCACTTTGGCGTTCATTTCGTAAGCGCGTTGCGCCGCGATCAGATCGGAAATCTCGCTGACCGCTTCGACGTTTGCCTGTTCAAGGAAACCTTGCTGGAGATTGCCGAATCCGTCCGAGTTTGGATTGCCGTTTTGCGGCGTGCCCGAGGCCGGTGTCTCGAGATACATATTGTCGCCAATGCTCTGGAGGCCGGCCTTGTTGACAAAAATCGCAAGTTCGAGTTGTCCGACCTGGGTCGGCGTATTGGAGCCCGGTTGGGTCACGAACACCTGGCCCTGCGAGTTCACAGAGACCGACATCGCATTCTGCGGAATAGTGATGTTGGGTTGGATCAGATTGCCCTGCGCCGTAACCAGGCGTCCCTGTGCGTCGAGCTCAAGGGAGCCGTCGCGCGTATAGGAGGTGCGGCCATCGGGCAGCAAAATCTTGAAAAACCCTTCGCCGCGGATGGCGAGATCGAAATCCTTGCCAGTCTGCGTCAGTTCGCCCTGGCTCATCAGGCGCGGCGTGCCGGCGGTTTTGACGCCCGACCCGAGCTCGATGCCAGCCGGCAGGATATTGCCCTGCGCCGACGTCTGGGTGCCGACGCGGCTGACGTATTCGTAAAGCAGGTCCTGGAATTCAGCGCGCTGGCGCTTGTATCCGGTGGTCCGCATGTTGGCGATGTTGTTGGAGATGACCTGGACGTTTAGTTCCTGGGCCATCATTCCAGTCGCCGCTGTATGAAGTGCTCTCATTGTTCATTCTCCGGACGATCAGCTCGTCGGTACTTCGGAAAGTTTCTCGATCGCCGTCCGACGCAAGTCGGCCTGCTGCGACAGGATGTTGGCGATGTGGGTGTAGCTGCGCGTCACTTCGATCATGCGTGTCATTTCGATGACCGAGCGGACGTTCGATTTCTCGACCGTGCCCTGCATGACGCGCGACAATTTATCGGCTTGGGGTGTGACCCCCGCTGGTGCGAGGAAAACCCCGGTGCCGTCTTTCTGCAACCGGCCGGGCTGATCGAAGCTGACAAGGCGCAATTGCCCGCGCTGAGATTCCGTCTGGGCGTTGTTGCCGTCGCGCACGCTGATGGTGCCGTCCTGACTGATCGTGATGTTGCGATCCTTGGGCTGGAAGGTGATCGGGCCGGATTCGCCTACCACCTGAAAACCCTCGGCGGTGACCAGTTCGCCGCTGTTGTTGATCTGCAGAGCGCCATTGCGCGTGTAGCGTTCGCCACGCGGCGTCTGCACCACCAGGTATCCCTTGCCGCTGACGGCGACGTCTAGCGGGTTGCCGGTGCGTTCGAGCGGTCCCTGGCTCAGGTCCATCCAGGTGGCACGATCGTGCACAAAACTTATGCGGCTATCAGCAGCCGGAAAATTAGTGGCGCGCGCGGTTGGGCTGACGTATTCCTCGAACACGGCACCGTCGGCTTTGAAGCCGGAGGTGTTCATGTTTGCGAGGTTGTTCGCAATGACGTCCATCTCGCGCGCGAGCGCGACCTGGCGTGACAGCCCGACCAGAAGTGCATTCTGCATCGGCAACTCCCCTTTTTAGTCCGGTCAGTCCGGCCCTCCCGAGGCCGGCATCGACCGCATCCGCTGTGAACTCTCCCAAGCCCACCGCCACCAAGGCATTGCACCGGCTGTGCCAACATAAAAAACTGCGTATAATCAATGGCTTAGCTTAATATGCGGCCGGTCGGGCGCGGCAAAAATCAACCGTCTGAAGGCGATACCCGGCAAAAGTTTCCTGTTGGCAGAGGCCGGGAAAGTATCTGTTAACCATACGGACCTACCTTCGATCGCAAGGGGCGCGCGGTGGCGCGCAGCCGCGCTGTTTCGCCAAAACAACGTCGCTTGCCGTCCCGCCCACACTCGCGATCCGGGGTCATTCATGGCAGCCAAGGCGAAAGAGGCGGACGTCGAAGAAGACGAAAAGCCGGAAGATGAAAACGAACAGCCGGCATCAAAATCGAAGTTCAAGTTTATTCCGAAGCTCAAGTTGCCGCCGCTGAAATGGATGATCATCGGTGGCGCCGGGCTGTTGGTGCTTATCGGAGGCGGAGGGGGCGCCTACTATTTTTTCAAGGGCTCCGGCCATAAGGAGCCGCAGGTCGCGGCAAAACCAGCGACATTCGTCGATCTGCCCGACGTTCTGGTGAACCTTTCGAGTTCCGGCGGCGACCGAACGCAATATCTCAAGGTCAAGATCGTTCTTGAACTTCCGGACTCAAGTCTTGTGCCGCAGATCCAGCCGCTGATGCCGCGGGTCATGGACGCTTTTCAGACCTACCTGCGGGAACTGCGGCCTACCGATCTTGATGGCTCTGCAGGGCTCTATCGCCTCAAAGAAGAATTGACCCGCCGCGTTAATGCTGCGGTTGCGCCGAACCACGTCACGGCCGTGCTGTTCAAGGAAATCGTTGTCCAGTGATGCTGCGAAGCGAATAAAAGCAGGCGGTTCAGGCAATGGCGACAAAAGACCAGATCGACCAAGACGCACTCGCGGCAGAGTGGGGGCTCGCGCTGGAATCGGATACCGGTGCCGCTCCGACGGGCGCGGATGCCGCGACTGGAGCGCCCATCGATGATGCGGCCGCGCAATGGGCCGCGATGGACGACCCCGGCGGGCTTCAATCCGCAAAGGGCGGTGCTGAACGCATTCTCAACCAGGAAGAAATCGACAGTCTGCTCGGCTTCAGTCTCGCCGACGTCTCGCTCAACGATAATTCCGGCATCCGCGCCATCATCGATTCGGCGATGGTTTCGTACGAACGGTTGCCGATGCTGGAAATCGTGTTCGACCGTCTCGTGCGACTGATGACGACCAGCTTGCGCAATTTCACTTCGGACAACGTCGAAGTTTCGCTTGATCGCATTACCTCGGTCCGCTTCGGCGACTATCTCAATTCGATTCCATTGCCGGCAATACTCGCGGTCTTCAAGGCCGAAGAATGGGACAACTTCGGTCTCGCGACCATCAATTCAAGCCTGATCTATTCGATCATCGACGTGTTGCTTGGAGGTCGCAGAGGGCAGAGCACAATCCGTGTTGAGGGCCGGCCCTACACCACGATCGAGACCAATCTTGTGAAGCGCATGATCGAAGTTGTGCTTGCTGACGCCGAACTCGCGTTCAAGCCTCTGTCTCCAGTCAAGTTCAACATCGACCGTCTTGAGACCAATCCGCGATTTGCTGCGATTTCCCGGCCTGCCAACGCTGCAATTCTCGTCCGCCTGCGCATCGACATGGAAGACCGTGGCGGCACGATCGAGTTGTTGTTGCCCTACGCGACCATCGAACCGATCCGCGCTGTTTTGCTGCAGATGTTCATGGGCGAAAAGTTCGGGCGCGACGAGATCTGGGAAGGCCATCTTGCGACCGAAATCGGCCAGGCGCGGATCGGCGTCGATGCCGTGCTCTACGAGGCGCGTCTGCCGCTACGTCGCATGATGGGTCTCAATGTCGGCGACACGCTCATGCTTGAGATTAAGCCCGAAGCGATGGTCACGGTCCGTTGCGGCGATATCACGCTGACCGAGGGCCGCATGGGGCGCGTCGGCGATCGTGTTGCCGTGCGCGTCTCCAAGCCGCTGCGTAAGCCGCGTACGACCTTCGACATGTTCGAAAAGGCTGATGCAACAACAACCACGACTCCAATGGAGGTACCGTGAGCTACCACTACGGTTTTCTGGTCGAGACAATGGTCTCGGTCCTGCTGTTGCTCACGATCTTGTATTGCGTCCGGCTCAACAAGCAGCTTCGTCTGCTCAAGGCTGATGAAAATTCGCTACGGGCGACGATTTCGGAATTGGTCACGGCCACCGAAATTGCTGATCGCGCAATTGCGGGGCTCAAATCGATGATGCACCAGGGCGAACAGGCCCTGAGCGAAAAACTCGAGCGGGGCGAGGTGCTGGCCGCCGAGCTCGATCTTCATTTGAGCGCAGGCAATCAGTTGTTGGCGCGATTGGTGCGCATCGCTGGCGTTACACGACCGGTTGGTGAATCGCCGGCCGTGCAGGATGCCAAGGCGGTAGCAGCTGCGGCGCAGGCATTTGCCGATCGGGCCCGCTCGCGATTGAGCGACCAAGCCGCATGACCCGTTTTGCGCGCGACGTTCGGCTTATTCCGATCGTGCTGTTTGCCACGATAAGCCTGCTCGCGCTCAAAGTGTCTGGCCTGGTTTTTGATGGCGGCTACACCTTGGCCGAGCGGATGCAGGCACGATACCGGGGCGATCTGCAAATTACTTCACGTGAGAGCGTGCCCGATCAGCCCAAGATCATTCTGACTGAAAAATATGCCAAGCCCGGAACGGCAGGGTTGAGGCAGCCCTGGGCACAGGAAATGTTCAGTTTCAACGGGGGCAACAACACCGGCGACGTCACGGGTTCGGTTGGAGCCGCCGAGGAAAAGCCGAGCGATCCGGCGCTCAAGGTCAGCGACAAGCCGCCGGACCCGACCAAGCTGGAGGTCGCCGGCGCCGCGATCCCACTCGAGCCAGGGCGCATTGCCTCGCCTGGAGAGCGCGCGGTGCTCGAGCGTCTGCAGACCCGCCGGCAGGAGCTCGACACGCGCAACCGCGAGCTCGAAATGCGCGAAAACCTGCTCAAGGCTGCTGAGAAGCGCCTCGAGGCCAAGGTTGCCGAGCTCAAGGGCACGGAGAGCCGCGTCAACACTGCGATGGGGACGCGCGACAAGGTGGAGGCGGAGCGCTTCAAAAGCATCATCACGATGTACGAGAACATGAAGTCCAAGGATGCCGCCCGGATTTTCGATCGCCTCGACATGAAGATCCTGGTTGACGTCTCCACCCAGATGAATCCACGAAAGATGTCGGAAATCTTGGGGCAAATGCAGCCTGACGCGGCCGAGCGGCTGACCGTCGAGCTTGCCAACAGGGCCAGTGCTCAGCCCAAAACACAAAGCCCTGATCAGCTGCCGAAGATTGAGGGTAAGCCAACCGCCAACTGATCGTGTCGACAGGCTCCACGGTTAACGCCCCGTTAAACGCCCAACCTTAGGCTGTCGTGACCGGTACTCTTGCCGGCTGGAACCGCTCATGACGTTTTTGCCATTTGGGCTTAAGCGGCTGTTCGCGCGCAGTCCGGAGCGCGCGCAGCCGGCTGGCCGGGGCAGGTGGACGCCGTTCGTATTTTTGGCGGGACTAGTTTTTTTCGCGTGGCCCTTTGTCGCGCGCGCGGACGATCCGATCAAAGGCGAGGTCAAGGCAATCGCCGATGGCGGCTTTGTGCGGCTGCTCTTTCATTTCGATGAAGCCGTCGAATCCAATGTCCGTGTTTCGGGCGCGATTATCGTCATTACCTTCAAGAAGCCGGTCGCCGTGGCTGTCGAGAAGCTCAGCTCGGGCGCTTCCGGGTTCATAAGTGTTGCACGCCGTGACCCTGATGGGGGCGCTATCCGAATTGCGTTGGCGCAGAAGGTGAAAGTCAACACAATCGCCGCCGCCGAACGCCTTTACGTTGATCTTTTGCCTGACAAATGGAATGGCCCGACGCCGGGTCTGCCGCAGGAGGTGATCGACGAGCTTGTACGCCGCGCGCGCGAGGCCGAAAGCCAGCTGCACCAGCAGAAAATTGCCGACAAGCAAAAGAAGCCTCCGACGGTCCGCGTCAAGGTGGCGGCCCAGCCCACATTCATTCGTTACATTTTCACGATGCCCGGCACCGTCAATGTCGTGCCCGAGCGTGCCGATGGGAGGGTCACGCTCAATTTTGATCAACAGGTCACCTGGGATCTCGCCGATGCCAAGGCCTCGTTGCCTCCGACGCTGAAGTCAATCGAATCCGAGGTCGATTTTGACACTGTCGTCGTCGTCTTCACGCTTAATGGGACGCCGCAGGTGCGGACGTTCCGCGAGGACCGTAGCATCGTTGTCGACATTGGACTCGACGGTGCGGCCAAACCTAAGCCAACGGAGGGCAGTGCAAAGCAGCCGGTCGTGGCGGAAGGCTCGCCTGCGATCGCACCCCCGCAATCGGCGCCTGCGAAAGACGCAACTCCGCCGCCCGAACCGAAGCCGCCGGCGCCTGCCGCGGCTGCACCCGCTGAGGCAAAGCCTGCGCAGGCTCTGCAGACTGCGAAAGAGCCGCCAAAGCCTGCCGAGAATCCGGCGCTTAAGGAGGCGCAAGCGCTGCCAGCATCCGCCGAAGCCAATGCGTCATCTGATGCCACCGTTGCGGCCCCCGCACCGTCACCGCCTGCGGCCCCGGCCAGCGTCCCTGCAGCGGCTTCACCTGCGCCCGCCCGGTCTGCGGATGCTGCCGCGCCGGCACCTGCGCCTGCGCCGCCTGTGGAAATGGCCAGGCCGTCTCAGCGCGCTCCAACTGCAGATGCCGAACGCCCGCCCCCTAATCCGAATGCCGTCGTTGTGGCTGGCGTGCAGCAGTCCGGCGAGACCACGCGCATCGAATTTCCGTTCGCGGCGGCGACGCCCGCAGCGGTTTTCCAGCGCGCGGATATGTTGTGGTTGGTTTTCGACACACCAGCACAAATCGATCTGACCGCCATTCAGGCCGACAACGACAATGGCGTGCGTGAGGTGCTGTTCGACCGGGCAAAAGACGGGGTCGCCACCATTCGGCTCAAGCTGACCCGACCTAGGATGAGCAGTATTGTCGCTGACGGGCCAACATGGGTCGTCACTATTGCCGACACGGTGACAGCATCGACCAAGCCGCTGACCGTCGCGCGCAGCATCGTCGGCAAGAATCGTGCAAGCCTCGCCATTCCGTTCGACGATCCGCGCGCCATCCATGATGTCACGGATCCGGACATCGGCGACCGACTGCTCATCGTAACCGCGCTTGGGCCGGCGCGGGGCTTCCTCAAGGCGCAGGACTTCGTCGAACTGCGCGCCTTGCCGTCAACTCACGGCGTGGTGGTGCAACCGCTTGCCGACGACATCGCCGCAGAGCTCGGAGCCGACAAAGTCAGCATCAGCCGGCCGGCGGGACTGTCCTTGTCTGCGACGGCGCTCGGCCAGCAGCCGCTCGCGACCAATTTCCGGGCCTACACGTTCGACACCCAACTGTGGGGCTACGACCGCGATGCGCCGTTCAACGCGCGGCAGGCCGAACTGATCCGGCTTGCCGCCGCGGCGCCCGTGTCGAAACGCCGGCACGCCCGGCTCAATCTTGCGCGCTTCTATCTGGCGAAAGACATGGCTCCTGAAGCCAAGGCTGTCCTCGCCGTGGCTCTCTCGGACCAGCATTCGGACGATGTCACCGGCAGCGTGCTCACGGCTGTCGCCGACGTGATGCTCGACCGGCCCGAGGAAGCGCTCAAGGTTTTGGCCAGGCCGCAGGTGGGAAACCAGCAGGATGCACCGGTCTGGCGTGCGATCGCGCTGGCTCGCCAGGGGAGGTGGGCTGACGCGCAGAAGATCTTCAAGACCATCAGCGCCGCCATCGGTGCGCTGCCGATCGAGCTTCAGCGCATGGCGATGAAGGAAGCGCTGCGCTCGGCCATTGAGGTGCGCGATTTCAATAGCGCCACCAGGGTGGTCAACGAAATAGAGACCGTTGGCGTTACCCGGGACCTTGAGCCCACGATCAATGTACTGATCGGCCGGCTATACGAGGGCCTGGGACGCAACGAGGACGCGCTCTCGAGTTATCGTGCGGCGGCGACATCAGGCAATCGCCGCGCGGCGGCGCAGGGGCGGTTACGGGAGATCGCGCTCACATTTGCGACTGGCGGAATGGGCCGCAAGGACGTCATCAATGACCTCGAGACACTGACAACGGTGTGGCGCGGGGACGAAACGGAAACCGAAGGCCTCAAGCTGCTTGCGCATCTCTATACGGAAGAAAGCCGGTATCGCGACGCTTTCCACGTTATGCGCACGGCCCTGCTTGCACATCCCAACTCGGATCTGACGCGCAAGATCCAGGATGAGGCCGCGGCCACGTTTGAAAGCCTTTTCCTGGGCGGGAAAGGCGAGGCGTTGCCGCCGGTCGAAGCTCTTGGCCTGTTCTACGATTTTCGTGAACTTACTCCGATCGGCCGTCGTGGCGACGAGATGATCCGCAGGCTTGCGGACCGGCTGGTTTCGGTCGATTTGCTCGATCAGGCGGCCGAGTTGCTCCAGCACCAGGTCGATCACCGGCTGCAAGGGGCCGCGCGGGCCCAAGTCGCAACGCGGCTGACGGTTGTTTATCTTATGAATCGCAAGCCGGATCGTGCGCTTGCCACGTTGCAGAAAACCCGAGCTGCCGATCTTTCCAACGATTTGCGCGATCAGCGGTTGCTGCTTGAGGCACGCGCCATGTCAAGTCTCGGGCGGCACGAGCTGGCGCTTGAACTGATCACGAGTATCAACAGCCGCGAAGCGATGCGCCTGCGGTCCGATATCCTGTGGGCCGCGCGCCGTTGGCGGGACGCGGGTGAGCAGATCGAGCTGCTTTACGGCAACCGTTGGCGCGAATTCGCGCCGCTTAATGATACCGAGCGCTCGGATATCCTGCGTGCGGCGATTTGCTACGCGCTGAGTGAAGAATCAATTGGGGTCGCACGTCTGCGCGAAAAATACGAAGCTAAATTCTCCGATGGCGCCGATCGTCGTGCCTTCGACGTTGTCACCGCGCCGATCGGGGCAAGCGGCACCGAGTTCCAGGATATTGCCAAGAAAGTTGCGAGCGTCGATACGCTCGACGCATTCCTGCGCGACCTAAGTTCGCGCTATCCCGAGGCCTCCGCGGCACCGCCGGCCGGTGAGGGGGGCAGCCCAGCAGCGGAGTTCGAGGCAAAGCCCATTACGAACGGCGCAGCAGCTGGCCCTGCGATAGGAACGGGACCAGACAATCGCAATGCGGCATCCTCGCCATTGCCTCCAAACGCCCCGGTTGGTGTGCCGCTGAAACCCGACAAAGAGCCAACTGGCTCGATCTCGCGCCCAAAAACGCGCGCGACCGCCCGCTGAACCGAACCCTTCGCTTTGCAAAACACGGTGACGTCGGTTTAGGGCCGCGCGCTCGACATCAATCCAGTACAACGCGCGGCAACCACAGCGACAGCGCTGGAATGTAGGTAACCAGAAAGAGCACGATCAGCATCGGGATGTAGAACACGAGAATGCTTCTCGACACGGCTTCCATCGAGACTTTTCCGATGGCGCATCCGACCACCATGGTCGGGCCGACTGGAGGCGTCAGCAGGCCGATGCCAAGATTGAGAATCATGATGATGCCGAAATGCACGGGGTCGATGCCGAAGGTCTTTATCACCGGCAGGAAGATCGGTGTGCAGATCAGGAGCATCGGCGCCAGATCCATGAAGGTGCCGAGCAGCAAAAGAAGAATGTTGATGTAGAGCAGGAACGTATACTTGTCGCTCGAAATGGAGATGAAGAACTCCGTCGCCATCGCCGGAATTCGCATGATCGCCATCATGTATCCGAAAGCGATCGAGAAGCCGATCATGATCATGACCATGCCGATGGTGCGCACGACACGTGCGATGAGGGCCGGTAGTTGGCTCCATTTCATGTCGCGATAGACGAACATGGTCACGAGGAACGCGTAAACGACTGCGACCGCCGCCGACTCTGTTGGCGTGAAGATGCCGGATAGAATTCCGCCGAGGATGATGACGATCGTGATCATTCCCCAAACTGCGTCCAGCGCGATCTTGAGCGCCTGACGGAGCGGTACGACCTCTCCCTTCGGGAAGTTGTTCCGGTGCGCGATGATGAGGACGAGAATGATGAGGGACAGACCGAGCAGGAGCGCCGGAATGATCCCGCCCATGAACAGGTGCGCGACCGATATCGTTCCGCCGGCCGCGATCGAGTAGATGATCATGTTGTGGGATGGCGGAACGAGCAGCGGCTGAAGCGATCCGGAAATCGTAACGTTCACCGCGAACAGGCGCGGATAGCCGTTCTTAATCATCTGCGGGATCATCACCGAGCCCACCGCGGCCGTGTCGGCAACTGATGAGCCGGAGATGCAGCCGAACATTGTGGACGCGAGAATATTCACGAGCGCCATGCCGCCGCGAATGAAGCCCACGAATACCTTGGCAAGGTTGACCAGAC
>Ga0157308_10000012_pt1 | contig 20770 bp, 37 predicted proteins | sample NitcycUS198509B2_FD_108396 | JGI IMG/M metagenome (GOLD analysis project Ga0157308, IMG submission 108396) | Soil microbial communities from Arlington Agricultural Research Station in Wisconsin, USA - Nitrogen cycling UWRJ-S198-509B-2 | ecosystem: Environmental > Terrestrial > Soil >...
ACGATTCCCTCCATACGGATGGAAGCGAGCTTACCCTTGGTAAGTTCACCAGCACTCACAGCAAACATCGTGACACCTTCAAGAAGGTCTGTGTCTGCTGTAACAGCGGTAACGCTTTCCTCAGCAGTGCCTACCTTAACTGCCCTGTACTGAAGCAGAGCAGACTCAGGCTTACGGCCCTTGTCGAGAACGTAGTTACCGACGGACATTCTCTGCTAACCCTCCTTTCCTGCGTTGCGATACATCTTCGCCAGCTCGGGATTGTCCTTAGACACCTGAGCAAGCGCATCACCGAAAGACAGCTTAGTCTCGCCACCTGCTTCTGCGATCTTGAGGTGGGCAAGCTCGCTAAGCTTCCTTGCGGCCTCCTGCGGGTCAGCAGCGCCTTCCTCGCCCGTATCATCGGTAGAGGTACCACGCTCACCGTACTCCACGATTCCGTCACCGGAAACGATCTTCTCCAAGATGGGCTTAAGGTCGTCAGGGGTAGCCACACCCTCAGAGAACTTCTTATGAAGCTCAGTCAGGCTATCGCACACAACTGCGCTAAAGCCCTTAGTGATCTCCACTTCGACTTCGTTGTCCTCTTCGTCCTTACCCGGAATCTTCAGGGTAAACTCCGAGAACTGCTTGCCGAATAGTTCGGCATCCCGCTCGGCATCCTTCTTACGAAGCCTCTCAAGCTCAGTGGCCTGTTCGGTCATAAGACGATGCTGCTCGGGGAAACGCTCGCTAAACTGCTTGGCTGCCTCTTCGTCGGCCTGAGTGGAGGTAAGCGCCGCAGCCGCCGTATCAATGGCAGCCTCGACCTGCTCCGTTGTAGCATCTTCAGGCAAACCGAGTGCAGTAAGCATAGCAGCGGTAATCTCCACGCTAGCCTCCTGTTCTTCGTTCGCTTCGTCTGCTTCCTTCTGGATCGGGAGAGTGTTAAACCGATCACCACCACCTTGTTCATCTTCCGGCTTAGGCTGCTGATGCGGGTCTTGCTCTGGATCGTGGTGTTCCTCCCACGCAACCTCGCCAGTGGTATTGTCCCGGTTAAGCACCCCCTTCTCGACAAGGACTTCAGACAGGTTAATGGGCATCATACCCTTAACCCACGGCTTAACGGTAAGAGCGCCGCCTGTCGCAACATCGGCGTGAATCTCACCGTTCATATGATCCTCGTACACCTCGTAGTACTCAGGCGAGAAGTACGTCCACTCTCCATCCTTGATTTCCTTGGAAGCGGTAGGAGTGAACTCAACGAGCCACCACATACCATCGTCTCTAACTTCCATATCAAGGATAGCGCCAGAAGCCTTCGTACCCTTACTAACGTCCAGACCGTGCTCATAGTCCGTGTTCAGGATATCTTTTCCATGCACCTTCTCACTGAAGTTTTGCTTCATCGTTTCCGCGTTGTGCCTACCGAAGTAAGTCATACCGTAGATGGGATGATCCCAACTACCGTACGGAAACGCCTGAATCCACTTAGTAAGCTTCTGACCCTGTACTTCCTCTTCCGAGAATCGAAGGGGTCGAAGCATAGTAAGCAGACCTTCAGCGGCTTCTGAGAATTCCTTGCTGTTTGCGTACAAAGCACGCATATGAGCAGTGGCCTCTTTGCGCGTCTTGTGGCACTTGACTTTGCCGCCACCCTTCTTGAACACGCAGAACTGGTCACCTTCGGGCTTAACGATCCAGGGCATTACACGGCTCCTGACGTGTCGGACTTGCCTACATTACCACTACTCTCGCCACCGCCGGTAATGGCACTACCAGCAGTGATAGCCAACTCTTCTGGCGTAACGGGAGCAGTGCGAACAGGAACGTCCGAGACTTTACGGACGTACTGCTCAGTTTCGTGGCTGTAGGTAATAAGGCCAGCATCGACCAAGTTACGCATACCAGCAGACCACATCTGAAAGTCCTTAGTCTCGCCAATGTTCTTGACAGAGAGCTTCGGGAACTTATCCGTCAGAAAGTTGTAAGCAACTAGACGAGGGATAAGGTACAAGTTGAGCGTCTGACACCACATGTTCGCAATGTACGACATGGCCTTAAGGAAGATATCCGCCGCTGTGGCGCTTGTGGCCCTACCGCCTCCACCGCTGCCGAGTCCCATGTTGAGGAACTGAACGAGGATATTCTTCATAATCATGTCGTCGTGGTGTGAGACTGATTCCAAGGCGTTAACCAAGTTTCCTTCGGGCTTAGCGAATCCGACCTTAAGAGAAGGTGGACGCACAATGTAGCTGTACTCGTTGGTGCGGAGGTTACGAGCCATTTCGTGTGCGAGCTTCTTATCCTGTGTACTGGCACCGGCCTGGATTTCGACGTCGGGGATGCCGATACCGTGACGCTCTTTCTGAATAGCGTCAATCTTGTACAGAGTCGTCTTATAGAACCAATTTTGGTAAGACGATCTAAGAATGCTCTCGCCTTCAAGACCCGCCTCTTCGCCTTCAAACGTAAAGATGACAAGCTTCTCAATGGGAATCTTAACCTTCTTGACGTTACCCGACTTATTCTGTGCATTCTGCGTGATACCTTCTGGCCCACCGTTATCGTCGTAGTCAAACGATGCAATGGTGGCAGCGGGACGGAAGCCGAGCTTACGGAGCATCGTGTACTTCTTGCGGTTAGCTGTGGGCTGTGCAAGCTTAGGTGCCCACTCGCGCAATTCATACACAGGCTCGAAGACGGCGTTACCGTTCTCCAACGCTGTTAGAGCGTTACCGAGGTTAATTAGCCACGGAACAGTCGGAGCTTGGAAAAGGTTAAACCCGACGAACTCGGCGACAATCTGACCTTCCGGCGTTTCATCGAAAGGCTCGACATAGAACTCTGCGCCGAGGATGGGCGCTTTACCAGCTCTAAGAGATGAACGCACGGAAGCGTCACTACGCTTCATCTTCTTGTACGTCTGAACCTGCTGAAGCCGCGTAGCTAGCTCAGGGACAATCTCTCTGATTGCGCCCTGGTTCTGTGACCCAATCTCGCTGTACGAGTTAGGTGGCGGAGACTCCGCAGGCTTGCTCTCATAGGAAGTACCCGTAACCTGCTTACGGGGTTCCTTAGCTAGTGTAGGTGTAAGCGCCACTAAAAGCCTATTCGGTTACCAAGTGAGATACCGGTGTTATGGGTGAAGAACCCCGCTGCCTCTGTCTTGGCATACTCGCCAGAATATACGGACTCAAGTGTAATGCCCTGTCCCATGACGACAAAGTGGTTAAAGAAGTAACGCAGTGCATCAGGGCCGTGATCGTCGTAATCGTGCTGCCCAGGACGCTCGTTGTGACCTTCTTTAATCTCCTTAGCTCGCAGGGTCTTCATCTGGCGGATAAGGTGAATACAGCTAGGATCAATGAACAGTTTGGGGATGCCACCCTCTTGTGGCTTAAGCCAACGCTTGATCGCTTCGACGCCAGCAGACCAACCGCCTTCAACGTCCTCAGCGTAGATATGACCAAGAACGAGCTTTAGCGTTTCGATCTGGTCACGCCCGCGAGGATCGGCGAACATGGCATTAACGTGGTAGCCGTCTGGATTCTCTCTGTGCTTCATAATCCAGCCATGCTCCCATGTACTCTTACCGCTGACTTGGTACTCACGCCACACGTACACGTTGTCTTCAGGATCGACCATGATATCGAGGACAACTGTGGGGTCGTTGTATCCGAAGTCCCACGCTTGATAGTTGCGCCAGCCAGGTACAAACTGAATCTGACGGACATGCACCATTTCATTGAATTCAGGGTAAATCTGTCCAGCGAAGGTAGTGAACTCTGCACCGTACTCTTGCAGCCAATACTGCTCAGAGACTTGCGAGTGCAACCGGATCATTTCCGGGTCTTCCATGCCTAGCGGGAAGACAGCAGCGTTAGTCCACGTTGGGAACTGCCAACTGATAAAGTCGGGGAAGTCTGGATGCTGCCCCATATCGTAAAGACCCTTGTACCAGTTGAATCCCTGTGGAGTGCTTGGAAAGTCAGCACTGCCGCGCTTGTCTGCCAGCGCAGGCTCAATGTACATCTGCCAAGTACTCATCTTGTGCTTAGCAGCCTCAGACATGATTACGTGGGATAGACCCTCACCAACCAGTGACTCCTGCTTCTCAGCAGATACCACTTCAACGAGGCTGTTCCACGGAGTCCGAATGAACATGTTACCTTGGACTTTGTTGTAAGCCTTCTTGCACTTGTCGAGCAAGCCGAGCTTCTTAAAGTCATCCCACACGACACGGAACTCTTTTTCTCCTAGCTTGTATGTCGGGCCGACGATCCAGTTAATCGAGTCAGCAACAAACATCTTCGTTGTCATCTTATGACCCGTAGACTGTGACTTACCCCAACGTCGTCCACAACAGGGGATACAGAACCTAGCAGTAGTATTGTGGATTTCCCACTGACCAGGGCTATGCGGAACGTAGCCGATACGCTCGAAGAGAACTTCCTGGTCGATACCAGCGTCTAGAACGCTCATGGGTTTACCGAGAACTCAAACGGCCCTACGACCGGTGTATCGGGGTTGTCAACGAAACGCAAGTAAATCTGGTATCTACCGCTAGTCCACACACCAGGCGTAGTAGTATCGACAAGACAGCCAGCTCGCATAGGCTTGCTAACGTACGTCTGAATCGCAGACCAATTCTGCATGAGCGTGGTCTTATTCTTCGTCACCTTGAATTCGCAGTTAGCTGTAGACAAATCAGTAAGATTGTCCAGCGCGTCATCGAGGTCGATGAGCAGAGTTTCCTTACTACCGATTGTAACGTCGATATGGCTCATACGTGCATCAACTCCTCATAACGTTCTGAAAGCTCCCCGTCGAACCTTCCGAACAGATTAGCACCCCAACGCTTCTGCATGTCAAGCGGTATCCAACGCTTGAACAGTAAGCCGGTCAGAGCATACAGTACAACCGGCCTGATATTGACGTAGACCGTATCTTCGTCCTGTAGTGCAGCGAGCGACGTTTCAAAACCGCTAACCTGGATATCATAGTAGATAGCAGCGTTATCAGTCCACTGCGCTATCTCTGTGCCATTAGGCGTTAGAACAATTCCAACTGTAGCGGTGTCTCCGACTGTGAATTGGTTTTCGGTACCTGATGGTACGATATCGACGTAGACCTCATTGGTATCGGTTCGGGTAACACTCTCGTCAGCGGAGGGTACGATACTAACCCCGACAGTTGCACTGTCTGTGAATTGTGCAATCTCTGTACCACTTGGGGTAAGTAGTAGAACAACGGTAGCTGCATCAACGGCTCCTAGAATCTCAACTGTCGTAATAGGCCGGATATCGACGTAGACTTCATTCGCGTCGAATACCTCTCTGAACTCTGTACCACTTGGAATGATATCGACGTATGCAGTGGCACTATCCGTGAAGATAGCGATATCGTCAGTAGCAACCTGAAGATCGACGTACACCGTAGCCGAATCAACAGCGAGTAGAATCTCTGTTGTGCTGATTGCCTGGATATCGACGTATACTTCAGCAGAGTCCTGATTGGTCTGTGCTGGCGTATGTACGTCGGTACCGCTTGGCTGGATATCGACGTATGCTTCCGCTGCATCTGAACTTTCACGGAACTCTGTGCCGCTAGGCAGGATATCGACATACGCTGTGTTAGCGTCGATGAAATCTGCGATATCAGCAGCAGACGGCGTAATGAGGACATAGACCGTATTGGCCTCAACGTACTGAGCTATGTCGGCTGACGAAGGTGTGATTGTTACGGGCACAGTGGCGCTATCTACGAAAGCAGCCACGTCCACGCTTGACGGGGTAACGAGGACGGTTACTGTGCCCGTATCTGTAAAGGCAGCTACATCGGCAGTAGCAACCTGAATATCGACGTATACGGTATTGCTCTCAACGAACTCAGCAATCTCAGACCCGCTAGCTTGCAGATCGACATAGACCGTGTTGCTGTCGCTTACTTCTCTCTGCTCGGTACCACTGGCTTGCAGGTCAACGTAGACTTCGGCTGAATCTACCGCCAGTAGAATATCACTGCTAGAAGCAGCAATATCGACATAAACGCTATTAGAATCCAGAGACTCACGCAGATCACTCCCACTCGGGGTAATGAGGACAGGCACGGTATTGGAGTCAACGAACTGAGCGGTGTCAGCGCCGCTTGGTGTAATCAAAACCCCCACAGTGTTGCTGTCTGTGATTTCACGATGTTCGTCTGTAGTGATCGGTGTAATGTCTACGTACACCGTATTAGCGTCTACAGCCTGTAACGTGTCAGTGGCAGAGGGAGTCACCGTGACCGTCACAGTGCCACTGTCTGTGAACTCAGCTACATCGGTACTCGACGTAGTGATATCCACGTAGACGCTATTAGTGTCAGATGACTCCCTCTGCTCAGTTCCAGACGGCGTTATGAGTACCGTGACGGTATTACTGTCAACGAACTGCGCCGTGTCAACAGTACTGCCTGTGATATCTACGTAAACAGTGTCAGCGTCGAAGCTCTCCCGAATATCGCTGCCAGACGGCAGAATATCGACAAGCACCGTTGCGCTGTCAACGAACAGTGCAATCTCGGAACCACTAGGTTGTATGTCTACGAGTACTGTGTCGGTATCGCTCGACTCCCGCTGTTCTGTACCGGACGCTTGAAGATCGACGTAAACGGTATTAGCATCAACGAAGTCAGCAGCATCGACACTAGTAACTTGTATGTCTACGAGAACTGTGTTGCTCTCAACAGCCTGAATGGTATCAGAGCCACTAGGCTGGATATCGACGTAAGGTGTGTTAGCGTCAACGAACTGTGCGATATCGCTACCGCTCGGAGTGATCGTAACTGGTACAGTAGCACTATCGACGAACAGAGCGATATCACTACCACTGGGGATGATATCAATATATACAGTAGCCGCGTCAGTGACTTCACGCTGCTCTGTGCCGCTCCCCTGGATATCAACGAGTACCGTGGCAGAGTCGGTAGTCTGCACACCACCGGCTGTGTAGGTGTCTGAGCCGGACGGAGTGATAAGGACATACGGTGTGTTAGAGTCAACGAAGACCGCAGACTCAGCGAGTTCATCAATACGCCAGTTATCGAGGATCGGGCCGAGGCCGTCGATTTCGATACCCGCCCAACCACTAGAGTAGGTATTATCAACTACAACGGCAAGCTCCGTAGGCGTGCCTGCCCGCACACGAACGGCACGAATAGTATTACCGTGAAATACCAGTTGAATCGTATCGCCAGGATTGATGAGGCTCATCGACCCTGTAGCAAGAGCCGTCGGAACGTTGTTATCGACCCGGTATATAAACCAGTTGGCCGACGTCATCCAAAACGTGTAACCGTCCCAAGCACCTGTAGGCTCTGCGCCTGTGCTATCGAGTGTGGCTCTACCAGTAAGTAGGATATCCTCGCCAGCGCCCGGAGTAGCCACAACATCTATGGACTGAGTGTAATCCCACAGACGACCGGTAGGAGCGTAGTAACCACCCTTGAAACCGGCAGCTACGTTAACGAGTTGCTGACTGGAAATGTTGAGTGCGGGGTCACCAAACGCCGCAGGCCAATCAGCACCAGGAGAACCGGCAGTACGGTTGAAATCGTCCGTATAGACAACCGTTGGCGTAACAACAGAAATATCAATCGTAACCGTCGCAGCGTCGGTACTCTCTGCACCGACAGGTGCTGGCGCGATTTCAAAGTACGGAAGGAGTCTGTAGTCGTCTTGGATAAACCGCAAACGCGGCTGTTCACGAGACAGACCAGTAAAACCACCGCGAGGAAAGTCGCGGCGTTCTTCCGTTAGGACTAACCCTACTGGCATTAGTTAAGCGATTCCAACCTGTACATATGGCACTGAATGGAGTACGCTGTAGCGAGCGACCACTGTGCTGTAAACTGGAAGTACTGGTCAACAGTCATATCCCAGGTAACAGCGGCAGGTGTGGCCGAGCCTGCTGATCCTGCAAATGCAAGAGCGACGTTCGCAGCGGTAAACGCTGAATGCCACGCAAGCCCCGCACGACCCATACCGAACACGGTACCAGCAGAACCGAAAGTACGGCTGTTAATACCCGAATCCCACTCCCACATAGTTGCGGTCTGAGCGGTAGCATCAGCAGCCATTGCACCAGTAGCCATGATCGCGGTACCAGTGATAACATCGGTCGTAGCGATCCTGTGGCGGAAGACCATCGTAGCACCGGTAGTAAGTGTCGTGCCACGGCCTCTGGCCTTAGCGGTAATGAACCTTGAGTTACCGTAAGGCTGCATGTAGTTCGCAGGGATCAGAATGGCAGGCTGCAAACGCGCTTCAGCCGACGAAGACGCAATAGCCGTACCATCAGTGATAGTCGCTGAAAGCAGCTCTTCAAAACCGAGTCCTGCCTTCATCATCTGAATCTTACCTTCACGCGCAAGACGAGCCTTCTCCAAGTTATTGACGATCTTGTCAGGAAGGATCTTAAGCAGCTCTGCGTAGCGAACCGTCTCGATCATAGGATCAGGACTGTTAGCCGTCGTATCATCACCGTCACGCACAAAGTTGGCAAGCACTCTAGGAGTGCCGATCGGGTCAACTTCGTCTCTAGCGAGTTTAGGCGCGAACCATCGCTTATCTTTCCAGTCAACGGCAAGCATGTCGTTGATCCTAATAGTGCTTTTACGTATACGTGCTGTAATCACTACACTTCCTCCTTAATACGGGCCTATCCGTCTACGTGTCTCAAAACGCGCGTCTGCCGGTACTAGCCCTCTAGAATCGTTGGGAACCGACCATTGAGTACCAGCTTGGTAGTGAGCAAGGATACGTGCGTCAGATAGCAACCCGTCGTATATTGCTACCTCGTCTATCCAGCCTGCAAAGTTGTCTCCACCTGGCGAAGCTCTTGCAATCCTCAAAACTGCTGAGTACGACACTATCGCTGTTGTGTCTGCAAGAGCTGGCATCGCTTCCAAACCGTTTAGAAAGAGGCGAAGCTGAGTCCCGTCGTACTTACCTACCAAGTGGTACGTCGTGTTATAGCGCGGAGCAGGTATAAAGTGCTGAAGCTGGAAGCTAGTAGACCTGAGCCTGCCAAAACCTATCCCGTCGTTAATCTGTGAATAGAGCAACCATCCGTCTGAAGCTGATTCATGCGATAGCAACCTAACGAAGTCGGTATCGCTGTACACCATGCGGAACCACAACTCGCATGTAAATGATGCTGTACCTGAATAGTTGAAATCGTCGGCACCCGGAGAGCCTGCTGCTAACGAATAGAAGTTGGTTGACTGTATCTGCGGATCAACGAAGTAGACCGACGGATCGGTGTCTTCCACGATCAAAGGCATCGCGTTTGTAATAGGGCTACCGCTCTGTGTAAGCGTATACCCGTTACCCGACGAATCAGCAGTAGGCGTAGCCCCTAGACGCCAATACGCTCTAGGGGCATCCGCCAGTACTTCTGCGCTATATGACACTAATACCGATCCAACTCAACATTACCATTAGGATCAGTCCTGTTTCTACCACTAACACGCAGAGCAGTATTAAAATGCTCTTTGATGTATGCGCCCGCTTCACTACCCCATCCCATCTAGAGGTACCCCGGACTGACGTAGCCACGTCCAACGCTTGCATCACACCCAACGTAGGACGGAACTTCGCTAAGTGAGTTGTACAACCAAACGCCACCATCGCCACCGACCTGACAGTCACCAGCGGCTTGTCCCGCGAATGATCCCGTAGGCACGGTATCGCTAGACTTGCTAAAGCGAACGAAGCCATACGTCTTACCGTTGCTTGGATGCACCTTTGTCGTAACGAAGCAACCGTACTTCTGCGTACCGCCAGCCCATGAAGCGAAGCTCTGCTGTGGATACACCTTGTAACCAGCATTAGCAGCAGGCATCCACACGTCATACATCTCAGTAGGCCCGATAGGATCAGCGTTGGGCCTCGGCGGGAATGCCTTGAACCAGTAAGTAGCGGGAGCACCACGAACACCCGGAAGGAACAGAACGCGGCTAAAGATTTGGTGCGAGACACGCGAGCGTTCCGGGCCTGCATTCTGTGGCTCGTTCGACATGAAGATACCCTGGTAGTCCGTCTTAATTGTACAACGATCGAAGCGAAGCTCGTTAATGATCGCTTCCTGCGTTTGGAACCCATCAGAGTGGTGAGAGGTTCCGGCAGTAGTAACCTCGATGTAGCAATTCTGGATCTGAAGCGTAGGCTGACGCCAACGACACGTAATAGCGTCGGCAGCGTTAGACAGCACAATACGCCAACCTTCTAGATGGAAGACGCCGGTATTCTCACGCGGAATGATGTGGCCTTCGTTAGCCTCGTTAGAGAACATTTCGCCGGCGATAGCGACAAGATCATTCCAGCTCTTGATCTCACCAACACCACCGAGAAGCCTATCTGCCGTTACAACCTTAACGTCACCGCCGTTACCGTTGCCGATAGCGCGAGAACTGTTACTGATCGTCTTGGTTGTGGGATTGCTAAGCGCGGGAGGTGCCCAACGCAGCTTAGTACCCGTAGCACCACCAGGCGGCGGTTCGGGATCGGGAGCGTTATCGTGCTCTTTAGGTGTGACTCGTACTTTCAACCTGTACCCCAAATCTGACGTTTGCACTGTGTAGTTCTTGCTGGTAGCACCCGCAATGTCAATAGGTGACTGTCCAGCAGCATTGACGCGCATCCACTGGTACTCGTAGGTAAGGTAGTCAGACGTAGTAGTCCAAACACCGTCACTAGTCGTGAGAACCTGCCCGACCTTTGCTGTACCAGAGATAACCGGGTTACTGACTTTAGTTACGCTCATTGTGTCACCGTCTCAGAAGTATTACTAAAAGCACTACCAAAAGTATAACTACCAGTATCGGTATCGAGATGTACATACCTGATACACACCACCTCAAATTGCTTGTACTGTTTGCTGAACTTCGCTGTGGTCTTCTTGTTACCGTTCTTGTCGATAGCAGGCGCGTCGCTGATATGAAACCCGTCTGCGTAGAACACGTAGTAATCAGCGTCCGGTGGTGGAGTCCACTCAAACGTGATAGATGAAGCGTCTTGCTCTTTAACACGCAGTTCCATTACTACACCACCTTATACCAGTATGGCCCTCTGCGAATTTCCTGAGTGCCTTCTTGAAACCACACGTACAGTGCGTATTGCCCCGCTGTCAGTCCTGCATGATCTACCTGTGCAGCGATGGTCATACCCTGCGCTGTGGCTGCTTCGGCGTTAGCGTAAGTACCGTCGCCAAAGACGAATGCGTTTGCGTCGTCGGTAAGCTCCCACTTAGGGCCAGCAGAGCTAAGGTCACTAAGCAGCCCACGATGGTCGGTAATCTCAACGAGCAATTCTTCGTTAGAACCGCTAGCTACTGCGATTGCCATATCCGAGTACTCCTGTGAAGCGGTTGGTTTCTAACCCTTCAAACCTGTTGAACGCTCTAGTTGCGTGGTAGTTGCGCCTAAGCAGCCCTTCACCGATAAAGTTCCCACGATGTACAACAACGGGATCGGTCTGAGGGTCTTGAGGATCGCCACTTACCGTACCCGAATCGGCAGCGACGACAACGGCTGTGGCATCACTAATGGCAAAGTCTCCCTCGTAGCCATAAGGAACGAGGGAGACTCTAACCGTAGCGGCATCTACACCTTTGCCTGTTTTAACCTCTACGCCACTAACAGAGATATTGACGTAGACAGTGCCGCTATCAAGGTAGTCGGTCACTACCCTGCCTTAATCGTGGCTGTAACCTTCTCCGTGTCGCCAACAGCGAACGTGCGCGTAGCAGCGGTGTCGGCTGCGACGTAGAGCTGACCAGCGTTCAGCGTCGTACCGTCCGAAATCACCCAAGAGTTCGCACCGTTGGGCGACGGGCCGGAACCGGTAAACGCACCGAACGTCGTCTGATCGGCTGTGCTGCTCTGACCACCGGTAGAGAACGTAGAGTCGAAAGTAGACGTACCCCAGTCAATACCGGCCTGGTTGATCGACTTCGCCACAGCCTGCCTAGCGTAACCAGCAGCCGTAGTCGAGCCAATCTCGTTAACGTTGGAACCCGACACAGTTGCCGACCAAACGCTGTTCCGCGCCATGTTAGAACCGGAACCGACAACAGTAGTCGAAAGAGCCTCTTGCCACGTAGCAGGCGGTGTAATCGAACCTGACGCGCCAAGCACGTAGTCCGTGACAAGCTGCGACATGCGCTGGAACACGATTACCGCGTTGCACTCACGAAGCGGGTCTTCTGTGTCCAAAACCCCCACAGGAGGGGCATCATCGTGGTGAAGAGTGAACTCTCCGTATTCGTCGTTAAACACTGGCCCACTCCTTCTCTTCCAACTCGCTACTCTCCTTCATCTGATACTTGCTTTCATGCGGAGCAGGGTTGTTGATAAGAGCGTCCGTAAGCCCGCGCAAACTAGAAACGAGGTTACGAATGTCAACCGTGCCGTCCTTCGTGTGAGCCTTAACTGCCTCACCAACCTCATTCGACTTAACCATCTGATCCTCGCCGTAATCCCCTGGGTGGCGGTCATACACGAGGACGCGCTTAATGCGACTAGCAGGCGGTGACGCCGGATCACTCTGCAACGAGCGTTCACCACTGACAGCCCGACGATGAGCCTCCTTGATTGCTTCCAGAGCCTCTTCCTCAGAATCGACGGACATAACGCTACTGTCGCCGTTCTCGTAGATCAGCTCGTAGAACACCTATACCTCCTCCTTCACTCTTATTATGTACTCCTGCTCGTTACAGGTGATGGAAACGTTAAACGGCCCGTCACCGAACTTCCCTCTTAACATGGTTTCGTACGCTAGGTACATTACTTCCTTTACTTGCCGCTTATGAGCTTTCTCGACTTGCTCAAGTGCTTCACGGAAAATGCGTTCTGCCTGATCCCTAAAGACCCTTTCCAACTCTATTACTGTTGGCTCGCTAAGTACCTTCGGCATCGTCGCTTGGTGCGCGCTTGGCTTCCAACAGGGCATAACTGACCTCATCATGCTTAACGGTGTCAGTCAATGGAATGATCCCAAAGGAAGCTAGTTTTTCTGCTGCCTCTGGCAACGCGAACAAACCACTCTGCGCGAGTTGTCGATGTTCTGCGTCTGAATGGGTACGTGCGTGATTAAGACGCCACTCAGTGCGCTTATGCAGTGCTTCTACTAGGTCTTGACTCGTAGGCGACGAAAGCCGGTCAAGATCGCTCTGAAAGACCTTACCGCAAATACCGCATCCAGCATGGTTCTTGGTAGGATCGAACACAAAGCCTTCTAGGGCTTTATGCCCCGGCATCCCACTTACCAGCACTAGGTGCGGTCTACGCATCAAGAAGTTGTAGCGGGCTTCTTAGTGGTCAGATCGCGCAGGAGCTTATCAAGCTCGTCCTGCTGCTTCTCACCCTTGAACAGTACGTGATCCATGACGTACTTGGTAACGTTCCAACGCACGGCATCGGAGTCAGCATGCTCCATCAGGTGAGCAACGTTCTCGACCGCAGCAGCCGCAAGCTTGTCAAGACGGCCCTTAGCGTTGTCGATGATGTTCTGTGTCTCTTCGTCCGTGAGCGTGAACTCAGCACGTCTAACGGAGTAGTACTCTCTAGCGAGGTTTTCAAGAGTAGCGGCAGTTTCCTGCTCGGCGGGGTCTTCTACGTGTTCGCTCATAGCAGGCAGAGTACACGGCCTGTGGTGCGTCAGACGAAAAGGAGGATAAAGGCGTTAAGACGGAAAGTTGCATTTTTGCCCTCCGAAGATAGGTGGGGCTAAAACCACTTGTACGCTCGGCGCGGCTCTATAGTTCCTCTTGTTGGTTAGGTCATAGGTCATAGGAAAGGGGTAGGTCATGGATGGTAGCAAGCATAGGCTCGACACCGACGCCAGGGGCATCCCTGCGGTGACAGCCACTCGCACCCTCGTCACCCAAAGCTGGACTAGTGGCCGAACCAAGGCTAGGCGAGAAAGGCAGGCTAAGCAGGCGATGATGGATCGCCAGGGCCTAACAGCCGATATCGTCTACATGGCTAAGCCGGTCGTCCCTAAGGCTAACCCTCGTCCACGGATGAAGACTAACGCGGTCAAGGTCTATATCGACCCTAACCGGATTGCCAAGTCTATCGGCCACCGCGACCACGATTACACCGTCAAGTAGGCAACCACGCCACAGGAGGCTAACCATGCCACGCTCACAATGGCTCATCATCCTCGCGTACTACGCTATGCGGGCTACCAACGCCGATCGGGTCTATAACCCCTTCGATCCGGCACCGCACGATCCGCACAGTTGGACGCTACCAAGCGTGACCGGCTAGACCGGTCAACTAAGAGCCGTAACCCACGCTGGACAGGCACCCTCGGTAGTACTCATAGCCACGTCAACAGCGGTATACAGCGTACGGCTCTTTGTTGACCCGTCAGGCAACAGTACGAACACCTGTTCGGGGTTGTTTGGGGAAGCTAGGAAAGCTAGGGACTAGATATCCTAACGCACTTGCACTATAATCAGATATCTAATCCCTAAACTACCTAGTACTAAAGAAAGGGGAACAGTCTTACGGGATATAACAAGGTAAGCGAAGTTGCGGCACACAACGTCCCAAACCCGCATGGAGGCTAGCGATGCCCGATCCGGTAACAATCCGAACTGAGGACGGTAAGCTACTTACCGAAGGTGACCGAGCATACAACTACTACGACATGAAGCCCGGTTACATCAAGCCGAACAGCATAACGATGCTACCGGATGCCTGGTTCGATTTCATCCATGACGACGGGAGCCGTGCTATCCTAAACGGTGCTCGCATCTGTTCAGTCGAGTACGCTAAGCGAAGGGGGTTCAAGGATGCCTAGTTGGGAAATCCACCACGAGACATACCACCCTAACCAGGGTATCCCGATTGTGGAAGCTGAGAGCGCCTACGAAGCCGCGATCCAGTACTCCGCACGTTACAGCCCTTGCAAGATTCGTAGGGTGGAACCCGATAAGCCTGGTGACACCTTCGTTGTCACGTCAACCGATGGACACGGTACCGGCTTGGTACTGGAAGTCTACGAGTACGAAGGAGAACAGACATGATTACGGAACCTAACGTACACTTCGCGCTAGACGAGGAAACGTACAACCGAATCGTCCGGCACTTTGAGTCCATCGGCGTGGAAATCAAGACAACGCGCCATAAGGGTGAAGTGTTGTACTCCACGGTTACCGCAACACTGTTCCTTAGCCCGAGTAAGCAGCGACCGTTTGAGTCCATCGCAATCCACGATAAGACGTACAGCAAGCACGTCCTCCGTATGGAGCGAAGCACCCGAACCAGCGATCCCTACCAGGTCTAAGGAGGCAATCATGGAAATGATGCCAAGCTACGTTTACTCGGACGACGATACACACAAGGTGCAAGCGCCTAAGCCGGTTCCCGAGGGTATGGAGAAGTGCGACGGCTGTAACGGCAGCGGTACCTACTACGGACGCGGAGCCGTGGTAAACGGTAAGTGGGTAGGCTTCTCCGGTGTGTGCTACCGATGCCAGGGTAAGGGGCATCAGACACCTAAGGACACCAAGCGTAATCGCTACTACGACAACCACGTCAGGAGGTACACACTGTGAGTATCACACTGGAAGAGGCTAAGCAGCTAAAGCCAGGTGACTACCTGATAGACCACAACGGTAAGCGTTGGAAGGTTAACGGTCAGGTCAAGACTTGGAAGCGTAGCCCGCATCGTATCCGCGTACCACTCAAGCACGGTTTGTACGCATACGACGCACTAACAGAGTCAGACTTCCCACTCGGTGTATTCCACCTAGCCACGAAGGAGGCATAACCATGAACCCCGATACACCACGCGGTGCAGGTGGCCGCATCGGTAAGCAGACTACGCGACGCCGCTATCGCGTCACCTTCCTGTCAGGTCTGGAAGGATTGAAGTGTGAGTTCACAGTGCTAGCTGTTAGCGAGGGTAACGCCGCTATCGCTACGTCCGGCATGCTCGCCAAGCCTGACCAGTGGAACTGTACTACCATCGAAAGGGTCTAGCCATGATCCACGTAGACGTGAGACAACCGAACGAACAGCAGATTGTGGTTCAAACCAGTGTTGACGGTAGCGACTGGTTCACACACTACACACTGGAGGTAGCAGCGTTTAACAACCTACAGCATGCGAAGGACGAAGCCATGTATACAGCGCGAGTCTTCGTACACGGTTGTCGCTTCGCTGGTGCTGAAGTCAGGTCAACCGCATTCGGTTACAACAACTAGGGGGTTAACGTGGTCAAGCACAGTTACGAAGTCGTCCCTAACGGATGGAAGCCAGGTGATACCGAACACAACCTACCGTTCCTTCCCTTCGTGATGGAGGTACCGGCTTGGGACAACACTGAACGTGAAGAGGCTAAGTCAGCGCGACGAGCGTACTTCTCCGCTATGTCGCTGCTACGGGACTTGGAACCCGAAGACTGGCAACTCTTCGACTGGACTGAAAGCTTTGGTAGGGGTGCTGAACGTGACATGTCCGGTAAGGTGAAAGCACCCGCTATCTAACCACAGTGCAGCTAGCGAATCCTGTTACTACACACCGCGCAATGCAGAGCGCCAGGGCTAAGAGTGTGTAGCTAGCTGCCGAACGTTAGTAGTGTGAAGGGTAGTAACGTGATATCGAGGTTGCAAGCGTGTCCAAAGCGCAGCGTAAAAATAGCCTCTAGCCGACTACCCTTCACAGTGCTAACATACGAAAGGAGGTGTAACAACATGACGGCACTTACTCCCGATAAGATCGCGGAGCTGCTTAGCAAGGGACGTGCTCGCGGAGCATACGATCCCATCCTTAGCAACTTCCTCGACAGTGGGGAAGCCGGTATCGAGGTTGAGTTTACCGGCACTCTCGCGGGTCGTAACGCGAAGCAGGTCAAGACTGGTCTGGACGCAGCGCGTAAGCGCACTGACGGTAACGGTAGTCTCGTCCATGCTGGTGCTCAGAACGTGCGTGTGATCGAAGCCGACGGTAGCGTGTATCTCATCAACACTACCGTTGTCACTGACGACGAGTCTTAACACAACTAGGGTTGACAACCCTGCTAAGCCGTGCTACTCTGTGCTTAGTCGAGTGAAAGGAAAGGACATGCCTACATCAGTCTGGAACCTGATTAAGCAGCGGATCGAAGAGAACCTGAAGGAAGGGTTGTCTTACGAGGAACGCAGAGTAAAGCAGGGCTACACGGTAGGACATGGGGGTAGGTAGTACAACTACCCCCATAGTGTAAGGGATACGGCATAAGTCTACTAGCAACGTTGGGCTGGACACCGGGGTTCGTGAGCATACCGAACCGTACGCCGGATACCGACATAGCAGGCGTCACGCGGTAGCACCGTATCCCTTACAGTAACCAACGAAAGGACATGACATGGGTAACACAGTCCTATTGCATGAGCGCGAGGCTAACGGCCTAACGGTTGAGATGTATGCTGAGATTCATTCTCGTCGCAAGGCTGATATCACGCTGCTCATCATCGAAGAGGCAGGTACCGGGTTTGCACTGAGAACCCGCGACGGTAAGGAAGCACTGGAAATGTTTTACCACCCTTACCTGTACGACACACGGCAGGTTGCATAATGGGACTACGCACACAACAGCTAGCAACGGTGTATGACGTAGACCCGTATCGTGCCGAAGCTTTCGACATGCTGCTTAGTTCCTGTACTGAGCATAGGACAGATAGACAACGTGCGGTCATAGCTTTCGCTGCCTGTCGTAACGACAACGAGCGCAGGTTCGTACGCCGTATCTTCCTGCTGAAGCGTGAAGCATGGATCGACGGACTGTGCGTGAACCAGCGCCGTTGGCAGGTTAGGGTCAGTAAGAACCCTAAGAAGGGTAACCACCACGATTCGTGGGCTATCCGTGAACAGTACATGCGGTGTCACGGTAGCTACCATGACTACATGCCGTACGCGCAGGAGGTGCGTAATGGGTAAACGAAGGTTTGCAGTGACGGGTTCCGGCGACCTGAGTGTTACCGATGTATCCCGTTACGACAGTAAGGGTGTTACGTCACACACCCGAGGTTGGGACTTGGGTATCAAGGTAGTGGCCGACGTAGACGAGAACAACCGCGACCGATTCACTATCACCGTTACAGGTGGTAGCCACGATCCCGGTAGTAAGGAAGGTTTGCTGATCGTGACCGACTTCGGCGACGGTGACTACACGGTGCAGCATGCCTAAGGACGCTAACACCTACTGGATCGACATTCGCACCGGTACGTGGGGTCACGTCGATGACCTGCGTATCGTAGACCTAGACAAGATCGTCAACAACAGCACTAGCGAACCTCCGCCTATTGCCAGTGATTATGTCAAGTACTGGCAGGAGCACGCTACCGACGCGGAGATAGCAGTGTTTGGAGAACAGCATGGACAACGACCAGGCACCTGATATCACGCTACCGCATATGCGTAACGCGGTTGCGAAAGTACTGCGTGAGAACTGGCCTGCTCACCATGAGAACAATGCTCAGGTTAGAGCGGCTACGCACACTCACGTTGCCATTGCACTGGACATGGCTAAGTGGTTTGCCAAGCATGATCCAGCCTTCAGTGCTGTGGAGTGGTTGGATAAGTGTACGCCGTATCCCGAACTGTACCCACTAAGCGAGCTATGGGAGGTAGATGAGAGTGTCAAGCCTTACGCCTGAACAGATTGCTAACCTGCAACGCAAGGAGGATATCCGGCTTGGATCGCATAAGTCTCGCTGGCTTTCTCCGAAGGACGCCGAACTGCTGTTGGAGGTTATGGCGGCTAAGCGCCACAAGGTTGTACTCGGGGGCATCCCGATGACAGTCACGTACGAGGGTAACAGCAAGTGTTTCGTCAAGCCCGCACAGCACGGTAGGTTTGCACCGTGCGGTTGGTACACCGAACCACTGTTGAAGTCCATTGCCGAGAACAGTTGACATAGCGCAACGGATAAGAGACTTAATCGGCGACAAGGAACTAGACTTGACAACCGCCACAGTATCGTATACACTGGTACACGGCTATGAGCGGTTGCACATACGGGACGGAGACTACGAGTACAAACACGCTGAAGTCTTCCATCCCACCGGCAAGTGCGAAGGGCAGTTTATCTGCCATTACTGTGGTAAGGAGGTGACAGGTTCTAATGGCTAACGAAGCCTTGCACGAGAAGATACGGGGTCTACTGCGTAAGGCGGAACAGACGCCGTACGAAGAGGAAGCAGCACTGTTCTTCAAGAAAGCGCAAGAGCTGGTAGTCAAGTACGCCATTGACGAAGAGGCGTTGTGGGCTACCGATCCTAGCAAGCGTGAGGAGATTCACACCGAGACTGTCGAGATTAAGGATAAGCAGGCTGGTTCGCATTACCGCCGCATGATCCTTAATCAGATCGGTCACAACAACAACTGTCGTGTGTGGTATACGCCTGGTAGGGACGAGAGCACGATTGCAGGTTATCCATCGGATACGGTGTTCGTGCTCATGCTGTACTCTAGCGTGATTAACCACATGAACTTCAGCATGGCTAAGGCTATGGCTCGTCACACTTCTGAGGGTCGTAGCACACGCACCTTCCGTAAGGACTTTACGGCCGGTTACTCTGATCGGATCGTTGAGCGTCTTATGGACATGAAGCGTGAACAGGACGCCTACCTCAGACAGCAGACTACATCTAGTGGTCAGTCCACCGATCTAGTCTTGCGGGATAGGGGTGCTAAGGTTAGCGAGTGGGTCAACGAGAACTTCCGCTTGCGTACCGGCAGCTACCGTGATAGTGGTACCCGCGATCATACGGCAAGAGGGGCGGGATACTTGAGCGGTAACAGCGCCGACCTTAGCGGTGGTAGGGGGCAGGGTGTGTCAGGCGGCAGAAAGGCTATCGGACGATGATTACCGATTGGAGCAAACTGGCACAAGACGCATATGAAGTTTTCACCAAGCATGGGCCTAAGTACACAGGTAGTGAGAGAGATAGGCAGGATATGGCTAACAGTCTTGCTCTCATGCAGTTCATGGCTACGATGGCTGTAGCCGAACAACTGAGCATGCTACCTCTACCTTCACAACCGCGATGAAACTAGACCCTGAAACCATTAAGAATCTTCTAGCCACGCCAGAGCGTAAGAGCAGTACTCGTACTCGTAAGCCTAAGACACTTGTTCGTGATATCGACACTTGGTTCCAGTTGAATCGTGAACTTGGTAGCGATATCAGCGGTGAGTGCAGTATCGAAGATTGCTTGAACATCGAGGCTAGAGGCACACGCCACGCTGTCACGGTTGACGTACCTATCAGCCCTATCAAGACTGTGAAGATGTGCAGGCGTTGCTACCTTGGCGGGAGAGAGTAAGGGTGCTTACGTGAGTAACGAAGATAACGCTAACATTTGTAAAATCGCTCTCTCTGAAATATCCGAGTTTTGCGTAGTCGATATTGCCGACCAGGTTTTAGTAGCTCCTTTCAAATGGAGGATACTAAGAGGTCGTAACACTATCTACGTTAGAACTTGGATGCCAGGGATAGGTGACGTACTCATGCACCATTACCTTCTCGGAGGTATCCCGCCTAACGGGTTTGTAGTGGATCACGTCAACGGTAACGGGTTGGACAATAGACGGGCCAACCTGCAAGTAATCACTAACGGGGATAACATCTCTAAGAGTGGTAGAACGGGTTATGGTATCTCGTACCTCAAGCGGCTCAAGTCAAAGCCCTGGAAAGTGGAGCTTAAGGTAGAAGGTGCGAGACACCACGTAGGGTACTTTGCGAC
>Ga0157308_10000015_pt1 | contig 19641 bp, 19 predicted proteins | sample NitcycUS198509B2_FD_108396 | JGI IMG/M metagenome (GOLD analysis project Ga0157308, IMG submission 108396) | Soil microbial communities from Arlington Agricultural Research Station in Wisconsin, USA - Nitrogen cycling UWRJ-S198-509B-2 | ecosystem: Environmental > Terrestrial > Soil >...
AGCAGTGGGTGCTCTCGCTCAACATGACGCCGATCCAGTTCATGATCCTCTCGCAGGCGATCATTTTTGTGCTCGGCTGGCCGTTGGAATGGACAGAGATCATTGTAATCTTTGTTCCGATCTTCCTGCCATTGCTCAAGCACTTCAACATTGACCCCGTGCTGTGGGGCGTTCTGGTCTTCGTCAATCTGCAGGCGGCATTCCTGTCGCCACCGGTGGCCATGTCGGCATTCTATCTCAAGGGCGTCGCACCGAAACACGTCACGCTCAACCAGATCTTCAACGGCATGATGCCTTACATGTTGATCGTGATCCTGTGCATGATAGTCATGTACGTCTGGCCGGGAATGACGCTCTGGCTTCCGAATTATCTCTACGGCAACTAAGGCGGAGCTTGCCGAATTGTCTGAAGAAAGCCTGACAGCGCTGTCCGCGACCAAAGCGGCTGCGGAAATCGCACGTGGTGCGATATCGTCCGAAGAATACACGCGCGCTTGCCTCGACCGGATTGAGGCGGTTGAGCCGAAAGTGCAGGCCTTTGCCCATCTCGACACCGAGCATGCGCTGACTCAGGCGCGCGAGCGCGATGAATGGCGCAAGAGCGGGCGGCCGATCGGCCCGTTGCACGGCGTTCCGGTGGGAATAAAGGACATCATCGACACGTCGGACTATCCGACCGAGTGTGGCTCGCCGGCGCTGTCCGGGCGCACGCCCCGCCATGACGCGACCGTCGTCGCCCGATTGCGGGCGGCGGGCGCGGTCATCATTGGCAAAACGGTGACGACCGAGTTCGCCTATTTCAGTCCCGGCAAGACCCGCAATCCGCATGACCCCGAACGCACGCCCGGCGGGTCGTCGTCAGGATCGGCCGCGGCCGTCGCGGCGCAGATGGTTCCGCTTGCGCTGGGCAGCCAGACCAACGGGTCGATCATCCGGCCGGCGGCCTTCTGCGGCGTCTTTGCCATGAAACCAACCCATGGCCTGGTGCCGCGCACCGGCGTCCTGCCTCTGTCGCGCACACTTGATCATGTCGGGCCGTTTGCACGATCGATCGATGATCTCGCCTTGGCTCTGGATGTCATCGCCGGCTATGACTCTGAAGATCCTGACACGCGCCCCATCGCAACCGGCGGTTACAGCAAGATCGCGTCCGAAGATTTCCCGCTGCCGCCGCGGTTTGCATTTGTGCCGACACCGGTCTGGAACAAGGCCGATGCGGCGACGCACGAGGCATTTGAAGGACTTGCCGAAGAGCTGGGCGAAGCCTGCTTCAAGTTCGATTTGCCGGATCGCTATGCCGCGGCGTGGGACGCGCAGCGCGTGATCATGGCGACCGAAATGGCGCACAATCTCGGAAAGCTGGTCGACAAAGGCGGCGAGCTGATCAGCAAGACGATGCGTGACCTTATCGAGGAGGGCCGCAAGACGACGGCGGTACGGTATCTCGCGGCCGTTGCCGACGCGGAGCCCTTGCGGCAAAGCCTGAACCAGTTATTTCAGCAGGAATGCACCGCGATCATTACGCCGGCGGCGCCCGGTGTCGCTCCCAAAGGCGCGGCAACCGGCAATCCCGCGTTTTGCACCCTGTGGACTTACGTGGGTCTGCCGGCAATCACCATTCCGTTGATGACGGGGGAGGGTGGGATGCCGCTTGGCGTCCAACTCGTCGGGCCATCGGGCGACGATGCCCGGCTGCTGCGGACGGCACGGGCGCTCGTGAAGGAACTTTCCAAAAATTGATGGCCCGCCGTGATTCACCGCGCGGCGCTCTGGCCGCGGTTTGTCTGCTGCTGATCTGCGGTATGGCTGCGGCGGAGCCGTTTCCATTCGGCCAGGAGCTTCTGTTCGATGCGGCGCCGATGCGCCCGGGCAAGCGCATGCCGATCCTGACCGTCGAGGCGAACGGCGATGCGCGGATCGATTTGTGGTGCAGCGCGGTTCCGGCCCGCGTGGAAATTGCCGATATGGCAATGAAAATCGAGGCGGCCCCTTTGCCTGAAGAGTTGCCGGCCATGCAAGGCGTTGGCCAATGCACGCCCGAGCGTATCAAGGCCGATGAGGAGATGCTTGCATCGATCGTTCAGGTGACGGAGTGGCGCCGGGAAGGCGATGCAATTCTGCTGATAGGGCCAACAACGATGAAATTCCGCCCGGCGACCAATTAGAGCAACCAAACGCCGAAAGCGGCTGGTCCGACTGTACGGTTCTTTGCGCCCACCAAACTTGTGATTGCCGACCTATCCCAGCGAAGCCTAGGATGTTGGTTCAAGTCTGCGGCCTTGGCGCGGTACTTGCATAAACGGTCGCGTAGATGGACCTGTATCGGGGGGAGGGTGTCATGCGTCGTCGTGATTTCAGCAAGTTGGCGCTTGCCAGTGCGGTCGGCACGGTGGCCGCGCCGGCCGTGGTTCGCGCTCAGACAACATTCAATTGGAAGATGACGAGCTTCTACGGTCCGAATGCTGCGTTCTATTCAACCGGACCCGGCAGCGCCAAGGACTTATGCAAGCGCATCGAGGACATGTCGGGCGGGCGCCTGAAGATCCAGTTCTATGGCGCCGGCGAGCTGATCCCCGCCGCCGAAGGTTTCGACGCGGTGTCCGCCGGCACGGTCGAGATGAACTACGCCAATTCCTATTTCTGGACCGGCAAAAGCTTCGCCGCGCAATACTTCACCGCCGTTCCCTTCGGCCTCAATTTCCAGGGCTTCAACGGCTGGATCTACGACGGCGGGGGCCTCGAGCTCTGGCGCGAGGTTTACGACCGCTTCAATCTCGTGCCGTTCCTGTGCGGCAACACCGGCGTGCAGATGACCGGCTGGTTCAAGAAGCCGATTGAGAAAGTCGCGGATCTCAACGGCCTCAAGATGCGCATTCCCGGCCTCGCCGGCCGCGTCTACAAAGAGCTCGGCGTCGATTCCCGCCTCCTGCCCCCCGGCGAAATCTTTCCGGCGCTGGAACGCGGCGTGATCGACGCGGCCGAGTTCGTCGGACCGTACCTCGATCGGCAACTCGGACTTCAGCGTGCCGCCAAATACTATTACACGACCGGCTGGCATGAGACCGCGACCGCGAGCGAGCTCATCGTCAACAAGGCAAAATGGGCGAGCCTGCCGCCCGATCTCAAGGCCATTGTCGAGAACGCCTGCGCGGCCTGCAACGTTTCCGGCGAGGCCTGGTGCCAAAAGAACAACGCCGAGGCGATGGAAGATCTGATCAAGAATCAGGGCATCACGGCGCAGCCTTTGCCGGATGCCATCGTTGCCGCGCTGCGCACCGCCAACGAGAAGATTCTCGCCGAGGCCGTGGCAAAGGATCCAGTCACCAAGAAGGTGCACGAGTCCTACATGAGCTACATGGCCAAGTACAAACAGTGGGCGGGCTACAGCGAAGCCGTCTACCACGACAAAATTCTCAAGAGCTGACGTGACTCCCGCAGAAAAGCTGGCCGACGGCATCGACACCTTCATCGATGCTGTCGGCCGCATCACCGCCTGGTCGTCGTTTGCGCTGGCGCTCGTGATGGGCGGCAATGTGCTACTGCGCTATGGCTTCAATACCGGATCGGTCTGGTCGCAGGAGCTCGAGTGGCATCTGATGTCACCGATCTGCCTGTTCGGCATGTCCTACGCGCTCAGACACGGCGAGCATGTGCGAGTCGACGTTCTTTTCGCCTCATACTCCCAGCGCAACAAGTATCTTGTTGAATTCATCACGGCGCTGCTCTCGATGGCGATCTCCCTGATCATCATCAAGCTGTCGTGGGCCTACGTCCTGCAATCCTGGAACATCGGCGAGGGCACAGCCAATCCGGGCGGCATTTCCGGCCGATACATTCTCAAGGGCCTGATCCCCCTCGGATTCGCCTTGCTGTTTTTGCAATCGCTGGCGCAGGCGATCCAGTATTTCCTGGCGTGGCGAGGAGAGCGCACGAATGCCGTTTAATGAAATTCTCGCCATCCTGATGCTGGTCGGGTTCTTCGTCCTCCTGCTGGCGGGCATCCCGGTTGCTCTGACGCTGGCGACGACCGGTCTGGTGTTTGGCTACATCGGCTTCGGCCCGCTGCTGTTCAATCTGCTTCCAAGCCGCATCTTCGGCGTGGTGACTAACTACACGCTGATCGCCATGCCGTTGTTCGTCTTCATGGGCGTAATGCTGGAAAAATCCAAGCTCGCCGAAGACCTGATGGACGTGATCGCGCACGCCGCCGGAAACCTGCGTGGCGGTCTCGGTATCGGCATCATCGTCGTCGGTGTTTTCATGGGTGCCACCACCGGCATCGTCGGCGCCACGGTCGTGACACTTGGCCTGCTCACTTTGCCGACGCTGCTGCGCCGCGGTTACGACAAGGGGCTGGCCTGCGGCACGATTTGCGCCTCCGGCACGCTCGGGCAGATCATCCCGCCCAGCCTGATCCTGATCTTGTTGGCAGACATCCTGAATGAATCGGTCGGCACCTTGTTCGCCGCCGCCATGATCCCAGGCCTGATGCTGGCGGGCATCTACGTCGTTTACATTCTTGGGCTGGGTATCTTTCGTCCCAAAATGGTGCCGGCAGTATCGAAGGAGGAGCGCGATCTTGTTTCCCGTGGCGAGCTCGCGGGCAAACTTTTGCGGGTCGTTGTGCCGCCGCTCGCGCTGGTCGGGGCGGTGCTGGGCTCGATCATCGCCGGCGTCGCGGCGCCAACCGAGGCTGCCTCCATGGGCGCGCTCGGCGCCATCGTGGTGACCGCCATTGGGGGGCGGATGTCCTGGTCGGTGCTGCGGGAAACGACCTATGCGACCACCCGCATCACCGCCATGATGATGTTTATCCTGATGTGCGCGCAGGCCTTTTCGCTTTCCTTCCGCGGCCTTCAGGGCGAAAAACTGGTGCAGGATTTCTTCGAATTCCTGCCCGGCGGCATCAATGCCGACATCTGGTTTTTGATGTTCATCATCTTCATCCTCGGCTTCTTCATCGAGTGGATCGAGATCTCCTACATCGCGGTGCCGCTGTTCCTGCCAATCTTCATCGCCGCCAAGGTCGACATGGTCTGGCTCGCGACCCTGATCTGCGTGAATTTGCAGACCTCGTTCCTCACCCCGCCGTTCGGCTGGGCGCTGTTCTTCCTGCGCGGCGTCGCGCCGCCCGAGATTACCACCGGCGACATCTATCGCGGTATCGTGCCGTTCGTGGCGATGCAGCTTCTCGCGCTGGTGATTTGTTTCTTCTTTCCGCAGCTCGCGCTCTGGCTACCGCGGACGATCGGCTGGTAGAAAAATCGCGAAACGTCGGGATGCGCTTTAGCCGCAATTGAAAAGGGCGCGGCCTTGGCCGCGCCCTTCGCAATTCTCGATTCGGTAAGCGGGCTAGAAGCCCATGCCGCCTCCCATGCCGCCGCCCGGCGGCATGGCGGGCGCCGGATCCTTCGGCAGTTCCGCGACCATTGCCTCGGTGGTGACAAGAAGGCCAGCGACCGAACCTGCATCCTGCAGCGCAGTGCGCACGACCTTGGCCGGATCAACAATACCGGCGTCGATCATGTCGACATATTTTTCTTCCTGCGCGTCGAAGCCGTAGGTCTCCGACTTGTGGTCCATGATATTGCCGACCACGATCGAGCCTTCCACGCCGGAATTCTCCGCGATCTGGCGGATTGGCGATTCCAGCGCTTTCAACACGATGTTGATGCCGGCCTGGACGTCCGGGTTTTCGTTGTGGATGCGGCCGACCGCCTTCTTGGCGCGCAGCAGCGCAACGCCGCCGCCGGGCACGATGCCTTCCTCGACCGCGGCGCGGGTGGCGTTGAGCGCGTCCTCGACGCGGTCCTTCTTTTCCTTCACTTCGACCTCGGTCGCGCCGCCGACCTTGATCACCGCGACGCCGCCGGCGAGCTTCGCCAGCCGTTCCTGCAGCTTCTCGCGGTCATAGTCGGAGGTCGTCTCCTCGATCTGTGCCTTGATCTGGCCGACGCGGGCTTCGATGTCGGGCTTCTTGCCGGCGCCGTGCACGATGGTGGTCTTTTCCTTCTCGATGATCACCTTCTTGGCGCGGCCCAGCATGGCCGTGGTGACGTTCTCGAGCTTGATGCCGAGATCTTCGGAGATCAGCTGCCCCCCAGTGAGGATCGCGATGTCCTCGAGCATCGCCTTGCGACGATCGCCAAAGCCCGGGGCCTTTACCGCCGCGACCTTGAGGCCGCCGCGCAGCTTGTTGACCACCAAAGTCGCAATCGCTTCGCCTTCCACGTCCTCCGCAATGATGACGAGGGGCTTGCCCGACTGCACGACAGCTTCCAGGACCGGAAGCATCGATTGCAGGCCGGAGAGCTTCTTTTCGTGGAGGAGGATGTAAGCATCCTCGAGCTCGGCGAGCATCTTTTCGGCATTGGTGATGAAGTAAGGCGAGATGTAGCCGCGATCGAACTGCATCCCTTCGACAATGTCGACTTCGGTTTCGAGCGACTTGGCTTCCTCGACCGTGATGACGCCCTCGTTGCCGACCTTCTGCATCGCCTTCGCAATCATCTGGCCGATATTGGCGTCGCCATTCGACGAGATGGTGCCGACTTGAGCGACTTCCGCAGAAGAGCCGACCTTTTTCGCCCGCTTTTCGATGTCCTTGACGACCGCGTGCACAGCAATATCGATGCCGCGTTTGAGATCCATGGGATTCATCCCGGCGGCAACCGACTTGGCGCCTTCCCTGATGATAGCCTGCGCCAGCACGGTAGCGGTGGTGGTGCCGTCGCCGGCGAGATCGTTCGTCTTCTGCGCGACTTCGCGCACCATCTGCGCGCCCATGTTTTCGAACTTGTCGTCGAGCTCGATTTCCTTGGCAACGGTCACGCCGTCCTTGGTGATGCGCGGGGCGCCGAACGATTTGTCGAGGACGACATTGCGGCCTTTCGGACCGAGCGTGACCTTGACGGCGTTGGCGAGAATATCGACACCGCGCAGCATCCGTTCGCGGGCATCGCCGGAAAATTTGACGTCCTTGGCAGCCATTTCAAATCACTCCTTGAGCAAAAGGGTAGGGTGTGTCAGGCGATCACGCCCATGATGTCGGACTCCTTCATGATCAGGAGTTCCTCGCCATCGAGCTTCACTTCGGTGCCCGACCATTTGCCGAACAACACGCGGTTGCCTGCTTTCAGGTCGATCGGAATGAGCTTGCCGTTCTCGTCGCGGCCGCCGGGGCCGACTGCAATGACTTCGCCTTCCTGCGGCTTCTCTTGGGCGGTATCCGGGATGATGATCCCGCCTTTGGTTTTCTCTTCGGCGGCGATCCGGCGTACGACGACGCGGTCGTGTAGGGGACGAAACTTGGTTTTGGCCATGGGCTACCTCGTGGCGCTAATGCGCGTCTCATGAACAGAAAGTATCGGCATGTCAGTAGTTTAGCACTCACCATCAGGGAGTGCCAAACGCTGCCTGGGAAATATTGCCTTCGCGGCGGAGTGTCAAGCTGCGAGGCTTGGAGCGGGTGCAAATCATGATCTGCGAATGCATGCTTGCGCTGGCCGCTAAGGACCTCCAAAGTTGCGATCTGTTTCCAGGGAGCCGGAATGCACCAGCCCGCCCGCCTGACGTTCTCGAGCGCCGCAGTACTTGTTTTGTTAGCCCTCGGGTTATCCGGCTGTGCCACCGGCCCGACGCCCGAAACGCCGGCTGCCCCGGCCGTGGGTCCGACATTGCCACCTGCCTTCCCGCCGCAGGACATCGTCGGCCGATGGGGACTTGCGGCCTATCACAAGGAGGAGGACCGCTCGCGCACCGAGGCGGCTGCCGCCCGGGGCTGCAATCAGCCTTACGTCATTACGCTCGGCCCGACCGGCGGCGTCATGATGCATCTCGCGGACCAGGCGACACCGACCGAGCTGGCGCTTAAGGGCGCGCAGGGTGGCAAGACCTTTATCGGCCCGGCAGAAGATCCGCCGGGCAGCGCGCAAGACCGCGAAGTGGTCTTGTTCAATGGTCGCATTTTGATTTTGCGCTGGATGGATTCCGAAGTGCAGGGGCGCTACGGCACGATGGTCTATGTCCGCTGTGGCGCCGAGGGCGGCAGGAAACCGGCGGCCAAGCCCAAAGCGGCTGCCAAGCCCAAAGCGGCCCCACCGCCGCCGCCACCGGCTCGATAAAATCGTCATTTGTTAGCGCTCATCGTAGCGGCGTGGCAAAGTTGCGCATGGCTGCTTTGGTGCGCCTCTCATGATCTATCCCCGTGAATTCATCGACGGACCCTGGCGTGCCGTGCCGGTGCTCGGCATCACGCAAATTCTGACGTGGGGGACAATCTTCTACACGCCGGTGCTGATCGTGCCGCTAATCGCGGCCGAGCGCGGCTGGTCGATCTCTTTCGCCATGGGCGGATTTTCAATCGGCCTGCTCGTCGCCGGCCTGGTCGCCCCTTATGTTGGCAGATCGATCGACCGCTTCGGCGGCCACGTCGTCATGGCACTCGGTTCGCTGACAGGCGCGCTTGGCTTGTTCCTTATCGCCTTCGCCGCGCACCCTATCGCCTATTACGTGGTCTGGATGGTGCTCGGCGTCGCGATGGCAGCAAACCTGTACGACGCGGCGTTCTCAACGCTTGGCCGCATATTCGGCGCTGGCGCGCGCCGGCCGATCACCGCGCTGACGCTTGCCGGCGGGTTTGCCTCTACGGTCAGCTGGCCGATGACGCACTTCTTGCTCGAGCGCGTGGACTGGCGCGGCACCTACCTGATCTATGCGGGACTGCTCGCTTTCGTCGCGGCGCCGCTGCACGCTCTGGCGCTGCCGCGGACACGCTACGAATCCGACGTCGCTGCGCCGGATTCGGAAAGCGCGCCCGTTAAGGTGCTGCCGGCCTACGGGCTGCCGTTCATTCTTGTGGCGTCGGCCTTTGCGTCTTACGCCTTCGTCCCGTCCGGACTATCGGCTCACCTGCTGGCCATTTTTGCGCGCGAGGGTATCGGCGCGGCCACGGTGGTGTGGATCGGCGCGTTGTTCGGTCCCGCCCAGGTGGGCGCTCGCCTGATCGAGTTCGCCTTTGGCCGCAATTTGCATCCGCTGTGGATCGCGCGCTTTGCGCTCACGACCTTTCTCTGCGCCTTCCTGATGCTGGTGTCGCTGGGCGTCTCGACGGCCACGGCGGCGGCATTTGCATTGATGTTTGGCGGCGCCAACGGCCTGATCACGATCACCCGCGGTGCCGTGCCGTTGGCACTGTTCGGCGCGTCCGGTTATGGGCGGCTGATGGGACGGCTGGCCGGCCCGTTTCTGCTGGTGCAGGCGGCGGCGCCTTTTATCATGGCGTTCATGATCGAACGCACGTCGGATCTGGGAGCGCTTACTCTTGCGGCGGGTTTCGCGACGGTCGCGTTGATCTGCTTTATTCTGATCCGCCGACCGGCTTAGGCGAACATCAAGTCGATGTCTTGCTGGCTGGCGTGGCCGCCGTCCCCGTCGAGCCTCGGGCCGTTCAGGAGATCGCCGCTCGGCTGCGACCCCGCCGCCGGCCGTGCTGTGCCGGTGACATTGTTGGAATTCTCGATCATGGCGGCGAGCTGCTCCTCCACCATCACAAGGGTCGCGATGACTTTTCCGATACGTTGCCCGGCGAGATCCTGGAAATTGCACGCTTCATAAACCCGCACGACATGATCCTGAATGTCCTGCGCGAGACCGTGGTGGTAGTCATCGGCCAGCGCGGAGACGAGGACGCGCGCGCAATCATCGACAGCTTCGACCGATGCCAGGACCTTCTGCGTCGCGGTTTCCATGCTTTCGACCGCGACCGCGAGCTCGCCGGCCGCGCGGGCCATCCGGCGGTCCTTGCCGTCATTGATCAGGGCCATCAGCGTGCGGGTGTTACGGGCAACAAGCTCCTGAAGCGCCGAAAGCTCGTGCCGTGCCGCGACGCTGGCTTCGGGCGCAGGCGTCGTTTCGCTGACCGCCACTTGCTCGCTGTGGGGCGGCTGCACGGCGTCGCGCGCACGCCGCGCTCCGACCATCTGCTCAACACGAAAGACTTTGCGCTGCACGCCGTGGTTCCCAACCGGTGATGCCGCGGTTCATAGAGAACTCGCATTAATACCGCGTTGCGCGATCGCGGGGCGGCAGGTGAGACGGAAACCGCTCGTTTACCATACGGAATCGTGGTTGACGGCGATTTACCAATCGGTCGGGGTTTGCCGTTTTACTGCCCCGACAAGTGAAGTCGGGTGGATCGATGTCGCGTTGGGGTTTCGTCGGGATTACAGCGGTCTTGCTGTCAAATTTTGCGTCGGCGGAGCCCATGTCGCTCGCGCCCCTCGATCCTGACGACGATCAGACGCAGCAAACGGTCGTCACCGCGCAGCTGCAGCAGCAAGCGCCGCCCGATCGCGGGTTTTTCGAACAGTTATTCGGCAACGGTGCACCGCCGTCGCGCCGCGACTCGCAACAGTGGTTCGGGCCGCCGCCCGAGCAGAACGACTACAGAGGTTATGGCAACGCAGCTGTCGATCCACGCATGGATCAGGAGCGCTACGACGGCCGCATGGATCCGCGCTTCCTCCGGCAGGAAGTGGCGTACAGTGGAAGGGAAGCGCCCGGCACGATCGTCATCGATACGCCGAACCATTTTCTTTATCTCGTCGAGGGTGAGGGCAGGGCGATCCGCTACGGCATCGGCGTCGGCCGCCCCGGCTTCACCTGGTCAGGTACGCACGCGATTTCGGCAAAAAGGGAATGGCCTGACTGGACGCCGCCCGATGAAATGCTCAGGCGACAGCCGTACCTGCCGCATTTCGTACCGGGCGGCCCGAACAACCCCTTGGGGGCGCGCGCCCTCTATCTCGGCTCGACGCTCTATCGTATCCACGGATCGAACGAGCCCTGGACCATCGGCACGAACGTATCATCCGGCTGCATCCGCATGCGCAATGCGGATGTCGTTGACCTCTACGAGCGCGTGAAGGTCGGCACGAAGGTCGTGGTGCTTTAGCCGGCGTTTAGGCGCTGTCGCCGCCGTCACCGAAATCGCCACCGGCGTCGCCGTCAAGGTCGCTGACGATCTCGGCATCATCGTCGTTACCAAAAAGCGTGGCGGGCTGCGAACTGCCGCGTCCGTCGCCGCTGATATCGTTGACCCCCGCATCGCGCGCGAGGTCGCTGCCCGAGGCATTGTTGTTCCACGGCGAGCCGTCTTGCTGCGGCATGGCCGCAAATGCGCTTCCGCCATGATGACCGAACATCGAGCTGATCGAGTTGAGCAGCAAAGCGCCGCCGATCATACCCGCCGCGGACGCCACTGCGGTGCCGAGAAACGATCCGCCGCCATAGCCGCTGCCCTGTGCCGGCGCCGCATTGGCGTTCGGAAACGCACCGCCGCTATTCCATCGCGGATCGGGTGCGCCGGGACGCACGCTGGGCACGGACGTCGAGCGCCCGGTTAGCGCTTGCCGCATGCTGTCGAGAAAGCCGCCGCCTGTTGTCGGCTCGGCATTTTCTCCGGTGAGCTCGCGGATACGGGCATCGGCGCGCTTGAGCGCTTCGTCCTGCACCAGCATGGTCTGCACCAGCGGATAGATGGCGTTTGGCGCGCGGCGAAGGCCGTCCGCGATCGTGCGTTCGGCTTCGGCATCGCGCGGAGCCTTTTCAAGCTGCGCGAGCCGGTCAAAAAGGTCTTCAACCAGCCGGCGTTCCTGTGGGGTCATTGTGCCCTCCCTTGACCTTGCGCGGCGTTAGGTAGGCGCTGGCGCCGGTTTCGCTAGTGGGGGCGCGCAAGCGCGACATTATGCTCGGCAAGGACCTGCAAAAAAGCATCGGAACTAAAGAAGGCAAATTCCTGTTCGCGCAGCGTTGTCAGCGAATCCAGGCCTTTTAGCTCGGTATCGACGACACCCGGGTGACACATGATCAGGCCGCCATCCGGCAGGCCGGAAAGAAAGCGCGGGAAAAGTCTGGCGTAATTCGCCCTGGCCTTGAAGGCATAGGAGCCGGCAAAGGCCGGGTTGACCGCAATCCCGAGTTTTGTCGCCTTGCGCCCGAAGCCAAGACTTAAAATATCGAGCACCAGCGCCTTGTGGTCCCGCAGCCGGCGTCCGCGGCGCGGGCGTCCGCATTGCCTGACCCATGCCGCAGGCGCGCGCTCGGCAACGACTTTCAGAAAGGCGTCGCGCACCTGCGGAAACAGCTGGATATGCTGGTGTCCGTCGAGAAAATCGGGCGGCCGTCCGAACACATCGATGAATTTTTTGAGTTGCGCCACGATTTCATTGGCGAGTGGCTCCGGCTGCAGCCGCCGCGCGGTCGCCAGCCGCAGCATCGCGTTGAGCTGCAGGAAACGGCCATGACGCTGCGGCACAAAATCTGCGCTCAGCGGCTGCAACGGCCCGGTCAGCGTGACATGCAACCCCAGGGCTGCGCGCTTTTCGCTCGAATTGAGCTTGGCGAGCGCCGTAGCTTCTTCGTTGTCGAAGTGCGGCGCAGCTACCATGACCGACGTCGCATTAATGCGTCGGCGGGAAATCAGCTCGCGGATCGCGGCGCTCACTCCGGGAGCGGCGCCATAGTCGTCCGCGCACAGCCAGATGCGCCGTGGGTGCGAGGTCATGCAGCGGCTGTTATTCGGCTGCGCGGGATGCGATCGGCCGCGCCTTGGCCGATTCACTCGCCCGCTTCACGCTGTGCTCGGCGACGAAATAGACCGGCCGGGCCTTGATCTCCGACAGCAGCTTGCCGATGTACTCGCCCAGCACGCCGATAAGGATCAACTGCACGCCGCCGATGACCATCACGCTGACCACCAGCGAGGGATAGCCGGGCACGTCCTTGCCGTAGAGCAAGGTTTCGAGAACGATCCAGCTGCCGAAAAACAGTGCGGTGACGGCGAGCAGCACGCCCAGGAGGCTCGCAACGCGCAGCGGCGCCACCGAAAACGACGTCAGGCCCTCGATCGACAGGCCGATCAGCGTCCATACATTCCACGTCGTCGAGCCGTGCTCGCGCACGGCGGGCTCGTAGTCCACACGGGCCTGGCGAAAGCCGATCCAGCTCGACAGGCCTTTGAAGAAACGGTTGCGCTCGGGCATTTGCCGAAGCGCCTGCGCGGCGCGCGCCGACAGCAGACGGAAGTCGCCGGCGTCCTCCGGAATTTTGTGGCGCGCGCCCCAATTGAGCAGCGCGTAGAACGTACGCACGCCCGTCCGCCGCGCCCAGGACTCGTTCTCGCGGTGGGCCTTCGCCGTGTAGACGACGTCGTATCCGTCATCGAGCCAGCGCGAGACAAGCGTCTCGATCATGCTCGGCGGATGCTGGCCGTCGCCGTCCATGAACAGGACCGCACCCGGGCGCGCATGGTCGAGGCCCGCGAGCAGTGCCGCTTCCTTGCCAAAATTCCGCGACAACGTGACGATCTGGATATCCAGCGGCATGGCCGGCAACGATCGCGCGACGTCGCTGGTGCCGTCGGAACTGCCGTCGTCGACATAAATAAGCTCCAGGCCCAATCCGCGCTTGGCCTGCAGATAGCGCGCGACTTCGGCGATGCGCTCATGCAGGGCGGCGAGGCCGCGCGCCTCGTTGAACAAGGGCACGACGATCGACAGCGGCGGCGCGGACGAGGATGTCCGTGCGCGTGCCCCTGCTTTGGTCGGCTTCACGGCCATGAGTGGTTAACCTGTCCTCCCATTTTATCCGCGATCTATACCGCACCGGGCGGGTGCTGTCGCGCCCGCCCTACCGGGCCATGTTTTGTCGTGCTAAGCGGGCGCGCGATGATTCCGGCGCCCCTCCAAAATCTCTTTGATCGTCTTGCGGTGGCCTGGCGCGAGCGCGCCATCGCGCTCAAGGCGGCCAGTTTCGCGGTCGTGGGCGTCGTCAATTCGGTCATCGATTTCGGCGTGTTTTCCTTTTGCTATTATTATCTGGGCCTGCCGATCGTCGTCGCCAATACGATCGCCTGGGTCGTCGCCGTGAGCGGCTCCTACGTGATGAACTCGACCATCACCTTTGCGGCCGAGTCTGGCCGGCGCCTGAATCTCAGGGGCTATCTCGGTTTCGCGCTATCGCAGATCATGGGCTTCTTCGCCAACACCGGCACCGTCTGGTGCCTGGTCGAGCTTCTTTTTGTTCCGGCCTGGGCCGCGAAGGTGGCCGCGATCGCGGTCAGCTTCGTCGTCAATTTTTCGCTCTCGCATTTTCTGGTGTTTCGCGGGCAGCCGCGCCAGAATGCCGACTGACAACCGGCAGACGTTTTTATGCAGCACGACGACAATCTGACGGCGAAGCTTCCCAGCTTTGTCACTCACCTCGAATGTGCATTCACCGGCGAGCGCCACGAGGCCGATCAGGTCCATAACCTGTCGCGCGCCGGCAAGCCGTTGCTCGTGCGCTACGACCTTGAGGGTATTCGCAAGGCGTTGAGCAAGGACAGGCTCGCGGCGCGTCCGGCAGATTTGTGGCGCTATCGCGAGCTGCTGCCGGTGCGCAAGCCCGAGGACATTGTCAGCCTCGGCGAAGCGTTGACGCCGATCGTGCGGATGCCGCACCTTGCCGCGAAACTGGGTGGTGGCGAGATCCTGGTAAAAGACGAAGGCCGCCTGCCGACCGGCTCGTTCAAGGCGCGCGGCCTGGTCATGGCGGTGTCGATGGCGAAAGCGCTCGGCATCAAGCACATGGCGATGCCGACCAACGGCAATGCGGGCGCGGCGCTTGCTGCTTATGCGACGCGTGCCGGGATCAAGACGACGATCTTCTGCCCGGAAGACACGCCCGAAGTGAACGTGAACGAAATCGCGTTGCAGGGCGCGACCGTCTATCGCGTCAATGGCCTGATCGATGACTGCGGCAAGATCGTCGGAGAGGGAAAGGCCAAGGTCGGCTGGTTCGACACCTCGACCTTGAAGGAGCCCTACCGGATCGAAGGCAAGAAAACGATGGGCCTCGAGCTTGCCGAGCAGCTTGGCTGGCAGGTTCCCGACGTCATCTTCTATCCGACCGGCGGGGGCACCGGCTTGATCGGCATGTGGAAGGCGTTCGCGGAGCTCGAAGCCATCGGCTTCATCGGCAAAAAGCGGCCGCGCATGATCGCGGTGCAGGCGTCCGGCTGCGCGCCGATGGTGAAAGCCTTCGAGGCCGGCGAGGAGCACGCGCCACGCTGGGAAAACGCCCACACGATCGCCTCCGGCATCCGCGTGCCGCAGGCGATCGGCGATTTTCTCATCCTGCGCGCGGTGCGCGAGAGCGGCGGTTTCGCCATCGCGGTGCCGGATGAGGCGATCAGTGCAGCCCTCGACGAAATGGCGCGCGAGGAAGGACTGCTCCTGTGTCCGGAGGGCGCTGCGACCTATGCGGCATACAAGCAAAGCCTGGCCGACGGTCGCGTGAAGCGCACCGATCAGGTGGTGTTGTTCAACTGCGCGAGCGGGCTGAAATATCCGCTGCCACCGGTGCGCCGCACCCTTGACCGGCATAAGCCGATCGATTTTGCGAAGCTCTAGAGACCTGCCTCGAACTTGGCGAACAGCGGATTCTCCCGCGAAAACACATAGTCGAGCTCGGCGACCGCAACCGCTTCCGCACCATTCTCGCGGAGGAAATTTGTGAGCGCATAAACCTGCTCGGGCGGGCAGTGCAGCGTGAGCAGGCCCGTGACCGTCGGCCCGCCGAACGGCGTTTCAATGGCGAACTTCCGCTTGGCGTTCTCGACCAGCACCTCCGTGCTTTCGGCAAAGCGTGCCCGAACCTCGCGGTAGGCGCGCGCCCTTGCCTGCGCGGCAAGCCGGTCGAGGATGACGCGCGCAAGATCGCGCTCGGCCTTTCCCCAGGTTGCGCCGCGCGCCGCCACCAGGTTCGCCTGCGAGCGCAGGATTGTGCCGTCCTCGACGACCTTGAGGCCGTTGGCGGCAAGGGTCGTCCCGGTCGTTGTGATGTCGACGATCATCTCGGCGGAACCGGCCGCGGGCGCACCCTCGGTCGCACCCGAGCTTTCGACAATGCGGTAGTCGATGATGCCGTGCGCGGAAAAGAAATCGCGCGTCAGGTTGATGTACTTGGTCGCAACCCGCATCTTGCGGCCGTGGTGTTGGCGGAACGCCGTTGCGACGTCGTCGATGTCGGCCATGTCGCGCACATCGATCCAGGCCTGCGGCACGGCGACCACGACGTTTGCAAAGCCAAATCCCAGTCCGTCGATGAGGATCACCTTTTTATCCGCCTCGGGAATCATCTCGCGCACGAGGTCCTCGCCGGTCACGCCGAGATGCACAGCCCCGGCGGCGAGCTGGCTGGTGATTTCCGATGCCGACAGGTAGGCGACCTCGACGCCGTCGAGGCCGGCGATCGTGCCGCGATAGTCACGTGCGCCGCGCGGCTTGACCAAAGTCAGCCCGGCGCGCGCGAAGAACGCCTCGGCATTTTCCTGCAGCCGGCCTTTGGCCGGAACGGCGAGGACGAGAGGCCCGCTCATCGCGCGCCCCCATAGACACCGAGCCGTTCGATCCAGACCGCGAGGCCGACCGCCGGAATGGCGTCGGCCGCGCCGAGCCGCGCCAGCAGCCCGTCATAGCGGCCGCCGGCGACAAGCGGATCGCCGGTGCGCTTCGGATCGGTCAGCTCGAACACGAAACCTGTGTAGTAGTCGAAGCCGCGGCCGAATGCGGTCGAGAATTGCAGCCGCTTGACGTCGACGCCGCGTGCCTCGAGGAAGCCGGTGCGGCTTTCAAGCTGGTCAAGCGCCGGCGCGAGCGCCGATGTCATCTTGGCGTCATTCGCCAGCGCCCGCAAAGCGGCAGCCGCCTCGTCGGGGTTGCCCGCAATCGCCAGGAACCGCTCGATCAATGCGCGGACGTCGCGCGGCAGCTTGGCGCTAGCACCGAGCGCCGACTGTTCGAGGAAGCGGTCGGCAATCTCGCCGATCGAACGGCCGCCGACCGCGCTGATGCCGGCAATCGACAGGAGATCGGTGACCAGCGCATGCGCGCCTTTTGGATCGGAGCCGGCGAGCGCCGCGAGCACGCCCTGATATTCGGGACGCGCATTGTTGCCGCCGAGCACGAGACGGTCGAGATCCTGCGCCAGGTTGGTCTTGCGATTGAAATCTTTGATCAGCCGCCGCTTCCACGCCGGTGGGAGGTCGAGGCCGGCGATCAGCCCGGAGAAAAGCGCAACGTCGCCGATCATGATGTCGGGCGACGCAACCCCGTAGCGCGCCGTAGCTTCGAGTCCGAGCGACAGCATTTCAGCATCGGCTGCGGCTTTATCGGAACGGCCGAACGACTCAATACCGGCCTGCAGGAATTCGGCCGGAGCATCGCTGCGGTGACGGAAGACGGGGCCGAGATAGCAATAGCCCGCGGGCTTTCCGGCGGAAGGCGAGTAGAGATAGTCGCGCGACACCGGGATGGTGAGATCGGGGCGCAGGCACAGCTCGCGGCCGTCCGGCGCCGTGGTGAGATACATGCGTCGCCGGATGTCCTCTCCGGACAAGTCGAGAAACGGCTCCGCCGGCTGCAGCATGGCAGGCGCGACGCGCACGTATCCCGCGCGCTCGTAGGAGGCGACCAGCGCCTCCGCTCGCGCGTCCGGTGAATGCGTTTGCGTGGTAACGCTCGCCTTCATTCGTGTTCCAAAACCAGCTGCAAATCCGGGGTTTAGGGGCCGCCCTGTAGCACGGCGCCCTTAAGGATTCGACGATGTTTGCCCGCTGGCCTTAATGGTCGCGAAGGTCAAATGTTTGTCGTCGTTAATAAATTTTGCCGCCACCCGCCGGGACCAAAACGCCCATTTGCCTGCCGCCAAACGAGCTGTCGCAGAACGGGTAAGGGAATCTCAATACAACCGGGGTTCACTGGCTGTTAATGCAGGCAAAAACAAAAAACGGTTCGGTTCCCCGCGCGGTCGTCGAGGCGTTTTACCGGGCCTTGGCCGATCGGGACGTGGGCACGCTCGCGACCTACCTCGACGATGACGTGGTGTGGACCATCAGCGGGCCCGTCGACATCCTTCCGTTCTGCGGCCAGCGCGTCGGCAAGGACCGCGTAATGAAGCTGCTGATGCAGGACAGTCCCACACTCCTGTCGGACCGGCGTTTCGTCCCGAACACAATGCTCATTGATGGCAATAATGCCGCTGTGCTTGCAAGGCTCACAGCAACCAAGCGCGAGGACGGCAACGCCATCAGCTATCGCATCGCGCACTTCATCAAGTTCCATGAGGAGAAGGTCGTCGAATACGTGTCGATCATTGATAGCTTCGACGCAGTCGAGCAGATGCTCGGTTACAACCTCGATGCCCATGACAAGCATCGGGTTGAAGGTGACTTCGTCACCGTCTGAATAGCCGGAATTGTTCAGCCCAGTTTGTGCTTTGCGAGCAGGCTGCGCACGGCCTCGACCAGTGTCGTTTCCTTGACGGCGAATTGCGCCTCGGCCTGCTTCTTCAGGTATTCGTCGCGGTCCTTGGTCGCGGCGAGCGTGGCCCCCAGGATCAGGTCCTTGATCTGGACTTCGCCGCGCGCTTTCTCGTCGCCGCCCTGAATGACGGCGCAAGGCGAGCCGCGCTTGTCGGCATATTTGAGCTGCGCCCCGATATTGTTTTTCGGATTGCCGAGATAGAGCTCGGCGCGGATATTCGCGCCGCGCAGCGCGGCGACCATGCGCTGATAGTCTGCGATACGGTCGCGGTCGAACACCGTGACCACGACAGGACCGGCGGCGGGCTTTTCTCCGAGCTTGCCGAGCGCGGCGAGAGCGGCCTGCAGGCGTGAGACACCGATCGAGAAGCCGGTCGCGGGCACGGGCTCGCCACGGAAGCGCGACACCAGCCCGTCATAGCGTCCGCCGCCGCCGACCGAACCGAAGCGGACTAGGCGGCCTTTTTCGTCCTTGATCTCGAAGGTCAGCTCAACCTCGTAAACCGGGCCGGTGTAATACTCGAGACCGCGGACGACGGTTTTGTCGACACGAACGCGGTCGCTGTACCCGGCCGCATTGACCAGCGACGCAATCTCCGAGAGCTCCTGATCCCCCGCGGTTGCACCTCCCGTCGCCTTTGGCGCGCCGCTGATCGCGTCGACGATGCCGGCGATTTGCGGATCGGTCAGCTCGGCGCCTTTGGTGAAGTCGCCACTTTCGTCCTTGCGGCCCTTGCCCAGCAACATTCTGACGCCATCGATCCCGAGCCGGTCGAGCTTGTCGACGGCCCGCATTGTGGTGAGGCGTTTTTCCGCTGGAATTTGCAGCGCATCCATCGCGCCGTCCAAAACCTTGCGGTTGTTCACCTTCACCACGTAGCTGCCGCGCGGAATGCCGAGCGCTTCCATGGTGTCGGCGGCGAGCATGCACATCTCGGCGTCCGCCGCCATCGACGGCGCGCCGACAGTGTCGGCATCGAATTGCATGAACTGGCGAAAACGTCCCGGGCCCGGTTTTTCGTTCCGGAACACCCAGCCGTAGCGGTACGAGCGGTAGGGCAGCGCGAGATTCTGGAAATTCTCTGCAACATAGCGCGCGAGCGGTGCGGTCAAGTCATACCGCAGCGACAGCCATTGCTCGTCATCGTCCTGGAAAGAGAACACGCCTTCGTTCGGCCGGTCTTGGTCGGGCAGGAACTTGCCGAGCGCATCGGTATATTCGATGGCCGGCGTCTCGACCGGCTCGAAGCCGTAGCGCTCGAAGACCAAACGGATCG
>Ga0157308_10000022_pt1 | contig 17879 bp, 13 predicted proteins | sample NitcycUS198509B2_FD_108396 | JGI IMG/M metagenome (GOLD analysis project Ga0157308, IMG submission 108396) | Soil microbial communities from Arlington Agricultural Research Station in Wisconsin, USA - Nitrogen cycling UWRJ-S198-509B-2 | ecosystem: Environmental > Terrestrial > Soil >...
GAAGCCGCGGCGGGACATCTCGTCGGGCCGATATACATTTCGAAGATCGACAAGCACCGGCTGCGCCATAACCGTTTTTAGCCGGTCGAAATCAAGCGCGCGGAATTGCTCCCATTCGGTGACAATCACGAGCGCGGCGGCGCCCTTGGCGCAGGAGTAGGCGTCATCGCAAAAGGTGACATTGCCGATCACACTCTTGGCCTGCTCCATGCCGACCGGATCGTACGCGCGCACTTTGGCACCCATGTCCTGCAATGCCGTGATCAGCGGAATCGACGGTGCCTCGCGCATGTCGTCGGTATTCGGCTTGAATGTCAGACCGAGGACGGCCACGGTTTTTCCGCGCACGTCCCCATTGAGCGCGGCCGATACTTTGCGCGCCATCGCACGTTTGCGCGCATCGTTCACGGCGGCAACCGCCTCAACGATGCGCAGCGGCGATGCATGATCCTGCGCGGTCTTGATCAAGGCAACCGTATCCTTCGGAAAGCAGGATCCGCCGTAGCCCGGTCCAGCGTGCAGGAATTTCGATCCAATCCTGTTGTCGAGCCCCATGCCGCGCGCAACTTCCTGCACGTCGGCGCCGACCTTTTCGGCAAGGTCGGCTATTTCGTTGATGAAGGTGATCTTGGTGGCAAGGAACGCGTTGGCCGCGTACTTGATCAGTTCGGCCGTGCGGCGTCCGGTGAACAGAATGGGCGAACGATTGAGGTAAAGCGGCCGGTAGAGCTCGCTCATTACCTCGCGAGCACGCGTATCGGCGGTACCGATGACGATTCGATCGGGAAGCTTGAAATCGCGGATGGCGGCGCCTTCGCGGAGGAACTCAGGGTTGGATACGACGGTGAAATCGGCCTCCGGTCGGGTTTCGCGGATGATGCGCTCGACCTCATCGCCGGTACCGACCGGAACCGTCGACTTTGTTATGACGACGGTAAATCCGTCGAGAGCGCGCGCGATCTCGCGCGCCGCGTCATAGACGAAGCTCAGATCCGCGAACCCGTCGCCGCGACGTGACGGCGTACCGACCGCAATGAAAACTGCATCGGCTTCGGCCACCGCTCCGCTGAGTTCCGTCGTGAACTTTAGACGGCCGGCGCGCGCGTTGATCGCAACCACATCGCTGAGACCCGGCTCATAGATCGGCATCTCACCGCGCGTAAGTGCAGCAATTTTCTCTTTATCCTTATCGACGCAAACGACTTCGTGCCCGAAGTCGGCAAAACATGCGCCCGAAACTAGGCCGACATAACCGGTGCCGATCATCGCAACGCGCATCTACTAATCCGTTCGCACTGATGGTTGATCTTTAGGGCTGAGGCAGATGGCGCCTCAATAGCAGATGATCAATAGATGATCGACCCATTCGGAAACCTAAGTTCATCTACTGCTTAACCGGTTGGATGGTACCAAACTGGTTGCCTGTTCTGGGGCCGGTGCGTGGTTATTCGGCACGCTTATTTCGAGCCGTTCTGCCTTGCGACGAGCGAAAAGTACGGTCCACAGCCGCTCCAGAGCCGATTGATAAAGAGAAGACAACGGCCCACATTCGGGCCATGCCTGCTCCCGCAAAATCGAAAACCGCCAAGCCTGCCAAAGTCTCGCCCGCAAAAGCGGCAGCGGCGTCGCCGGCGGCACGGCCGGTGAAAAAGGGCGACCACGTCTTTCTTGTCGACGGCTCCGGATACATTTTCCGCGCCTATCATGCGATCAGGTTCGAGCCGCGCGCTCCTGACGGAACGCATGTGAATGCGGTTTATGGCTTCTGCAACATGTTATGGAAACTGCTCAAGGAAATGAAGCCGGACGAGCGGCCGACGCATCTCGCGGTTGTCTTCGACAAATCCGAGAAGACCTTCCGCACCGAGATGTACAAGGAGTACAAGGCGCATCGGCCTCCCCCGCCCGATGACCTCATTCCGCAGTTTCCTCTCATTCGCGACGCCGTGCGCGCCTTCGAGATTCCGTGCCTCGAGCAGGCGGGGTACGAAGCGGACGACCTGATCGCGACCTACGCACGGATGGCCTGCGAAGCCGGCGCAACCGCGACCATCGTGTCCTCCGACAAGGACCTCATGCAGCTCGTGAACGACTGTGTGATCATGTACGACACCATGAAGGATGTGCGCATCGGAATTCCCGAAGTCATCGAGAAATTCGGCGTGCCGCCGGACAAGGTAATCGAGGTTCAGGCGCTGATCGGCGACACATCCGACAACGTGCCTGGCGTCCCGGGCATCGGCGTGAAAACCGCGGCGCAGCTGATTGGCGAATATGGCGATCTCGAAACTTTGCTCAAACGCGCTGGCGAGATCAAGCAGGACAAGCGCCGTCAGGCCCTCCTCGACAATGCCGAGGCTGCGCGCATGTCCAAGAAGCTCGTCACGCTGGACGACCGCGTGCCGCTGGACGCGCCAATCGAAAGCCTCGGCGTGCACGAGCCGGACTACAAAGCGCTGATCGCATTTCTCAAGTCGATGGGCTTCAAGACGCTGATCCAGCGCGTCGCCGAGAAAAGTGGGGTCGACACAACGCAGGTCGAGTCCAACAGCGCAGATTCGACCCCTGCGGCAAAGCCAAGCGCTGCCCCTGCTCCTTCGAGCCGGACCGCCGGACAGGGACAACTGCCGCTCGATGTCTCAACGCCGCGCAAAACCGCGGGGCCGAGCACGTCTGCGCTCACGCCGATTTCGTTGGCGGAGCGCCGGCTGGCCTCATTGCGGCAAGTGAAACTCGACACCGCGAAATATGAAACAATCGAGACACTTGACCGCCTGCAGCACTGGATTACACGCGCGCACGAGACCGGCGTGCTGGCGCTCAAGGCCGAGACCAGCATGCTCGATCCGATGCAGACTGCTCTTTGCGGCCTTGCAATCGCGGTAGCGCCAAACGAAGCCGCCTATCTGCCGCTCGGTCACCGAGAAGCCAGCGAGGGCGAAACGTCGGGGCTGTTTGCGGCCAAGCTTTGCGCCGGGCAAATCCCTGAGCGCAAGGCACTCGATGTGCTCAAACCGGCTCTCGAAGACGAGTGCATCGTCAAAGTAGGCCACGATATCAAGCGCGATTGGCTGGTGCTGGCCTGCCGCGGCGTCCGGCTCGGGGCGACTGACGACACGATGTTGATGTCGTACGTAATGGACGCCGGCAAAGGCGCTCATGACATCGACAGCGTCGTCACGCGCTATTTCGGCCGCAGCCCGGCGCGCTTCACTGACGTGAAGAGCAAGGACAAAGCGTTATTCACGCCGGAAGCGACGCCCGTTGCGAGAGCCGCAGCGTACGCCGCCGAAGACGCCGACGTGATACTGCGGCTCTGGCAGGCCCTGAAGCCACGCATGGCCGCGGACAAGGTCGTCAGCGTTTATGAGACGCTCGAACGCCCCATGCCGCAAGTTCTTGCCTCGATGGAAGAGCGCGGCATCTCTGTCGATCCCGGCGTCCTGTCGCTGCTTTCCAATGAGTTCGGCAAAAAGCAGGTGGTGCTCGAGCAGGAGATCAACAAGATCGCCGGGACGCAGGTCAACCCCGGCAGCCCGAAACAGCTCGGCGACATTCTTTTCGGACAAATGGGCCTGCCGGGCGGCACGAAGACCAAGACCGGTCAGTGGTCGACGGGCGCGCGAACACTCGAGGAACTGGCCGAACAGGGACACAAGCTTCCGCAGGTGATCCTGGACTGGCGCCAGGTCTCGAAATTGCGTTCGACCTACACCGAGGCCCTGCCCCAATACGTCAATCCGAGGACACACCGCGTTCACACCAGCTACGCGCTCGCTTCGACTTCAACCGGTCGCTTGTCATCATCCGAGCCGAACCTGCAGAACATCCCGATCCGTACCGAAGATGGCCGCAAGATCCGGCGGGCCTTTGTTGCCACACCGGGAATGAAGCTCGTTTCGGCCGACTACTCGCAGATCGAGATTCGGCTTCTGTCAGAGGTTGCCAACGTGCCGACGCTTCGCAAGGCCTTTCAGGACGGCGTCGACATTCACGCCATGACCGCGTCGGAAATGTTCGGCGTACCGGTCAAGGACATGCCGGCTGACGTGCGCAGACGTGCGAAGGCGATCAATTTCGGAATCATCTACGGCATTTCCGCCTTCGGCCTTGCCGCACAGCTTGGCATCGCGTCGAAGGAAGCAAGCGACTACATCAAGAAATATTTCGAGCGCTTCCCAGGCATCCGTGACTACATGGATGAAACGCGCGAGTTCTGCCGCGAGCACGGTTACGTGCTCACCTTGTTCGGCCGCAAATGCCACTACCCCGACATCAAGGCGAGCAATCCGTCGATCCGCTCATTCAACGAACGTGCTGCGATCAATGCCCGCTTGCAGGGATCGGCGGCCGATATCATCCGACGTGCGATGATCCGCATCGAGCCCGAGCTCAAGAAAGATAAGCTCAAGGCACAGATGTTGCTGCAAGTGCATGACGAATTGATTTTCGAGGTGCCGGCCAACGAAGTGGAGCGGACGCTGCCGGTCATCAAGAGCGTCATGCAAAGCGCCCCTGATCCAGCGGTCGCATTGCACGTGCCGCTGCAGGTCGACGCCCGCGCAGCCGACAACTGGGAAGAGGCGCACTAGGGCACCAAAGCGAAGAACAAGAATGCGGCGAATATCACGAGATGGACGATGCCCTGAAGGACCGTGGTTCGTCCGGTGCCCAACGTGACCACGCCGACGATAAGCGTAAGAGCAAGTAGCACCTGGTCTTTGCTGCTCAGTCCGAGCTCAAGCGGCTTTTGAAGCACGATTGAGACGGCGGCGACCGTTGGAATCGTCAGTCCGATACTTGCCAGCGCCGATCCCAACGCGAGATTGAGGCTGGTCTGCAGGCGATTGGCCTGGGCCGCCCTGACAGCAGCGAGGCCTTCGGGTAGGAGCACCAGCGTCGCAATCACGATACCCACGACCGCTTCCGAAGCGCCAAACGAGGCAACTCCGATCTCCACTGTTGGAGTGAGTGTCTTGGCCAGACCGACAATGGCGACGAGGGACGCGAGCAGGATGCCGGCGCTCACGAGGGCGGTTGAATTTGAAGGCGCCGCCGCATGGGCTTCGTCGTCGCCGGCCTTCATTGGAAGGAAGTAGTCGCGGTGGCGTACCGTCTGAACGAATACAAAAGAGCCGTAAAGCAGCAGTGAGACGATTCCGGCAAAGACGAGCTGGGACGTGCTGAAGTACGGCCCTGGCGCGGTTGTTGCGACGTTCGGCAGGATGAGCGTGAGAATCGTTAGCGCCGCCAGCACGGCCAATGCAGCGCCCGCGCCGTGGACCTGAAAGCCCTGTTCGCGGTGACGGGCGCCGCCCCACAGCAGGCATAACCCGACAATCCCGTTGCACACGATCATGACCGCAGCGAACACGGTATCGCGGGCCAAGGCCGCTTTTCCTGTCGGCACTGCAATCATCACGGAAACGATCAGCGCCACCTCGATGACCGTCACCGCGACTGCCAGCACGAGCGTGCCAAACGGCTCGCCCGTGCGATGCGCAACCACCTCGGCGTGATAAACAGCGGCGAAAACCGTGGCGATCAAGGCTGCGCCTGCGATTGCCGCAACGAACCCTCGGATTTGCAGGAACGGCGTCAGCAGCAGAACCAGCCATGCTGCTGCCGGCCAGGCCCAGGCCCACCAAGGAATCCGCATTGCGCTCGCGCGCCGCCGACCGGCTGGAGTTTTGCCCATTATTCGGCTGTTATTTTCGCTTCTTTCGGCGCGCCTTTGCAGATCCGCGGCGCACCGAGGATTTCGCCTTGGCAGCCTTGGCCCCTTTCGCCGGCAGCACCGCGATCGCCTCGATCTCGAACAAGGCACCGGGCCGCGCCAGCTGCGAGATCGCAACGGTCGTGCTCGCCGGCGGCGCTGACATGTTGAAGTGTGCGTCGCGCACCTCTCGGAAAATCGCGATGTGCGACATATCGACGAGATAGTTGTTGATTTTAACAACGTCTTTGACTGTCGCGCCCGCGTCGGCAAGTGCGAGCTTGAGATTTTCGACCGCCTTGTTTGCCTGAGCGCGGAAATCACCCGGCTCGCCGACGAGTCTGTTCTCCATGTCGAGACCAAGCTGTCCGGCGATAAAGATCAAGCGATTCGGCCCGGTCGCCTCAACGACATAAGAGTAGCCTGGTGGCTTGGCGAGCGTTTTCGGATTTGAAAAGCGGACGTTGGCGGCCACGATGTCCTCCTTTTGTACGACCCTCTCCTGAGTGCGGGATTATGCGCGTATCGTGGCGGTCGGCGAAAGCCCTCGCTTGACTAGATACTGCTCCCGGACCTTATAACGAGAACACGGAGCCTGAAATCGATGTCAACATTACCAGCAGCTGGATTTGTCGGATTTGCACTTATTGCCCTCGGGATGGTGCTCACTCCTGGGCCGAATATGGTCTATTTGATCTCGCGGTCGATCTGCCAAGGCCGTGTCGCGGGCCTGATCTCGCTTGGCGGCGTCGCACTGGGCTTCGTATTCTACATGCTATGCGCGGCCTTCGGTATTACGGCAATCGTATTTGCGGTGCCCTATGCTTATGATGGGCTTCGTCTCTGCGGCGCTGTATATCTGCTTTGGCTCGCGTGGCAGGCCGTCCGGCCTGGTGGACATTCGCCGTTTCGTTTGCAGCGGCTGCCCGTCGATAGTTCCGCAAAACTATTCATGATGGGCTTCGTGACCAACCTGCTCAATCCGAAAATTGCCGTGCTGTATCTCTCGCTGCTGCCGCAATTCATCGATCTGCACGCAGGCCATGTCCTGATGCAGTCGCTTGCTCTCGGTTTCATCCAGATCGCAATCAGCGTAACGGTGAACGCGATAATTGCCGTTACCGCAGGGTCGATTGCTGCTTTCCTCGCCTCGCGCCCGATCTGGCTATTGCTGCAGCGTTGGTTGATGGGCACCGTGCTCGCGGGACTTGCGCTGCGGATGGCGACCGAATCCCGGCGCTGATCGCGCAGTATTTCCAAGCCGTTCTTTGCTTGACTATCAGTTACGGCTGCCGGACTTTGTGAAAGGGAAAGGGTGCGTAAGGCCGCCACGGCCGGGCGCCCGGGACTTGGGGAGCTCGGCAATGACCGCACAGGCGGTTTCTCACGTCTATTTTGGTCTAAACGCGATGTGGGTTTCTACCTGCATCCTCGCGATCACCTACGCCGTCATCATGTCGGAGAAGGTCAACCGCGCGATTGTCGCGCTGGTGGGCGCCGGCGTCATGATTCTCGTCGGGGTCCTCGATCAGGAAGAAGCCCTCAAGGGCGTCGATTGGAATACGATCGGCCTGCTGACGGGCATGATGATCCTGGTCTCGATCTCGCGCCGCTCCGGAATGTTTCAATATCTGGCGATATGGTCGGCAAAAGCGGCAAAGGCCCATCCCGCCGGCATTTTGTTCATCCTCCAGATCACCACTGCGGTCCTGTCTGCCTTTCTCGACAATGTCACGACAGTGCTTCTGATCGTTCCAGTGACACTCGCGATCTGCAACACACTCAAAGTGCCGGCCTATCCGTATTTGTTTGCGGAAATCTTCGCTTCGAACATCGGTGGCACTGCCACGTTGATCGGCGATCCACCCAATATTCTGATCGGCTCGCAGGTGGGACTGTCGTTCAATGAATTTGTGTATCACCTGACGCCGGTCATCATCGTTGTGATGGTCGTGCAGGCAGTCATCATTCATTTCCTATGGGGCAAGGATCTTAAAGCCTCAGCGACGGCCGAAGCCCGCGTCATGAAGATGAAGCCGGAAGACACGATCGAGGACTGGTTGCTGCTCAAGCAGTCGCTCGTCGTGCTCTCTATCGTCATGGTCGCTTTCGTTCTTGCGCGGCCATTGCATCTCGAACCCGCCACGATCGCCATGTTCGGCGCCGCCGTCCTAATGCTGCTCGATAACTGGGCGCACCATTCCGAGAAGGCGGCGAAAAACATTCACCAGACATTCAGCGATGTCGAATGGATCACCATCTTTTTCTTCATCGGCCTGTTTATCGTGGTGCATGGTGTCGAGGTGGGCGGACTGCTTCACCTGCTTGCAGACAAGCTCGTCGCGGCGACCGGCGGCAACCTAGCGCACGCGGGATACGCGATCTTGTGGGCATCTGCATTTTTGTCGGCAATTGTCGACAACATCCCCTTTGTGGCCACGATGATCCCGTTGATCAAAAGCATGGCTCCCGCTTATGGCGGCGCCGACAAGATCGAGCCGCTGTGGTGGTGCCTCTCGCTCGGCGCCTGCCTTGGCGGCAACGGCACGCTGATCGGCGCCTCCGCCAACCTGACTGTTGCCGGTATCGGCGACCGCAACGGTGTGCCGTTCCGCTTTATCACTTACACTCTCTACGCGTTCCCGATGATGGTGGTGTCAGTTGCGATCTGCCATGTCTATGTCTGGTGGCGGTACTTTTAGGCGGCCTGAGTTCAGGCAACTGTGATAGGCCGCGCTTGACCCGATCCCCGCATTGGGCAGATTCGGCACGATAAAATCGCAGCAACGGACGACATCATGCGCCTCGCCATACTCATTTTATCTGCGCTCGCCTTTGGTGTTTTTTTTGCCGGGTCCGCCGAAGCGGCAACCTGCCGCAACACCGGCAGCTTCGAAAAATGGCTTGCGGACTTCAAAAAGGAGGCCCTCTCACAGGGAATTTCGCCGTCGGTGCTTGCCGATGCATCGCCCTATCTTCAGTTCGAACAGCGCATCGTCAACCGAGACCGCGCACAGGGCGTGTTCAACCAGTCATTCCTGAAATTCTCCGACCGGATGATCGCCGGCTACCGGATGCAGACCGGCCAGCAGCAAATGAAAAGTCATGCCGCGCTGTTCGCTCGGGTGGAAAAGGAATTCGGCGTGCCGGCGCCTATCCTGACTGCGTTCTGGGGCTTGGAAAGTGATTTCGGCAAGAACACCGGCAAAAGCAACGTATTCGCGGCCATCACGACACTCGCCTATGACTGCCGGCGACCGGATTATTTTCGGCCGCAACTTTTCGATGCTTTACGTATCGTGCAACGTGGCGACCTGACGATCGACGAGATGCAAGGCGGCGACTGGGCGGGTGAACTCGGTGCCATGCAGTTCACGGCATCCGATTACTACAAATACGCCGTCGATTACGATGGCGATGGCCGCCGCAACCTGGTCAAGAGCACGCCGGACACGATCGCGTCGGCAGCGAACTTTCTGAAAAACCTGGGCTGGAAGCGCGGCGAGCCATGGCTTGAGGAAGTCAGGCTGACGCAAGAGTTGCCGTGGGATCAGGCCGACCTGGCCATCCAGCATCCTCGTTCGCAATGGACGGCCTGGGGCGTGCGTTCCGCGCACGGCACATTGCCGGCGGATGGGGCGAAGGCATCCTTGCTGCTGCCGATGGGCCGCCGCGGACCGGCGTTTCTGGCTTACGACAATTTCCAGGCATTGCTCGGTTGGAACTCCTCCATGGTCTACGTCACGACGGTGGCCTATTTCGCAACCCGGCTCGCAGGGGCGCCGCCCGTCAACCGAGGCGATCCCGATATCGAAGTTCTGCAGCCGGAGCAGGTCATGGAGTTGCAGCGTCTGCTGACACAGCAGGGTGAGGACATTGGCGACATCGATGGGAAAGTCGGCTCCAAGACGCGTGTCGCTGTCAAGAAAGCGCAGCTGAAAGTCGGACTGCCCGCGGATTCATACCCGAGCACCGAGCTGATCGAACGGCTGCGGGCGCGCGCCTCGAGGCGGTAGCGGGAACTTCGGCAAACACCGACGAATAGTATTAAGGCCCGTTCATCTTCGATCACATCCGAATGATCGACCGCCGGGTTGGTGAACTCTCGTCCGTTTAACCAGTTGAATGACGGAACTTAAGTTCCGCGCTGGTGGAGGACGGACGATGATGATTTTGGGTGGACGAATGGCGTTGGCCGCCGCGCTGGCCATCGCGGTTCCGATGACAGCTGCTGCACAGGATCCCAGAGCTAAACCCGGTGCGGCACCACACGCCGCGCCTGCACGACCCGCGGCCCCGGCCGCGCGGCCAGCGGCGCCACAGATGGCACCCCGCGCTGCGCCGCAGATGGCACCGCGCGCCGCACCACCGCAAGTCGCAAGGCCGCAAGTCGCAAGACCGCAAGCCCCGCAAATGTCGGCACCGCACGTCGCGCGCCCGTCGGCGCCGAACGGGCCGAGGCCAAATTTTGCGGCCCCGCAACGCCACCAGGCGCCTGCGGTGGTCAACCGCAACGTTCAACAACAGCAGCGGCATGTTCAGCAAGAGCGCCACATCCAGCGACAACAGCTGCGTGCAGAACGCCAGCGTCAGCTCGCGCCGGCCGCGCAGGCAAAGCAAAATGCGCCGAGCGCGCAAGCCAGGACAAACGTGCCGAACGCGCAAGCCAGGACCAATCTGCAGACGCAGCGGCAGCAACAGCTCAATACACGGCAACAGTTGCGGGCTGAACGCGCCCTGCAGCGTCGTGAAGACCGCGAGTTGCGGCGTGTTCCGGCAGCGCAGAAAGCCCAGCGGCGGGACGAGATTCGGAATGCCCGTCAGCAGCGCGCATTGAATCGGCAACAGCTTGTGCAGCCTAATGCGGCGCAGGCGCAGCCGAATGCGCGTGCGCAACGTGCGAACCGCCGTGATGGTGCTGCGCGCGTAACCCAGGATGCGGCGCGGCGTGGCCGGTTTGCCGCACCATTTGCAGCGCAGGCCGCCAACATCGGCGGGCGTAACCGCTTCGCACATCTCGCTGCGCATCGCGCCTGGCGTCACGGGCACCGGGCAGCCTTCGTTGCCTGGTACGGGCCGGTGTTCTGGCCCTACGCCTATTCCGACGTCTTTGACTACACGTTCTGGCCCTATGGCTATGACGACGGCTACTGGGCCTATGTCTACGACGACTTCTTTGACGGCGTGTTCTGGGGCGAGGCCGGACCGCCCGAGGAATATGCCTATGCAGGGCCGTCCCCGCGTCCGTCTTACGGTTCTGCTTCTGCGCCCCGCCCCAATTACGCTGCGGTTCGGGACCTTTGCAGGCAGCCCGGCAGTGGGGTCACCGCGTGGCCGTTCGCAGAAATCGAACGCAAGGTCGGACTCAACGCGGAGCAGAAGGACCTCCTCGGCGAGATCCGCAAGGCAAGCCAGGATGCCGCCGCCGTGTTCAAAGCCTCATGTCCGCCGGATGATGCGTTCCCGGTGACACCTCCCGGCCGCCTCGATGCGATGACGGCGCGGCTGGAGGCGACGCTTCAGACCGTTCAGACGGTGCGGCCGGCGCTCGAGAATTTCTACGCGTCGCTCAGCGACGAGCAGAAGGAGCGCTTCAACGAGCTCGGCCCGAAGCCCACCGCCGCTAATGCAGAGGCGCGCGAGGCAGCGCAAGCCGCGGATTCCTGCAAGCAGCCTAAGCCGGGTCTCGCCAACCTGCCGATCGAGAAGATTGAGGACGTGATCAATCCGACCGACGCGCAGGAAGCCGAGCTGAACAAGTTGCAGGATGCGACCAGCAAGGCGGTCGAGATCATGCAGGCAGCGTGCCCGGATGAAACGCCGCTCACACCTCCGGGCCGGCTCGACGCCATGGAAAAGCGCTTGCAGTCGATGATCGACGCGGCCAAGACGGTGAAGCCGGCACTGCAGAGCTTCTACTCGTCGCTTAGCGGCGAGCAGAAAGCCCGCTTCAACCGGATCGGCCAGCAGCTGTCGCAGTCGAACGGCTGACAAAGGAAAAAACGAAAAAGGGCGGCCGCCACGGCCGCCCTTTTATTTCATGGCATCAGGCCTATTCAGCCGCGATGCGAACCTCCGGCGCCGCCGCCTTGATGTCCGGCGTGACGTGCTTTTCGAACCTGGCAAAATTCTTCTGGAACATGGCGACCAGATCGCGCGCGGTCTTGTCGAACTCCGCCTTGTTCTTCCAGGTCTTGATCGGGTTCAGCAGATGCGGCTCGACGCCCTTCACCGAGGTCGGCACGGAGAAGCCGAAATAAGGATCGGTCCGGAAATCTGCGTTCTTGAGCGAGCCGTTGAGCGCGGCGGTCACGAGCGTACGCGTCGCCTTGATTGGCATGCGCCGGCCTTCACCATACTTGCCGCCGGTCCAGCCCGAATTCACCAGCCAGACGTCGACATTGTGCCTGCTGATGTAATCGCGCAGCAGATCCGCATAAACCGAAGGGTGCCGCGGCAGAAACGGCGCGCCGAAACAGGTCGAGAATTCCGGCTGCACACCTATCAGCCCTTTCTCGGTGCCCGCTACCTTCGCCGTGTAGCCGGACAAGAAGTGATACATCGCCTGCGTGGGCGTGAGCTTTGCGACCGGCGGCATCACACCGTACGCGTCGGCGGTCAGGAAGATGATGTTCTTCGGGTGACCGGCGCGTCCAGTGCGCGATGCGTTCGGGATAAAGTCGAGCGGATAGGCCGAGCGCGTGTTCTCTGTCTTGGAACCATCATCGTAGTCAGGAATGCGCGTAGCGGGATCGAAAACGACGTTCTCCAAAACGCAACCGAAACGGTTGGTCGCGTCCCAGATCATCGGCTCGGCTTCCTTTGAAAGCTTGATCGTTTTCGCGTAGCAGCCGCCTTCGAAATTGAAGATGCCATCCGGGCCCCAGCCCGTCTCGTCGTCGCCGATCAGAATGCGATGGGGATCGGCCGACAGCGTGGTCTTGCCGGTACCCGAGAGACCGAAGAACAGCGCGCTCTCGCCTTCGTGGCTCACGTTCGCCGAGCAATGCATTGGCACGACGTTCTGCGCCGGCAAATAGAAATTGAGCGTGGTGAAGACCGACTTCTTCATCTCGCCGGCGTAAGAGGAGCCGCAGATCAGCACGATTTTGCGCGTGAAATCGATCGCAACCATCGTATCCGAGCCCTCGCGGCCGCCATGGCGCTTCGCATCCGGCTTGAATGATGGAAAATCAAGGATCGTAAGTTCGGGCTCAAACTTGGCGAGATCGGCACGATCAGGGCGGATCAGCAGCTGGCGGATAAAGAGCGAGTGCCAGGCGAGTTCGGTGAAGATACGCGTCTTGATCCGGTATTTCGGGTCGGCGCCGCCGTAGAGGTCCTGCGCGAACAGCTTCTTGCCTTCCGCGTGCTTGAGGAAATCGGCAAGAAGATTGTCGAAGTTCTCCTTCGACATCTTGCGATTGCCATCCCACCAGACGGAATTTTCGGTGAGCGCATCGACGACGGTGTGCTTGTCCTTGGGGCTGCGGCCGGTGTGGTGACCGGTCTCGGCGCAGAGCGCCCCACCTGCCACGACCGAAGCTTCACCCGCCGCAATGGCGTGCTCGTAGAGCAGGGGCTCGGTCAGGTTCCAGTGGACTGCGGCGAGATTCTTGAAGCCAAATTTGTCAGCGCCATAGGCACTGTTCCGCATACCCTGCTCTTGCACGCGAAATTCCTCCCAACTCAGCCGCTCTGATAAAATCCCTCGCGGGCATTTAGGTCCCGCCGGCGGCTCATTACCACGCCAGTATAGCCCCTTGGCCAGAAGCGCGCGACCATAGTCAGGGGCCGTGTTAAAGCCAAGCCAAAATGCCATGCAAAGGCGACGGGCGACATTGCGCTGCGTCAATAAGTTAACGGCTCGGGCAGCCATCGAAGAAATGATGTTTAATGCGTCAGTTCGGCGCTCTAAACACATTCGGTCATTTTGACCGAGCCTTGTCGGCAAGCTCTTTAAGTATGGCGCGCAAGGGGCCAAGCGCAATGATGCGCTGCGGAAATTGCAGCCGTAGTGCCATGCGGCCGTTTTGCAATTCGATGCCCTCGGGATCGATGCCGACACATCGCCAATCCCCATCTCCCGCACCGAGCAGCTTGGTCGCATAGAGACGGCAGGCGTCGGCATGATCGGTATTCATGTGCCCGATAGCATCGGCTTCGGCTTCAACAAGGGCCATCGCATCGGAGGTATCAGTCAGCACGTCCTGCGGCTTGAGGTCGACGATGCGACCAAAACCGGCAACCAAATGCGCGCCTCCTATTTCCATCCGATAAAATGAAAAGTCGGAAAAATTTGCATACAGCTCCGCATCCGGATGGCGTCTCAAATAGGCAATCGGCGTCGCAGCATCGTTGTCCCTGACGCAACGTCCCATGAACATGACCCGCGCGCCTTCAAGGGGATCGCCTTCCTTGCGCTCATCGAGCATCAATGAGACGCGGGCATCGTAAAGAATATTTTTGGTGTGCATCGCCAATTTCGACAACAGCAGCACCGGCGCGCCGCCAACAGTTGTCGCGACATTCACAAGCGAACAATAGGGATCGCCGGAGTCCTGCATCAGCGTCGCCAGCGCTCCAGAGCGCGCTTCGCGCAGCAACTTCTTGGCTGCCAGTCGAGGGTTAAATGTCTTATCCAACTTCATTTCCAAACCCGCCGAAGGATCAACGATTGTAGGCCCGTAGCAGGGTTTTCGGGCCTTGGGCTTGAAATCGCTACCGAATCACATAGTTGTTGCAAAGAGGCCACATTTCGGACCCCGTTTATAGGGTTCAAAACGCGCGGGACGTCACGGTCTAGAGGGGCTCATGCCGACAATCGCTCTCGTCGACGACGACCGCAATATTTTGACTTCCGTTTCGATGGCACTCGAAGCGGAAGGCTACCGCATCATGACTTACACCGACGGCGCCTCCGCGCTCGACGGTTTCAAAACATCGCCACCGGACCTCGCGATCCTCGACATCAAGATGCCGCGGATGGACGGCATGGAAACGCTGCGCCGCCTGCGTCAGAAGACGGATATTCCGGTGATTTTCCTCACCTCGAAGGACGAGGAGATCGACGAATTGTTCGGGCTCAAGATGGGCGCTGACGATTTCATCCGCAAACCGTTCTCTCAACGCCTGCTGGTGGAGCGCGTGAAAGCGGTGTTGCGCCGCGCCGCGCCGAAGGATGGCGCTCCGCCCAAGGAAATCGATTCCGCCAAGGTGCTGGAGCGCGGACTGCTGCGTATGGATCCCGAACGGCACACCTGCACCTGGAAAGGCGAGCCGGTCACCCTGACCGTTACCGAGTTTCTCATCCTGCAGGCGCTGGCCACGCGGCCCGGCGTCGTCAAAAGCCGCAATGCGCTGATGGACGCTGCTTACGACGACCAGGTCTATGTCGACGACCGCACGATCGACAGTCACATCAAGCGCCTGCGCAAAAAGTTCAAGGTTGTCGACGACGATTTTGAGATGATCGAGACGCTTTACGGCGTCGGCTACCGCTTTAAGGAATGACAAATCCTTAATGTTTCAGGCGCTTGGGCGACCTGACGCGGCGTCCCGGCTGCGGTAAAATCCCCGGATCGGATTGGATCACGATCAACCCGGCTGGATTGAACGACGTGCTTGATCGAACTACGGAAAAAGTCGCTCGAGACGCCGCGGCGGAAAGCCCCGGCGTGGAGACGGCGCGCCCGGAGCCGAAGCAAGAGTCGGCTATGCGGCGCATGGCACGCTCGGCGTGGCATTTCTTCATTTCGCAAAGCTTCTCGAGCCTCACCCGCCGCATCGTCTTCCTCAATCTTGCCGGCTTGGTCGCACTCGTCACCGGCGTGCTCTATCTCTCACAGTTCCGCGCCGGCTTGATTGATGCGCGCGTGCAAAGTCTGCTCACCCAAAGCGAGATCATTGCCGGTGCGATCGCTGCGTCGGCGACGGTAGAGACCGATTCCATCACGATCGATCCGGAGCGCCTTCTCGAATTGCAGGCCGGCGAAAGCTACGGCCCTTCCGATGAAGCGCTGTCCGGCATCGAATTTCCCATCAACCCGGAGCGCGTAGCGCCGGTGTTGCGGCGTCTCGTGTCGCCGACCAAAACGCGTGCGCGTATCTACGATCGCGATGGCGTGCTGATCCTCGACAGCCGGAACCTGTACGGTCGCGGCGACGTGCTGCGGTTCGATCTTCCGCCGCCGAACGTAGAAGGTCCCGGCCTGATGGAGCGCGCATTCATTACGTTGCGGCGCTGGTTCGGCCGCGGAGATCTTCCGCTCTACAACGAACTCGGCCCCGAGAACGGCAAGGGCTATCAAGAAGTCGACCGGGCGCTCAACGGCGCCCACGCGAGCATGGTGCGCGTGAATGAACGCGGCGAGGTGATCGTCTCAGTTGCTGTGCCGGTGCAGCGCTTCCGCGCAGTCCGTGGCGCGCTGATGTTGTCGACACAGGGCGCCGACATTGACGACATGGTGGAAGCCGAGCGGCTCGCGATCGTGAAAGTGTTTCTCGTCGCGGCCGGCGTTATGGTTGTTCTGTCGATGCTGCTTGCGGGCACAATCGCCGGTCCGGTACGGCGCCTCGCCGACGGCGCGGAGCGGGTCCGGCGGCGCATCCGTACCCGCGTCGAGATCCCCGACTTCACCCGCCGACGCGATGAAATCGGCGAATTGTCCGGTGCCTTGCGCGACATGACGAACGCGCTCTACACCCGCATCGAGGCAATCGAGAGTTTTGCGGCCGACGTCGCGCACGAATTGCGCAACCCGCTGACCTCGTTGCGCTCGGCCGTGGAAACGCTTCCGGTCGCGAAAACGGAACAAAGCCGCCAGCGCCTGCTGGCCGTGATCGAGCACGACGTGAAGCGTCTCGACCGGCTGATCTCGGATATTTCCGACGCCAGCCGACTCGATGCGGAACTGCAGCGCCAGGAGGCGGCCCCCATCGATCTCGCGAAATTGCTCGACGCGCTGGTCAAGGCCGCGAACGAAGTTCGCGCCGACGATGTCAAGGTGACGTTGACGTTCGAGGGCAGTCCGCTTTCCGAGTTCAAGATAGCGGGGCACGACTCCAGGATCGGCCAGGTCGTCAGCAACCTGGTCGACAATGCGCGCTCGTTCTCGCCCGCGGGAGGCACCGTGCGCATCACCTGCCGCCGGCTGCGCGGCGAGGTGGAAATCCTGGTCGATGACGAGGGCCCAGGCATCCGGCCGGAAGCGCTCGATAAAATCTTCGAGCGTTTCTATACCGACCGGCCGGAACAGGGCTTCGGTCAGAATTCAGGGCTTGGCCTGTCGATCTCCAAGCAGATCGTCGAGGCGCATGGCGGCACGGTCCGCGTTGAAAATCGCATGGGCGGCCAGCCGTCGCGCGTGCTCGGCGCCCGGTTCATCGTACGCCTTCCCGCGACCTGATGGCGGCAGATTCCACCATTCATGCCTCGGCCGTTCTCGCCGGACCCAAGGCCGTTCTCATTCGGGGGCCGTCCGGCTCGGGCAAATCCCTTCTGACATGGAATCTCATCAACGCCGCGTCGCAAGGGCTGCTGCCGTTCACTCGCCTTGTGGGAGACGACCGGCTTCAGGTGGTTGGCGAATCGGGCCGATTGCTGGTGCGGCCGGCGCAGGCGCTGAGCGGCCTTATTGAAATCCACGGCTTAGGCATCAGGAGACTGCCGTTTGAGTCCATTGCTGTTGTTGGCTGGGTGGTCGACCTCGCTGCGGCGGATGCCGCGCGGCTTCCTGCAGCCGAAGCCACGACCGCTTCGATCGCGGGAGTTACAATTCCGCGACTTGGCGTCGCAGCGGAAACGGCCGCCTTGCCAATGGTGTTGGCGGCCTTAAAGACATCCCCCGCAGGCAATTGACCTGTCGCGGAAATCTGGGCTACCCCCGGGCACCCCAACCAAACCGAGAAAATTAACCATACAGGGCCTAGGATCGCGCACCGTCCAAAAACGTACGCCCCGAGCCCACCTTGGCCCCACCTTTCCGCAGTGCAGCAGAACCCCTATATAGCGTGTCGAGCCCTTGCAATGGGGCTTCAAATGGGCGTGAATGCGCGCCCTATCGTGCGGTGCAGCGTAGCGCCGGCGAGGAGCCAGGGATGATCGGCCTCGTATTAGTGACCCACGGGCGGCTCGCCATCGAGTTCCGCTCAGCGCTGGAGC
>Ga0157308_10000026_pt1 | contig 16396 bp, 24 predicted proteins | sample NitcycUS198509B2_FD_108396 | JGI IMG/M metagenome (GOLD analysis project Ga0157308, IMG submission 108396) | Soil microbial communities from Arlington Agricultural Research Station in Wisconsin, USA - Nitrogen cycling UWRJ-S198-509B-2 | ecosystem: Environmental > Terrestrial > Soil >...
GCTTTTGGTGGCCCCACAGAAGGGCTCGTCTTTAATCAGGTCGACTTACTCGTCGGCCCCGAAGAGGGCCTGCGCGAGCTCAGCCCCGATGAGCAGGCGTGAATGGGGCGCTATCGATTCCCGGGGCTCGCCCTAGCGGCTGAAGTCGCCATCTCGGCGGCGCTCGACGCCATCCTTAAGAGGCTCGACGCGCTCGAAAAAAAACCCAGCGCGCCGCGCTTGGTGACGAGCGACTTTGCCGCTCGGGAGTGGCAGTACGTGCGCGTGCAGGCGCCCCCGAGCGGCCTGCGCATCCTGCTACCGAAACCGATCGCGGCCAATCGCGGCGCCGAGATCACGTTCAGTCTCGAGACCACGGGGCCCGTAACGTTCCTGACCGTCGCCGGCCTCGTCAACCGCGAGGCGTTCGTTGTCTCGACGTTGCTCGGCACGTTCAAGGCCATCTGCGATGGCGAGACGGGGTGGTCCGTCGGCTTCGGCGTCACGAGCAGCGGCAACACGCCCGGCCCCGCTGGCCCGCCCGGCGTGCAGGGCTTACCCGGCGAACCCGGCGAACCCGGCGAACCCGGGCCCCCTGGTGACTCGTCGCACCCGCTCCGGCCTATCCCTGACCAGACGGTGCTAGGCAACGACTCGGGCGCCGTCGCGTACCCGGCGCCGATCACGGTTCACCAAGAGCTCGACTGGTTGCTAGAGAAATGGCTCTGGTCTGCCGCCGCGCCCGCCGCGGTGGCCGTGTTCGGGAACGTCACGGGGTTCGAGCGAACCGACCCTCACAGTTATGGTTGCTGGTTCCGCACGTCGAACGTCGCCGCTAGCAGCTATCTCTTTTATAAAGCCGTCACGGGGGCATCGCGGCACGGACCCGCGGTGTTTATCGGCTCCGGCACGGGGCAGATCTTCTGCAACTTCAACAGCAACGCACTCGGGTCCGACGATATGTCGGTCCGCACCAATGCTGGCTATGCCGACGGTCTACTCCACAGTCTCGTCATCAGCTACGGCGGTACAGGCGGGGCATCGGTCAATTTCTACGTCGACGGGGTGCTCGTACCGAAGACCATCGTAGAAAACGCGCTGACGACGACACTCATCAACACGAGCCCGCTCATCATCGGCGGCGACGGCGTCGGGTTCGCGTTCACAGGCCCGATCGCTAACACGGCGCAGTGGACCGTCGCTCTCAATGCAGGCGACGCGGCCGCCTACCACGCGGCGGGGGTTCACGGCGACCTGAACGCGATCGGGTTGTCGGCTAACCCGAGTTGGTGGGTGCGCTTCGATGACGACGACACCCCCGCAATGGGGGGGCTCATCGACCAGGGCCCGAGCGGCTTCGATGGCAGCGCTCTAGCTGGCCTAGGCGGTGGCGTGCGGTGGATCTTCGACGGCGCTGACGATTACGTCGACGTTGGCAATCTGCCGGCGTTCGACATGACGGCGACGTCAGCTTACACGGCGTCGATTTGGGCGCGCACGACGGGCATCGGATCGATGCACCTGATCGGTAAGAACGCCACCGATGCGACGGCGCGCGGCTGGAGCATGTTTATCATTGCGGGCGGCACGATCTATCTGTCGCTGCGCAACTCCAACGTGCTCAAAGCCGAGGCGCAGTCGGGGGTCACCGTCAACGACGGCGTCGAGCATCACATACTGTGGACGCATTCCGGCTCGGGAACGGTGGCCGGCTTCACGCTCTACATCGACGGCGTCAGCGTAGCGCTGACGACGATCTCCAACACGCTGGCGGGCAACAGCACGCTGACCACGGCGCGCATGACCGTGGGCGCGCGGGATCAGACCCTGCTTTTCCACAGCGGCACGCTCAGACACGCGGCGTTTTGGGCCGTGGCGCTCAACAGCACGCAAGTAGCAGAGGTGCGCGGTGGCGGCGTCCCGCCCGACCTGAACGCGCTCGCGACGGCGCCGGACCCGCTGTTGTGGCTCAAGTTCGACGAGCTTGACGCGACGGGCGCGGGCGGAATCATCGATTACGGCACCGGCAACAATGATGGCACCGCCGGGGGCGGGCTCGCGCCTACGACGGGCATCAACGCGATCGGGGTGATGCCCGTTCGCGGGGCCACGGAATGGGAGACGGTCGCGCCATCGACCGCGGGGCTCGCACTGGCGAGCAACGGCCCCGAGACGCAGCCGACGTATAGGCAGCTCGCGCTAATCGGCCTGCCCTCGATTGCAGACGACACGTTCCTAGCCAACATCGCCGGCTCGACGACGACGCCAACGGCGGTGCCGCTGACCACGCTAGCGGGCGCGGGCCTCACGGGCGGCGCGGATGCAATCCTAGCCGTCGGCAGCTCGACGAGCATCGTCGTCAACGCGAACGACGTGCAGCGCGCGGCCATTAGCGGCGTCATAACGATCGCGCTCAACGCCAACACGTCGACGTTTACCGCCGTCGCCGCGAAGACCGTTCTCGTCAACGCGACGAACGCTAGCGCGGTGCCGGCGTTTCTCGCGGGCACGGCGGCTTTCCAATATCTGCGCGTCAACTCGGCCAATAACGCGCTCGAATGGGGCACGCTCACCAGCAACGCGCTACCAACGGGGGCGCGGGGTGAAGACGGCGCCGAGGGACCGCCGGGCGACATGGGGCCGCCGGGGCCACCGGGGGCCACCGGAGCGACGGGGCTACAGGGGCCGCCGGGGCTCGACGGGCAGGACGGCGTTGACGGGATCGATGGCGTGCCGGGGCCGACGGGTGCGACGGGTGCGACGGGACCGCAGGGGCCACCGGGCGCGGCGGGCGAGATGGGCGAGCCGGGCGAGATGGGCCCGCAAGGGGAGACGGGGCCGAGCATCATCGTCAGCCCCGGCGAGATGCTCGGTCACCAGGTCGACGCGAGCGGTGTCGCCGCCGCTCATGCCCTCACGGGTGCGGAGGTTGGCGAGCTCATTCGACGCAGTACCGTGCTCGCGCTCACCCCCGCGCCTGGCGATCTGACCCTCACGGTCAATCCCGACACCACGATCGTTACCATCACGACGACGGGGGACGTGCGCCTGCGCGGCATCATCGGCCTCAGTGAGGGGCGCTCGATCGTGATCGAGCACATCCGTGCGAGCGGGGTCGGCGAGCTACGACTTGAGAATCAGAGCGGCTTCGGCCTCGGCTTGATCGAGTTTCTCTTGCCGCACCAACTCGATCTTTTCCTCGGCAACCGCACGGGGGTCGTCGTACGGCAGCGCGGCACGTTCATACGTCTCGACGCGAATAGTGCGGGCTTTCAGCACGTATTCGGCGAACGAGCCGCGGGGCAGACGTTGAACCCCGGGCAGGGCCAGCTTTTCGTCAAAAACGACACTCCCAATAACCCCTACTTTCGCGACGACACCAACGCCGACCGGAAGATCACGACGGCGCCGGTGCCGCTGACGGACCTCGCGACGCAGAGCGACTCGACAGTCTTATTGCGCGCCATTGGCGCAGGGACGGGGACGCCTATAGCGGGGTCGGCGGCGCAGGTGCGAGCTATCGTAGATAGCGCGCCAATCACCGAAGTCGAAGAGACGGGCGCCGGACCGTTCAACGACTATAGCCCTGCAGGCGCGCGCCACATCATGGCCAGCAACGCCGCGGGCGTCTTCACCGGCGTTGCTTCGTCGGGGTTCGTCGTCGGCGACCAGATCACCTTCTCGCATCAAGGCACCGGCTACACGGAACTACAGCACAACACGGTCAGCGCCCTCGCGAACCGCTTTTTTACCGGTCGTCAGGGGCTCAACCTGCGCATCTTCGACAACGAGCTAGCGGTATTTCGGCTGCTCGACGTCACCGCTGGCGGGAGCACCGATCTTCGATGGGAACTGCAAAGCCCGCAATTCCCATTCGCGCACGCGAGCGCCAGCGCGGCGGGCGATGTCATCGCGCACAACGGCACCAATTACGTTGTCGCCGCTGGCGGCAACTCCGCCGACGTCGTCCTGCGCGGCAACGCCACGTTTGGCGCGGTCAACTTGAGCGCGCTAGCGACGCAGACGGAAGGGACGGTGTTGCTGCGTGCGCTCGGGGCGGGCACGGGCGTACCGATCGCTGGCAGCGGCGCTCAACTCGGCGCCATCATCCGCGACGTGGCGCCGCTCTCTCTCGCGGTGCTGACGAGCAATCTCGCGGTGCCGTTCATTGTGCAGATTGCGCTAACGAGCGGCGGGGCGAGCGGTACTCTCGATGACGTCACGATCTGGAATGCGACCGCGCCGTTTAACCTGACCGTCAGCGATCCGATAATCGTGATCAGCACGGCGGGCCCCATCGCGTCGACGGCGGCGCTGCGCAGCGCCTCGGGTGGTGGCGGGTCCAACGTGTTTATTGCGGCGACGTTCGCGACCGCGTCGGTGGGGCGCAAGCAACTCGACCACACGGCGTTTGCAGACATCAACACGGGCGGCAGCCTGTTTCTACGTCGCGATCGCTCGGTGGTCGGGACGCTCTTACTCACATGCTGGAGACGATAAATGATCGAATATGAGGGGTCGCTAAAAGACCAGACATCGGCGTTTGCCGAGACGGTCATCATTCCGCGCGATGCCGACTTCGCGGGGGTCATCAATTACCAGGTGCTCGTAAAGTCGACCGCGGTCGGCACGCTGGGGGTAATCTTCCGTTGGACGGACCGGCGGGGAACCGCCGTATCGCACGCGGTGGGGGGGCTCTCGTTGCTCGCGACGGGCGTTGCAGTCGACAACAGCTTCCGACTCTGGACCCGTAATCAGTCGGGCTCGAACGTCTCGCTAGAGTTGACGATGGCGGGGCTCATCGGGACGCCGACGATCGATTTCTTTTTTAACGCGGCGGGTAGCAGCTTCGGCTGAACGGAGGCGGGGGGATGGCAGACGACTATTTTCGACGCAGATACACGCAGACCGATTTCGTCGCGCTCAATACGAGCATTGGAGAAGCGCTCGACCTGCTGCGGACGGCGCTCGTCACGCTGACGCTATCGGTCCCCATTTACGACGTCCGGCTCGACCCGAGCGCCAACGCAGCGATCGTCGAGTGGATCACGCTGCCATCCGCGGGCGACATCGCAGCAGTCGATGCCGCAGTCGCGGCGCTCGTTGGTGGCACCACGACCAGCGCGCCCATCGAGATCAACTCGTTTGGCACGCAGACGAGCACGAGCGCAACGCCGGTGGTGAAGATCACGCACACCACGGGTGCGCTCGACGAGGGGACCTATCAGGTCATTTGGAATAGCTCGATTCGGATGCAAGCCGTCGCCGCCAACACGGGCGTCGAGGGGCGTATCAGCATCGCGCGCTCTGACGGGGCCACCGTCGCGCAGACGGACGCTTGGGATCTCGCCAATAACCACGTCTTCAACGGCGCTATCACTTTCATCATCCTGGCTGGGCAGACCATCGCCGTGACGCTCTCGTTCCTACGGCTCGGCGCGTCGGGAACGGCCGAGATGAGCGGCGCTCGCATAACCATCGACAAGATCTCGTGAAGGGGAGTCGATGGCACTCAAATCCAAGAGCATTCAAGGGCAATTCGCCAACGCTACCGCCGTACTGCTCGCCGCGTCGGCGTCGGTGACGCGGTACGTGCGGGCCGTCCACGTCAGCAACGACACGGGCGGCGCGCTGACGTGGAACCTCGCATTTGCGGCAACGGCGACCAGCGCGGGGCCGGGCATCTTCGGCGAGAGCATCCCCGCCAACAGCCGCGCCGACCGCTACTTCGGCGGCAAGGGGTTCAGGCTCGACAACGTCGCGATTAGCGGGTTCGCCAGCGCCGCGACGAGCGTGAGCTACCAAATAGTCTACGACGAATCAGACACGCTCGACGCGAGTTAAGCCGCGTTTCGGCGGGCGCTCCCGCATAAGCTCTTTGTGGAAGACTCCCCGAAGACACCGCGAACGGGAACGCCCGCCCTTCCGCCCCCTCGCCCGCTGCCGACGCTCGCGACCGTGCAGACCACCGTCGAGGTGCTCGTCGGGCAAATGAAGGGCCTCCGTCTCGAGGTCGAGGCGCTCTCGCGACTCATCACGGATCCCCCGCCCGCGGTGCTGCGGGTGCCCCCAGTGCCGGCGCGCGAAGAGCTGGCGCCACCGTCGGTTCCCACCGCGAAACGGCCCAGCATGGCGGTAAAGGCCGCTCGCGACGCCAGCTCGCTCGGTAAGGTCGTGATGATCGGGACGGGCGTTCTCACCGTCGCCGGGCAGCTCGTGTCACTCATCCGACCCGAGTACACGGGCCCGATCGTGCAGGCGCTACGGCTGCTCGCCTCGCTCGGGGGCGCGGAGCCGTGAGCGAGACCGTGCGCGCCTTCCAAGCGCGGCACGTCGACCACTTGGGGAAGGCCCTAGCCGTCGACGGCATCCGGGGACCCCGCACGGCGTGGGCGGTCGCGTTCGAATCTCTGTGCAGCGCACGGAAAAACATCATTCGTGAGGCGCAGGCCTACATCGGGCTCGCCGAAGATCCCATCGGCAGCAACTCGGACCCGGCGGGGTTCATACGGAACTGGCTAGCCCGCAGTTTCGCGCGCGCTGGCGACCCGTGGTGCGCGGCGTTCGCCTCGTTCTGTCTCTCGGCGGGGTTGCCGCAACAGGTGCGCGTAGCGGGCGCGCAGGCGCTAGGAAAGCGGTTCCCCAAAACGGACCAGCCCGTGACGGGAGACCTCGTGTGGTTCCCGACCGGGCCGGTGAAGGGGCATGTGGGCCTCGTGCTGGGGGTCGCGCCGCTCGAGGTCATGACCGTCGAGGGCAACTGCGATAACGCGGTCCGGGTGGTGCGGCGCGACCGGGCCCCCCTGCGGTTCTCCCGCACCGTCGACGATGTCAGCGGGACGTGTCCGGGGGTCATGCCGGACACGCCCCACGCGCCTACGGCTACGCGCTGACGTCTCGTCGGTAGTGGACGTGGGCCGCGCACGTCGCCTGGTACACGCCGCCGATGCGCAGGGCGGCGCCGCCGCACACCCAGCATTGACACTCGCTGCGTCGAGCGGCGCGCCTCACGGCCTCCCGCGCGTTGTGGGCGGCCTTGCACACGGCGCAACGGCTGCCCGCCCCCGTCGGGGGCGCGAGTAGGTGTTTCCAGCGGCAGCCCGCCTCGCGCCCCTTACACGGATTTTTGCGGCTCATGGGGCCTTCCGTAGCGCGTTGATGATGCCGGTCGCGACGACGAACGCGAGAAACAGTTCAAAGCTCACCGGTTGCCTCGGTGTTTAGGTAGGCCAGGATCGCGTTCGTCGACGCATCGTCGCGGGTCTCGAGCCAGGTGCCGACGGTATCGGCGACCGAGCGCACCCGCATCCGCGAGGCGTGCAGGCCGAGCGCCATCACGCGATCGTTCGTCAGCATGTCGGCGGTGATGGGCGCGACGCCACGCGCACGGGCGGCGTCTAAACGGCGCTGCAGGCAACGCAGTTCGTACACGAGCTCTCGCCTGCGCGTGATGAGCGCGTCGAATTCGGGGCGTGGCGTCAGCCGGGGCATGACCGTACGCCCATCGTCGAGGGCGCGCTTGTACTCGGCGGGGTCGGCGCCCCCTTGCCACACGGCGCGCAAAGAGTGGCGCTCGTCGGCACCGGCGGCGATGTCGTCGTCAGAGAAGCCCGCCCGTTGGTACCAGTCGGCGAACGTGTACCCGGCGGCGTTTTGGGTGGGATGATTCATTGGCATTTTTCCTGGGGGTGCGACGGGGCCCCTCCTCTGACCCCGTTCGCGGTTCAGTTCAGCGGCAGCACGACCAGCTGCAGTTAAAGCCGCTGTTGTTGCAGGTGCAGCACGCGGTGCTGCCGATGCAGATCGGCTTGACCCCGTAGCACGAGCCCGCGGGCTCCGGCTCCGGCATGGTGTCGGCGCTGGCGAGGCCGGCCCCGACGAAGAGCGCGACGAGAGCGGTCGCGGCGATGGTGATGATTCGTTTCATGGGATTCGCTTTCTGGTGACGAGCACCCCGACGCGCCCGACTCGGGGTCAGGCGCAGAAGGGCGCTGGTCAGCGCTTCGGTTGCCAGTCACTCGGGAGGAAACCCCGCTTCGGCGAAATGCTCGAAGTCTCTTCACTGCTGGTTACCCTTGCTGCCCGGTCAACGCGACCGGGTAACTCAGATTCCCACGCAATGGGGGCGTCTGCAATGGGGCCACTCCGCGGGGGTGACCGATTTGTGCCCCGCCTAGGGGCGCTTGCCGCCGCGATCCCACTCCCACTGAACGGGCAGACCGCGCTCTACTCGGCGGTTTAGGACGACATCGATGGCGGCCTGCGGCAACGGCGCCGGCTCGCGGAACGGGCCCCATTCATACCCGCCGTGTAGGGTGCGGCTGGGGGCGACGTTGACGCGACCGCGCGCATACCGGATATCGAGCGCGCTCCCCTCCGAATACTTCGTCAGGAAACAGTCCACCCAGTTCCCGAGCGGCGCGTAGGGGGGCACGGTGAAAAACAGGTGCCGACCCCGGGGGCTCTTCTGCTCGAGCGTGGGCGGTAGCGCGAGATACTGCTCGACGGGAAAGGGCCCATCGAGGTCGAGACACACGAGCCAGTCATCGGAGCCACCCCACGGCCCGAGAGCGATCGCGATGTTGTCGCGCTCGGTGAAGTCGCCCGGCGTGTACTCGGCGCCCTCTTTCCACGCGGCCTCGACCTCGGGGCGCGCGTGCTTCCCCGGCCTGCACTCGGTCGAACCGCAGTTGCAGCGGTCGCCGCCAAACAACCCGTACATCGGCATGGGGCGGAACCCCACCGAGATGTAGAAGTCGGCCCATCCCCAGCGCGATGCGAAGTTCACCCCGTTAGCTCCCGTCTGCAGCCCGCGCACGTCTTGCGGCCGTCGCGGTGCACGTCGAACGTCGTGCAGTCGTGGTCGATGGCGACCTGCGCGTCGATGAGCGTCTCGCAGACGAAGAGCGGGAAGCGGCGCCAGCGATGGTGCCACGCCTGCTCGTCTTCGCTCAGCCGACGCTTGCTCGGGGGCTTCGACCCGTCTTTGACCTCGATTAGGATCAGCCGCCCGCGCGGCGTACCGACGAGCAAGTCGGGCACGCCGCGCCCCAGCCTCGCGAGTATCTCGACGAGGCATCCGCACCGCCGCAGAAAGTCGACCATCGCGGCTTGGTTGTCGTCGACGCGATCGGCCCCCCCTCGCATCCGCATCGCGTCAATCCTCCGTGATGGGCCCTAGTACGCGGTCGAGCCGCTGCGAGCGGTGCGCCTTCACGGTCGCGCGGCGGCAAGCGTCGAGAAAGTCGGCGGTGGTGTGGTGGCTAAACGGGCGCTGGCCGCGTCGCCGCATCCGGCTTTCGGCCTCGGTGTCTTGCGACTGAGCGGCGCCGAGCGCTTCGGCCCAGCCTGGCTTTAGCTCGCTCATCGGACCACCCCCAGCTTTGCCGCGAGGTCGACGATGTGTTGCCGGAGCGCGGTCGACTCCTCGCACGAGCACGGCTCGTACGGTGGCGGTATGTTGCTCCCCTCTTGCGCGAACGTGGCGAGCGCCACGGGGCGTTGGTGCAGCCGCAGCGCCTCTTCGACGCGGTTGAGGCGCAACGTCAGCTCGACGAGCGCCCCGTGTAACGCGATCACCGACGGGTTAACCGGATCCATCATTGTGCTTCCCTTCCTGGGTTATGCGGGGCCCCGTCCTATGAGCCCCGGTTCGATCACTCTGCGGCGGGCGCCTCCCACGAGAGCCCGTCGCTATCTTCGTCCGCGGTCCACGGCACGACGTCGTCGACGTAGGCCGGGAACTTCTGCCGCCGCTCGCACTCGAGCAGTTCGTCGAGCCACGGTTCCCACACGGCGCGGCCCTGACGGCGGATGCACTCGCCGACCTCGATGACGGTTACGGGGTAGGGTGCAGTCGACTCGACGACGACGAAAAACACCTCGTCGACGGGGCCCGGCTCGTACTGCGAGCAGAGACCGAGCCCGGTTTCGTACCAGTTGACCTGCGCGTGATAGGCGAACTTGCGGGCCTTGAACTTGAAGTGCCACGGCGCGGCGCTCTGGTCCGTCTTCAGCTCGACGAGCCGCTTACGCCCGTTCTTTGGCCTGACCACGTCGGGGGTGCCGGCGCAGGCGCGGCCCTTGAGCGACCACGTAATCAGGTTCTCTTGCACGCCGTCGTCGAGCAGATCCATCGCGCGCTGGTGTTTCTCGAGTGAGCGCCGCATTCCCTCGACGGCCCGCACCTCGCTCGGGATTAGGATCTTTTTGCCCGCGTGCTCGACTTTGAAGTCGCGCCATTTCTCGATGCGGTCGTCGCGGTTGCCTCCCGTGTAGACGACGACCTTGTCAGCACCGCCGAGCATGTAAGCGTGCACGGCGGTGCCCTTGCGGATCGCGCCGGTCTCTTCGATAGAGCCCTCGGCGTAGTGCAGTGGTGACTTCTCGATGCGCTTCAAACGGCTGAAGTGCACCGGTTCTAGGGCAGGCTGTACCAGCATGAGTTTCCCCCTCTGTTTCATGTCACCACCTGCGCGGCGGCGAGTTGACTGCGACGCTTCGCGAACGCCTTATCGAGAACGCGCTTCTCTCGCGTATTGAACGACTCGGTGGCGATGTCGGCCTCGATGTCGGTCAGGTCGTCGTCGACGACCGCGCCAGCCATCATCTTTAGCACCTCTTGGCAGCGCTCCCCGAGCGGTTCGGGCTCGGGCTCGCGCACGGGTTCGAGCTTGCGTGCGGCGCGTTGCCCAGCCTCACGCAGCGACCGCTCGTCGCCCATGGCGTGCATGGTCATCTTAAACGGTTTCTTCCGCGGTAGCTCGATGGTGACGACGAGGTCGGCGGTCAGCTCTGGCGAGCCCCAAATTCGAATGCACGGCTCGCCGTCGAACCCGCCCGTGGCGCTGGCGTAGATGGCGAATCGGTGGCCGACCCATTTGTACGGCACGCGGCCAAACATCTCGCGCAGACAAATGCCGTTCGTCTTATTGAGCGGCAGCTGTTGGCGCTCGCCCTCGAACGAGACGACGCCCTTGACCTGCAGGCCCTTGTTGCCCTCGAGCTCGTGCAGCTCGACGTCGGCGATCGTCAGGATCCGCCGCTCCCCGTCGGCTAGCTCTCCCGCTTTGAAAAAGCGGCCAGGATAGAGCATATCCCAGTCCGTAATTCGCTGTGCTGTTCCCATTGTGCTGTTTCCCTTGCTGGTTGTGCGCTGATGTCGATGTCGAATATGACTTTGACGGTTGCGCGTTGGCGAGCGGCCTCGTCGTTGACTTGCCGCTCGAGTGACTCGAACATTTGCCGCGCCCACGGCGTGAGCCGGCGTGGTTTCATGGCCGGAGCGACATCCAATATTGGAGTGCCCGGTAGGCGTCGCGCTCGAAGAGCTCTGCGAAGACCGCGCCGTGATTGATCAGCGCCAGTTCCCAGAGCGCGAAGAGGCGATTGCACTCGTGCTGCCAAAAGACTCGGGGGGTCATGACTTCACCAGCCGCAGTTTCGGGCGCGCTGCAGGCTGCGGGCGGCCGACGATGCGCTGCAGCGTCAGCTCTTGCGCGCGGCTCGCGACCTGACCGCGGAGCACCGACTGCGCCTGCGCGTACGCTTTGACCTCGAGCGTCGTGCCCGCGAGGTCGGCCATGTCGCGCACGAGCCACTCGAGAAAGTCGAGCACGGGTTGCAGGTGGTCGGTGCGGTCGCAGACTCGAAGCTCTGTGCGTAGATACGTCGCCTGACGCTCGAACGCCTGCTTTGCGAGAAAGAGCTTGTGCTGTTTCTGGGGGGTCATGACGGCTCGGTGTCGTTCGCGACGACGCGGTGGATGTACATGTAATCGAACGCTGCATCGAATTCGTCGGCGTGCGACCACGCCTCGTCTTCGTCGCTCGTGTAATCGGTGTAACCGGGGACGGGTTCCCACGGCAGATCGCCCTCGTCGACGCCGAACGGGCGCGGGGCGCGGATGACTTGCAGACTGAAGCGTTTCATTCTGTCGGAGACCTTTCGGTTCAGCACAAGTTTACCAGTTCAGAACTACTGTGCAATGGGGCCGGTGGGCACGGCGGGTGATTTGTGTTCCGGAATAAAGCGCCCCGTTCTCGCCGACCGTCCGGGGCCACGACGGTAGGAGGTTCAGAGATTGACCCCGGCTTCACCGATTACCGCATCGGTGCTCGCGGTCCGGCTCTCGTGCCCAGCATCGGCACCGGCCCCGGACGGCCACCCCCCGGCATCCCCCTCGAGAAGGGCCCAGCAATGCCGGTGATACTCGCAGGGCCCCACGACCTCGCCGCGCTTGCGTCGGCGGTACCACTCGGTGCGGTGGTGCGCGTCGTGTTGCGCTGGCGTTAGCTGTTTGCGGGGCCCGTCGGGACGTTGCCGCCCCGTCTCGTCGACGAGCCCGTCGAGGATCCGTTGCCGCGCCTCGTGCGCGAGCTGCTCGATGTCAGTCACGCGGGCCCCCGATCGCGAGCCTCTCTAGTTCGGCGATATAGGCGCATTGATGCGCGTACCAGAGCTCCCCCGCCGCGGCCGCACAGGCGGTGGCGTCCTGCCAGACCTCCTGCCCGGTAAACCGCAGCGGGAGCCAGCCGCGCCAGAGCATCGCACGGTCCCTGGCTCTGTCGCGGCGGGCCTGCTCTTTCGTGCGTTCGTGGTAGTCGTGGCCGTCGACTTCGATGACGACGACAGTCCGCAGAAGGTCTGCCGCGTCGCGCCAAGCGTCGACGTTCCGAGCGGTCGCAAACAACATGAAGTCGGGGCGGCACCACCCGAGCGACGGTTGGATTGCGAAGTGACCGCCCCAACCATCGATATCGGCGACCACGTTGGGCAGCCCCGTGGTGGTGGGGTCGACTAGTTCGTCGCCGAAGTAGCGTTCCAACGCGCGCGCCAACCGCACTTCGAGGGGGCTTTCGCAGCGGCTCACGTCAAGCATTGGCGGCCGCCTTCCGTTGCTCGGCCGCCTTCTGACGCACGACTTTGGCGAGGCGCTCGTCGAGCTCACGTTGTGGGTAGTTGGCGCGCGTGTAGTTGCGTTTGACGAGGTCCTGCACCACGGCGCCGAGGTCGATTCCGTGTCGCCCCGCAAAGGCCCTCAGCTTGTCGTCTGCCTCGGGCCCGCCCTCTGGGGCGACGGAGTTTTGAAAACGCCGTGGCGACCCCGTAGCGACCGACGAAAGGGCCTTCCCGCGGTCGGCCTCGGCACGTAGCCGAGCGTCTTCGATCCAGCGCGAGAAGCGTCGATTCCAATCGGAGTAAGCCCGGTTGAATTCGAAGAGCTTGAATTCACGGGTCAAAGCGTCGACGTCGAGCTTCAACTCTTGGCAGCGCACACGGTGCGTCTCTGTCGGCGTGAAGTCTTCCGGCGCGACGTTGCCGCGCTTCGGGTTCACCGCGATCGTCGGCGCGTCGAACACCCCGGCGGACGCGGGCGGATGGTTCCCCTCTGCACTCCCCTCCGGATCCAGATCAGATCCAGATCTCAGATACAGAGACACATCTATTGTTGGCGACGGTTCACCTACATCGTTAGCAAGAGACTCGCGAGCACGGCGAGCCCATTCGCGCTTAGCCTGACGCGACGTCTCGACGTCGATGATCTGCCGATACTTCTCGTGGTTGAGCAGCAACCAACCGCCACCGGGGCCCGCGGCGATGCGACGCCCGGCGTAGTCTTTCGTCCGCGAGTAGGGGTCGGGGCTCGAGAGATAGGCGAGCGCCTCTTCAATCTCGGCGATGGTCTTCCGCGCTCTCGCAGCGAGCCCGGGAATGGTGCAATCGACGATACCGCACTCGTCGGCCATCGCGAGCATGGTGATCCAAATCTTCACGATGTGGTCGGGTGCGCTCCAAATGCTGGAGTCGGTTATCGACGCAAAGAGCTTCGTAAAGCTGCGTGTGATCATGGTCCCTCCTCGATGATGCGCGGGGCCGTCCGTGGCCCCGATAAGTTCGGAGGGTGACCGGTAGCCCCTCGCCACCGGTCACCCGTTGGCGCGGCTATCCGCGTGCGGCCTTGAGCCCCTCGAGCAGCCCGGCGAGCTGCAGGGCGAGGCTCCACTTACCCGCCGCGGTCGCGTTGGCGATCGCAGTGGTCAGAGCAGCGGCCTGGTCGTCGCCGGCTTGTGCCACCCCCCCCATTTCGGGTGGCACGGCCCCTCGGGTCCTGCGGTTCGAGGTGGCTTTTACCGGGGTTTTTGCAGTTTCAGACTGCGGGAAAGACCCCTGGGAAACCCGCGCCGGGTTTCCCATTCGAGCCTTTTTGCCGTGCAAATCGATAACGCGTGCCACCCCGCGTGCCACCCCGCCGGCACTGGGGGCAGGCTCGGCCCGTAGCCCCATGAGCGCATCGAGGGGCCCGTACCACTCGAGCTTGCCCGCCCGGACCAGCCCCTTGAGGTTCTCTGCCTCGCGCTGGTAGGTCGTGATCTCTTTGCTCGTCATGTGACCGGTGACCGCCATGATCTCGCGCTCGTTGAACCCAAGCGCCGTCTTCACCGCGACGTAAGCCCCGCGGCAGTCGTGGGCGGTGATAGGGCGGCGCGCGCCGTTCGTGGTGAAGAGGACCGGCCGCAGATCGTCGAGCCCAGCCACCTTGAAAGCGGGGTGCAGGATGTCGCGCACGACGTGCGCGAGGTTGCTCCGGATGCTCTCGAAGATGTAGTCGTCGGGCTGGGCCCCTTCCGGGCGCATCGCCGTGAACGTCGCTGCGACGTCGTCGTCGACGTAGAACGAGCGCGGCGTGCGGGTCTTCGGCTTATCGAGGGTGACTTGCCCGATGCTGGGCGACCAGTCGCGCCACTGCAAGAGGGCGCCTTCACCCGGACGCATCCCCGTACGCAAGAGCAGGCCCACGTAAAAGCGCGTCAACGGCTTGACCTGTTGGCAGCCGAGAAAGACGACGTCTTCGGTGGGGTAGATCATTTGGAATGCTCGGCGCGGCTCGGTGCCCTTGGGGATCCAGTCTTCGCTAATCGGCGGTTGTTTGATGAGCCGCAGTGGTTCCACCGCGAGCTTGAAGACCTGACGCACGGTGCGGCAAACTTTCTTGCGCCACTCGAGCTTGTTGTCGGTCTGCGCTAGCGCGGCCTTGACCTTGTCGCAGTCGGCGTCGGTTATCGACGCGATCGGTAAGTCACCGAGAATGGGCAGGATGGTTTTCATCATGCTCCGTGTGTTGCGGACGGACCTCCAACCCTTCTCGGCCGCGGCATCCTTATCCTGCATCCGGATCGTCCCCGTCAACCAAAGCTCGACGACGTGCCGGTAAGTGATGGCGGCCTGCGTGCGCTCGAGTGGTGTCGCCGCGATGTCGTGCGCGGCCTTCTCGGCGCCGGCAAAGTCGCGCTGGTTGCGCGCCGCTGCCATTAGCTCGAGTGCCTTGCGCGCCTCGACGTGACGGCCCGCCTTCACGAGCAGCTCGACGGCGGCCTGCATCCGGATCGCGCGCTCTTCGGCGTTGGGCTTGTCTTTCGTCATGATGACGACGCGAGGGCGCCCGGCGTTGCCGCAGCGGAACTGCCCCTCGAACCCGCCGCGCTTCGGTATCAGGTTCACGAGCGCCCCCGCGACACGGCCTGCAACGCGGCCATCGCTTCGGCGTAGGCGTCGCCCTCGCTCGCCTCGGCTTGCTCGCGCTCTGCTCGGCGCGCACGTGCTTTGGCGACGCCCTTAGCCTCGCGGTTGCCCAGCTCTTCCGCCATCGACTCTTGCGTCAGCAGATACCGACGCCCATCGATAGCCGCGCCCAACTCCCGCGAGTTGATGCCTTTCGCGCGGGCTTCACTGACGCGGCGTTTAACGGCCTCGATATGTATGCGACGCCCCAGCGTCGAATTCGACTGCTCTACCCAGCGCGGATCCACCCCGCGCGCCTCGCCGTCCACGAGACGTTTCAGCGCACGCAACCCGCGCAGAACTTCAGCAATATCAGTCGCTTCTGACATGCCCCGGGCCCCTCCTATGACCCCCCAGCCGCCAACCCCCAGGTGACGGCGCGGTTTCAGAGATAGAAGCAAGCTTCTAATTGCGCCATGATGAAATGACTTCGGCCCGCCGATTCGTGTGCAGGACTGCCCCAGTGTGTGGGGCAAGTGGCTGTGGACAACTTGATTCATATGGGTTTACCCTGCCTGGCCTAGGCGTTTGCCTAGTTCAGAGTTAGAGTGCGCGGTTATGGCAGGCAAAACAACCCGAAAGAAACTGGTCCCCCCCGAAGAGCCGGAAAACGACGTCCCGACGCGCAAAGACCTCGAGACGGTGAAGGCCTTCAAACGATTGAGCAGAAAGGGCGAGGAGCCCTCGACGCGCGACCTCGCCGACGCGCTCGGCATCTCGCAGACGGCCGTGCAATGGCGCCTACGCCACTGTCAGGCTAAGGGGCTACTGCTGCGACGACCCGTCGAGGCCTGGGGCCCCTACGAGCTGAGCCCCGAGGGAGTGAAATGGATCGCGATGGCGGGCTAGAGGGGGA